>Ga0207941_1000578_pt1 | contig 10847 bp, 9 predicted proteins | sample LakMenEpi13Sep12_FD_150695 | JGI IMG/M metagenome (GOLD analysis project Ga0207941, IMG submission 150695) | Freshwater microbial communities from Lake Mendota, WI - 13SEP2012 deep hole epilimnion (SPAdes) | ecosystem: Environmental > Aquatic > Freshwater > Lake > Epilimnion/Euphotic zone ...
CCCCCCGCTTCACCCCCCAGTGCCGCCTTCCCAGGCAAACCGGGGTAGCCGGTAGAGAGCCTCCCGCTGGGCCTCGCTCCAGATGTCCATCATGGTGGCCAGATCGGCATCGTCCGCCTCGATCTTGCGCTGCTGGGCGATGGCCAGACTGCCGGCGGGAATCAACGCCAACTCGAAGGGTGGGCCCACACTGAGGTTGGAGCGCTGGGTGAGGACCTGGGAGATCAGGCAGAGCCGGGCGCCATCTTCGAGGGAAAGGTTGGTGTTGCCGATGGTGTCGAGCGGCGGTTTGCCGTATTTGCTCTCGCCGATCTGCAGAAAGGGAGTTTCGGGCGTCGCCATGATGGCGTTGCCTTGGGGATAGATCAGATAGAGGCCATGGGCCTCGCTGCCTATCTGGCCACCGAGGATGAAGGAGGCGGCGCCGCTGGATCCCGATTGCTTCAGGGCCGCTTCGTTTTCCTTTTGAACAGCCTGACTGACGCGACCGATGTAGGCCGCCGCTTCAAAGAGATAGTCGCAGTGCCGCAGATCCTTGCCAGCCCCCCGCTCTAGATCCGCATGGCGGTCGAGATCCCGGCGGATCCAGCTGATCACCGCTTGGGTGGTGGCCAGGCTCCCCGCCGCCAGCAGCACGAACAGCCGATCTGGAGCCGGCTGAAACCGGTGCATCTTGCTGTAACTGGAGATGTAGTCGACTCCCGCACTGGTGCGGGAGTCAGAAGCCATCACCAGCCCCTTTTCCAACCAGTAGCCGATGCAATAGGTCATCCGTTGGCGAGCCTTGGGGCTGAATCAAGCCGAAGCTACCCCGGATCAGGCTTCGTCTAGGGCGGCCACGCCGGGCAGCACCTTGCCTTCCAGCAGCTCCAGGCTGGCGCCGCCACCGGTGGAAATGTGGCTCATCTTGTCGGCCACGCCTACTTTTTCCACCGCAGCCACGGAGTCGCCGCCACCGATGATCGTGGTGGTGCCGGTGGCGGTCAGGCCGGCCAGGGTGTGGGCAATGGCATCGGTGCCGGCGGCGAATTTGTCAAATTCGAACACCCCCATCGGCCCGTTCCAGATCACCGTTTTGCAGTCGGCCAGGGCGGCCTCAAAGGCTTTGATCGAATCGGGACCGATGTCGAGGCCCATCCAGCCATCGGGGATGGCGTCGATCTTGGCGATTTGGCTGTTGGCATCGGCGGCGAAATTGTCCGCCAGCACCACATCGGTGGGCAGCAGCAATTGCACCCCCTTGGCGGCCGCCTTGGCCTCCAGTTCGCGGGCCAGTTCCAGCTTGTCCTCTTCCACCAGGCTCTTGCCGACGGCCAGGCCCCGGGCTTTGTAGAAGGTGAAGATCATGCCGCCGCCAATCAAGATCTTGTCGCATTTGTCGATCAGCGCCTCCAGCACGCCGATCTTGCTGCTCACCTTGGAGCCGCCCACGATCGCCGCCAGGGGCCGCTTGGGATCATCAATGGCCCCCTGCAGGTATTGGAGTTCCTTTTCCATCAGGTGGCCGGCCACGCTGGGTCGCAGGAACTTGGTCACCCCCTCGGTGGAGGCATGGGCGCGGTGGGCGGCGCCGAAGGCGTCGTTGACATACACCTCAGCCAGGGAGGCCAGCTTCTCGGCGAAGGCCGGATCATTATTTTCTTCCTCGGCAAAGAAACGCACGTTCTCCAGCAGCACCACGCCGCCATCGGCCAGGGCGGCCACCTTGGCCTCGGCGTCGGCACCGATGCAGCTATCGGTTTTGGCCACCGGGACGCCCAGCAGGTCACTGAGGCGAGCGGCCACGGCGGTCAGGCGCATGCCCTCGTTCACCTGCCCCTTGGGACGGCCGAAATGGGCGGCCAGCAGCACCCGGGCGCCGTTGTCCCTCAGGTAGCCGATGGTGGGCAGGGCGGCCCGGATGCGGGTGTCATCGGTGATGGCACCGGCGTCATCGAGGGGCACGTTGAAATCCACCCGCACCAGGACGCGTTTGCCGCGCAGATCAACGGCGCTGAGGCTGGCCAGGGAACGCTTCGCCATGGATACGGGATAGGGAAAGGCGGGGGGAGATTAGCCCCCAGGCGTCCCGGGCCCGGCAGCGGGGTGCAAAACGCAGCTGGCCGGTTCTGGGGGGGCGGTCTTCGCCCTGGCCCGAGGCCCCCTGTGGCGCTAGATCTGAGCTACCGCACTAGCCACCATGTTCGAGACTGTCTTATTGGCCATTGACCACAGCCCCGAGACTACGGAAACGGTGGCGGTGGGCCTGCAACTCGCCCAGCAGCACGGCAGTCGGGTCGTGTTGCTGTCGGTGGTTGAGGAGGAAGGCACGATGCATGATCCCGTCGCCGTCACCCAACTGTTGGAGCAGGCCCGGAGCCGCTTTGAGCAGGCCGGTCTGCCCTGCGATGTCTTCGAGCGTCAGGGCAAGCCGGCTTTTGTGATCGGTGATGTGGCCGACGAGATCAATGCCGACGTGATTGTCATCGGCACCCATGGCATCACCCTGGAGGAGGATCAACACAGCACCGCCGCCCGGGTGATTCAGTTGGCTCCCTGTCCCGTTCTTGTGGTGCCTTGATGACGGCTAGCGCCAGCCCCACTCCCCGCCAGGGGGCCCCCGGGGGCGGGGCGCCAGCGATTCAGTGGTATCCGGGCCACATCGCCAAGGCCGAAAAGGCCCTCACCGCCAGCCTGGAGAAGGTCGATCTGGTCATTGAGGTGCGCGATGCCCGCATCCCCCTGGCCACCGCCCACCCCAGGCTGCAGCGCTGGATCAAGGCCAAGCAGCACCTGTTGGTGGTCAACCGCCGCGACATGGTCAGCGAGGCAGCCCGTAAGGACTGGGATCGCTGGTTCCGGGAGCGGGACCAAACCCCTTGGTGGTGTGATGCCCGCAGCGGCACCGGCGTCAGTCAGTTGCAGCAGGCGGCGATCCGCAGCGGCGAGGCGCTCAATGCCCGCCGGCTCGGTCGCGGCATGCTGCCCAGGCCGGTGCGGGCCCTGATGCTCGGCTTCCCCAACGTCGGTAAATCGGCCTTAATCAACCGGTTGGTGCGTAAAAAGGTGGTGGAAAGTGCCCGCAAGGCCGGCGTCACCCGCAGCCTGCGTTGGGTGCGACTGGGCCAGGACATCGACCTGCTCGATGCCCCCGGGGTGCTGCCGCCCCGGCTGGATGACCAGCAGGCCGCCCTGCGGCTGGCCCTGTGCGACGACATCGGCCAGGCCGCCTACGACACCGAGGCCGTGGCCCTGGCCTTTCTGCGGCTGTTGATCCAGCTGGAGCCCCAGCCTGCCGCCGGGGTGGCCCCGGGGCTGCTGCAGGGGCGCTATGGGGTGGCAACCAGCGCTGCGGTGGAGGACTGGCTCAGTGCCGCCGCCTTACGCCACACCAGCGGCGATACGCTGCGCATGGCCCAGCGGCTGCTGGATGACTTTCGCCGTTCACTGTTGGGTCCGATCTCACTTGAGCTGCCCTGAGCTGGAGTTGAGATGGATTGGCACAAAAAATCGGCAATCACCTTGTTGAGCACTGGAGGCCATGGCCACATTCGGTGAAGGTGAAGGCGAACGGTTAACGCTCCATTACCCCAAACCGCTGCCGATGCGTTTGGACCGCTGGCTGGTGAGTCAGCGTCCCGAGCAGAGCCGGGCCCGAATCCAGAAGTTCATCGATGCCGGCTTTGTGCGGGTGAACGGTGTCACCGGTCGCGCCAAAACCCCCCTCAGGCCCGGCGATGAAGTGCAGTTGTGGATGCCGCCCCCCGAACCGCTGCCCTATCTGAAAGCGGAGCCGATCCCCCTCGATGTGCTGTACGAGGACGCCCACCTGATTGTGATCAACAAGCCCGCTGGCCTCACCGTGCATCCGGCCCCCGGCAACAAGGACGGCACCTTGGTGAATGGCCTGCTGCACCATTGCCCCGACCTGCCCGGCATCGGCGGCGAGATGCGCCCTGGCATCGTGCATCGGCTCGATAAGGACACAACCGGCTGCATTGTCATCGCCAAAAGCCAGGAGGCCCTGGTGCGGCTGCAGCGCCAGATTCAGCAGCGCATCGCCAGCCGTGAATACCTGGCGGTGGTTCACGGGGTGCCGCTGGGGGAGGCGGGCAGCATCAATGGGCCAATCGGCCGCCACCCGGTGGATCGCAAGAAATATGCGGTGGTTGATGCCGCCAGTGGACGAACCGCGTGCACCCACTGGCGCCTGGTAGAGCGTCTGGGGGACTATTCGCTGTTGCGTTTCAAGCTGGATACGGGGCGCACCCACCAGATCCGGGTGCATTGCGCCCACTGGGGCCATCCGATTGTGGGCGATGCCACCTACAGCCGCTGTCGCAAGTTACCGATTCCCCTGGCTGGCCAGGCCCTCCATGCCGTCCAGTTGGGGTTGGATCACCCGATCAGCCAAGAGCGGCTGGTGTTTGAAGCACCTCTGCCCGCAGTCTTTGAACGCCTCTTGAATCAGTTGCGTTGCTGTTAGCTACGTTGCCGTTAGCTGCGTTGATGTTAGCGAATTTTTCCGATTAGGTCGCCACTACCGAGGGCAGGCGCGGGCAGGCCTCCACCAACGTGCGAGTGATGGCGGCATGGGGATGGGCTAGCAGGTCCGCGCCCGGGCCCTCCTCGACGATGCGTCCTCCCTCCAGCACGATTACCCGGTGGCAGAAGCCGCTGGCCACGCTCAGGTCGTGGGTGATGAAGACCAGGCCCAGGCCGAGTTGACGCTGCAGCTGGCCCAGCAGCCCCAGGACTTCGGCCTGCACTTCAGCATCGAGCATGCTGACGCTTTCATCACAGAGCAGCACCCGGGGTTTGAGGATCAGGGCGCGGGCAATGGCCACCCGCTGCTGCTGGCCGCCCGAGAGTTGGCGGGGCAGGCGCCGCTCGAAGTCCTCAGGGGGCGTCAGGCCCACCGCAGCCAGCTGGCGCCGGGCCTCTTGCCGTGCCTCGGCGGGACGGGCCAAGCCGTGGATGAGCAGCGGATCGGCGATGGCTTCGCCCACCGCCATCTGGGGATTGAGGCAGGCCAGGGGATCCTGGAACACCATCTGCAGGCCGCGGCGCGCCCGAGCCAGTTTGGCTCCCCGCAACTGGCGCAGGTCCTGGCCTTGCAGGCGCACCTGGCCGCCCCGCACCGGCACCAGGCCCATCAGGGCGCGGCAGAGGCTGCTCTTGCCGCAGCCGGAAGCCCCCACCACCCCCAGGGTTTCCCCCTCATGGAGCTGGAAGCTGATGCCATCCACGGCCTTCAGCCACCGCTGGCTCCAGGGGGGGGAGGGCAGGGAATGCCAGCTGCGCAGCTCCTGCACCTCCAGCAGCAGCGGCGAGGCCGCCGCGGCCTGGCGATGCCCCCCCTCGCGTTGGCGGGCCGCCTGCACCAGGCGGCGCCCCACATCAGATACCGGCGCGGTTAAAAGCTGGTGGCTGGGACCCTCCTCCACCAGGCGGCCGTCTGCGAGGACGGCGATCCGCTGGCACCAACGGCCGGCCATGGCCAGGTCATGGCTGATCAGCAACAGGGCGCTGCCCGCTTCGGCACAGAGGTCGCTCAGCTCAGCCATCACCTGGGCGGTTACGGCCACATCCAAGCTGGTGGTGGGTTCATCGGCGATCACCAGGGGCGGGTTGAGGGCCAGGGCCAGGGCGATCGCCAGCCGTTGGCGCATGCCACCGCTGAACTCGTGCGGATAGCTGCCATAGCGGGCGGGATTGATGCCGACCCGTTCCAGCAGGCCTTGGGCCCGTTCGAGGCTGTGCTGGCAGCGGTGGGCCTCCAGGGTGTCCCTGAGGTGTTCGCCAACGGTCATCAACGGATTGAGCCGGGTCATCGGGTCCTGAAACACCAGCCCCGCCGCCTGCCCCCGCAGCTGCTGCAGGGAGCTGGCGCTGAGGCGTCGGGGATCCTTGCCGGTGAGTTCGAGCATGCCTTCGCAGCGGCTGCCCGGGGGCAGCAATTGCAATACGGCCCTGGCGACCGTGCTTTTGCCGCAGCCGGAGGGGCCCACCAGGGCGAGGGTTTCCCCCTGGTTCAGCCGTAGGTCCAGGCCGTCCAGCACATTGGTGGCGCTACCCGGGTAGCGCACCTTCAGGCCCTGGAGACGGAGGACTTCTTTGGGAGCACTGGGGGCCGCGGAACTGGTCGCCATGGGTTGGGGGAGGGCTGTCAGCGGGTTGATCGCCGTCCCCAGACATGGCGGTCGCGGCGGCGGCATTTGCATACCATGGAGGATCATTGCGGAACGAGATGCTTAAAACCGTTCCCGAACCCTCCACCACCGATCAGCCGCTAACGGATGGGTCGGCTCCAGCCCTGCCGGCCCCGGCCCCGGCACTGCCGGCCCCGGCCTTGGCTGCCGATCCAATGGCCATTGCCGACCCCACTGAAGCCTATGGGGTCAGCCTGCCCGTCTGGTTGAGAGATTCCCTGCTGGCTGCCCGGGGTGCCCAGGGCCTGGCAGAGGCTGGCAAGGCCAGCCGCAGCAACGACAATCTTTTGGCGGCCGCTTTTGATTTCGCCCATCAGCTCCACGATGGCCAGATGCGGGCCACAGGCGAGCCTTATATCGTCCATCCCATCGCCGTAGCCGATCTACTGCGCGATATTGGTGCCGGCAGTTCGGTCATCGCCGCCGGCTTTCTCCACGACGTGGTTGAAGACACCCAGGTAACGCCGGAGGAAATCGAAGCCCAATTTGGCGCCGAGGTGCGGGCCCTGGTGGAGGGGGTCACCAAGCTGGGGGGCATCCATTTCACCAACCAGACCGAGGCCCAGGCCGAGAACCTGCGGCGCATGTTTCTGGCCATGGCCAGCGATATTCGGGTGGTGCTGGTGAAGCTGGCCGATCGGTTGCACAACATGCGCACCCTCGGGGCCCTCAAGCCCGAGAAGCAGCAGCGCATCGCCCGTGAAACCCGAGATATCTACGCCCCCCTGGCCAACCGGCTCGGCATCGGTCGCTTCAAGTGGGAACTGGAGGACCTCGCCTTCAAGATCCTGGAGCCGGAGGCGTTTCGGGAGATCCAGCAGCAGGTTGCCACCAAGCGCAGCGAACGGGAAGATCGGTTGGGGGTCACGGTGCAGTTGCTGCGGGATCGGCTGGCTTCGGTGGGACTGGGCAGTTGCGATGTCAGCGGCCGGCCGAAACATTTGTATGGCATCTGGAGCAAGATGCAGCGCCAGCAGAAGGCGTTCCACGAGCTCTATGACGTTGCTGCGGTGCGCATTCTCTGCCCGACGCTCGAGAGTTGTTATCGCGCCCTGGCGGTGGTGCATGACACCTTTAGGCCCATCCCGGGGCGGTTCAAGGATTACATCGGTTTACCCAAGCCAAATGGCTACCAATCCCTGCATACGGCGGTGATCGGTCGTCATCGGCCGATTGAGGTGCAGATCCGCACCGTAGAGATGCATCAGGTGGCCGAATACGGCATCGCCGCCCATTGGAAATACAAGGAGGGGGGGTCTCCCGCCGCCACCGGTGGCGATGCCGAACGCTTCAGTTGGTTGCGGCAGCTGGTGGATTGGCAGAAAGAGGGAGGCAGCGAGGACAGTAGCGACTATCTGGCCTCAATCAAAGAAGATCTCTTCGATGAGGAGGTGTTTGTGTTTACCCCCAAGGGCGATGTGGTGGGTTTGCGCAAGGGATCTACCTCCGTTGATTTCGCTTATCGCATCCACTCCGAGGTGGGCAACCACTGCCAGGGGGTACGCATCAACGACCGCCTCTGCCCTTTGGCGACACCGCTGAAGAACGGTGATTTCGTGCAGGTGATCACCTCAAAGAGTGCCCATCCCAGCCTGGATTGGCTCAATTTTGTCGCCACCCCCACGGCCCGCAACCGCATCCGTGCTTGGTACAAGCGCAGTCACCGCCAGGACAACATTGTGCGCGGCACTGAGATGCTGGAGCGGGAGTTGGGCCGCGATGGCTTCGATGCCCTGCTTAATGGTGAGGCCCTCGCCCGGGTGTCCCGGCGCTGCAATTTGGTGGGCACCGAAGACCTGTTAGCGGCCATCGGTTTTGGTGGGGTGACCCTGCAGCAGGTCGTCAATCGGCTGCGGGAGGAGGTGCGTCTGGCTACCGAAGCTGTGGCGGCGCCCCCCAGCAACGAAGAGGTGGCCGCTGGGGTCGTGGCTCGCAAGGAGTCGGCGACACTGCCCCATCTGCCCAGCAGTGGCAGCCCGATCTTGGGGGTCGAGGGTTTGGAATATCGGCTGGGAGGTTGCTGCAGCCCCCTGCCGGGCGAGGCGATCGTGGGCTCGGTGGCCCTCGGCAATCACGGCATCACCATCCACCGCCAGGATTGCAGCAACGTGGCCCAGGTGCCGGTCGAGCGCCGCTTGCCTGTGCGTTGGAATGGGCCGGTGGAGGGCCAGCAGCGGCGTTATCCGGTACGGCTACGCATTGAGGTTCTCGATCGGGTGGGGGTGCTGAAAGATATCCTCACCCGTCTTTCCGACCACCGCATCAATGTCAGCGATGCCCGGGTGCGCACCAGTGCCGGCAAACCGGCCCGCATCGATCTACGGGTTGAATTGCACAGCGCCAACCAACTGCGCGACACGATGGACCAGATCCGTTCGATGGCGGATGTGCTGGATTTGGCCCGGACGGGGATTGGTTGAGGGTCTTCCATCAGTTAGCGCGGCAGTGCGGTGAGCATCTGCCCATCGGAGCGGGGTGGCTGGTGTCTGCTGTTACACCCTTAATGGGGCGCCATACCTAGAAAACGGCGATCTAATCGTCTGCCGTCCCTGCGCCTTGCGTGACATGACCTCTGAACAGGCTGCCCAGCTGATCGACAACACCCTCGACCTGGTGCACCAGCGCCTACTGGACCTGGAATCCCAGTCGTTGCGGGCCGAGCAGAACGCCCTGGCGGCCGAATTTCGCGAATGGCGCCAGCCGATCGGTGGCCACATCGACCTGATGGTGTTTCCTGGGCTGACCAATTCCTGAGGGATTTGCCTCCTGAACCAATCCGGCCCAATCCCTGAGCCAATTTCACTGCGGTGGCGTTGCCAGCCGGCGGCGGCGGTGTTGGAGCCACTGCCTGTAGCCCACACCGCTGGCTACGGCAAGCAGCCCACCGATCAAAACCGAGCCCAGGATCAGCCGAATGGAGAAGGCCCAGCCCAGGCCGGCCAGATTGTTGGGGTTGAGATCCTTGAGCTGCAAGCCGGCCGGCCCCGGCCCCAGCAACAGCGTTCCCAGCTGATAGCTAAGCCAAAACAGGGGCAGGTTGGTGATGGGGTTGCTGATCCAGGTGCCTGCCATCGCCAGGAACCTGTTGCCGCGCATGGTGCTGGCCAGCCCCAAGCTGACCAGCATCTGTAATCCAAAGATCGGCAGGCAGCCGATGAATACCCCAATCGCCAGCCCCCGGGCCAGGTGGCCGGGGCTACCCTCCTGGCGCCGCATCCGAGTGATGGCCTTGCGCAGTTTCTGCTGCAACCTGCGGCGCCAGATCCGCAAGGGGCGCCAGCGGCTGTCCAATACTTTCTGTCTGGCCGGGCCCACGGGCCGCGCTGGCGGCCGAGACTGGCGGTGAAGACGGGGCATGAAGGCTGTGGGCGCTGCAACATCCGGTGAAGGATTTGACCCTAAGGAGCCCCGGGGCGGTTTGGTTGCTGCCGAGGACACCATCGCCGCCATCGCCACCGCCGTGGCCCCGGGCCAGGGCAGTGTGGCGATTGTGCGGCTGTCGGGCCCCCAGGCCGAGGCCATCGGCAGGCGGCTGTTTCAGGCGCCGGGCCAGCAGGAGTGGGCCAGCCACCGGGTGCTCTATGGCCATGTGGTGGAGCCAAAGAGCGGTGAACGGCTGGATGAGGCCCTACTGCTGCTGATGCGGGCGCCGCGCAGCTTCACCCGCGAAGATGTAGTGGAGTTGCACTGCCACGGCGGCCTGGTGGCGGTGCGGCGGGTGCTGAAGGCGGTGCTGGACGCCGGGGCCCGGCTGGCGGCGCCGGGGGAATTCAGCCAGAGGGCATTTCTCAATGGCCGTCTCGATTTGACCCGGGCCGAGGCGATCGCCGAGATGATCGGCGCCCGAGGCCAGCGGGCGGCCCAGCTGGCGATGGCCGGCCTGGAGGGGGGATTGCAGCGCCGCATCACTGCGTTGCGGGAGCGCTTGCTCGACCAGCTGGCCGAACTGGAGGCGCGGCTGGATTTCGAGGAGGATCTACCCCCCCTGCAGCCCGAGGCCGTGATTCAAGGCTTGCAGGGTGTGCGGGCCGAGCTGCAGGATCTGGTGCGGGAGGCGGAGCAGGGCCAGCGCCTGCGCGAGGGCTTGCGGGTGGCGATTGTGGGCCGCCCCAATGTGGGCAAATCGACCCTGCTGAATCGCCTCAGCCGCCAGGACCGGGCGATCGTGACCGATCTGCCCGGCACCACCCGCGACCTGCTGGAAAGCGAGCTGGTGCTCGAAGGGGTGCCCCTCACCCTGGTGGACACCGCCGGCATCCATGCCACCGATGATCTGGTGGAGCGGCTGGGTATCGGCCGCAGCCAGGCGGCCCTGGCGGCGGCCGATGCGGTGCTGCTGGTCTTTGATGTGGCAGCCGGCTGGGGCCCTGCCGATCAACGGGTGCGGGACCTGGTGCCCGCTGGGGTGCCGTTGCTGTTGGTGGGCAACCAATGCGACCGCTGCGGCCTGGAGGCTGGGGTGGTGGAGGCTGGAGATACGGCCAACGCAGGGCCCCAGCCCCCCTCCCAGGTGCACATCAGCGCCCTCAACGGCGCCGGCGAGACGGAGCTGGGCCAGATGTTGCTGCAATGCTGCGGTGCCAGTGCCAGCGAGGGATTGCAGGTGGCCCTCAACGATCGCCAACGCCAGCTGGCCGCCGCCGCCGCCGAATCATT
>Ga0207941_1000579_pt1 | contig 10839 bp, 9 predicted proteins | sample LakMenEpi13Sep12_FD_150695 | JGI IMG/M metagenome (GOLD analysis project Ga0207941, IMG submission 150695) | Freshwater microbial communities from Lake Mendota, WI - 13SEP2012 deep hole epilimnion (SPAdes) | ecosystem: Environmental > Aquatic > Freshwater > Lake > Epilimnion/Euphotic zone ...
TAAGAACCAGCGGCAGCATCGGACGGCCAGCGGCCATGGAATCTCTCCCATCAGAAGATACTCAGTATTATAGCGTTTATCTCTGGGACTGCACACTAGGTGAAAACGAGCAAACGTGCATTGGATTGGCTATGAGGGAGGCGAAGTAAGGGCCTTAACATTGGACTCGATGACCAAGACGCCAGAGCCCCCTTCCCACGGGCTTCCCATCTCGATTCCGGCAAAGACCTCCAAACCAGCCAGCAGCCAGGATCCATCGCGGAGCCGCATTCAGCTGGATTCTAATTTGAAACGCTGGTTTGGGCGCAATCTTGGCCTATGGCGTTCAAGGCGCCTCTATTTTTTCGTCGATGATGAGGTGTTGCGACTTGATATGTTGGTGCGGGTCGAAATATATAGCGAAGCCAGCCATGGCGAAGCGGCTTATCGGCTGAGCTGGTGGCCTGAAGAGTCCTTCGACTTTTTTAAGATCAAACCAAAATATCGTGCCAGTGGTTGCGCAGATGTCTATCTATGCGGCCACCAGATGCGGCGAAGCCAAGATGTTGTTAACGGCATCCCGATTAACAGTCAAATTCGCCAGGTCGATGAGCATGAAGTGATTTTTGAATCCCAAGACCATGATTTGCATGTTATTGAGCATATTCGCCTCGTCGATCAAGATCGCTACCGTTCCCGTTCGATTTATTGCTGGCGTGATGGCCAGCTCGAAGTGAGTGAAATCCACCATGAAATCCGGCTGGAGGAAGCAGGCCCCCCCTTGGTCGGGGCAGCTGCCAAGGCTCCTTTGCGGGACTGACTCTCAGGATGCTCGGCCACGCTGTCAACTGGCGCCACTGGGCGGCGGGCCTGTGATGCAGCAGCATGGGAACGTTCATCCCCTCTTCCCCATGCTCGCCAAGCGGTCCGTCCTGGCCCTGGCCATCTTTGGTCTCAGCCTTTCTTTGCCTGCTGCGGTTCTGGCGCAGCAGCCGGCCAAGGCCCCCGCAGCCACCCCGGCGACCGGCGACCAGTTCAACACCTACATGAGCATGGCGGCGATCAACATGTGCACCTTGGCCCAGGCCAAGTTGCCCTTTAAGGCTGCGATGGAAGGCAATCTCAGCATGCTGACCTCCGTGCTATCCACCAAGCATGGCAGCCAGATTCAAGGGGCCCCAGCCCCCTTGACCCGCGAGCAGCTCGTCAATGCTTCCGTGGCCGAAACCGTGCTCCGCATTGACAAATTCTGTGGTCCGTCGCTGCCGCCTGATTGGAAGAAGGAAGTAGACACCCTGGTGGCCCAAGTTAAAAAGGCCATGCAAGCGGCCGGCTCCGGCGGCAAGAAGTAGGTCAGGCCCACCATGGCCGCCATCCATCTCGCCGATTACCGCCTCTATCCCTACCGACTCAGCCGTACGGACTTGACGGTGCGGCTTGAAGGCGACCATGCCTTTGTAGAAGCAGTGTTGGCCTTAGAGGCGACGACCGCAGCAGCCCTTGCGCCCCTGGAGTTGGCGGGGATTGATCTGGAACTGCTGGAGATCAGCCTTGATGGCCAGCCGCTGGCGGCCCAGCTCTACCGCCATACGGCGGCAGGGCTGACCCTGCTGAATCCTCCAGGGGGGGCGTTCCGATTGCGGACCTTGGTGCGCCTTGAGCCCCAGGCCAACACCAGCCTGGAAGGCCTCTATGTCAGTGGCGGCATGGTGACCACCCAATGCGAGGCAGAGGGCTTCCGCCGCATCACATTCCATCCCGATCGGCCCGATGTGCTCAGTTGTTTTCAGGTGCGCCTGGAAGCGGATCGGCAGCGCTATCCGGTGTTGCTCTCCAATGGCAATGGCGTCGAGTCAGGGGCCCTGCCATCAGGGGTTGATGGCCGCGCCCGGCACTATGTCGTTTGGGACGATCCCTTCCCCAAACCCTCCTATCTGTTTGCCCTCGTGGCTGGCCAGCTGGAGGAGGTGACGGATTTCTTCGTTACGGCTAGTGGTCGTGAGGTGCGCTTGAGAATCCATGTCGAACCGGGAGATGGGCCCTATACGGCCCATGCCATGGCGAGCTTGAAGCGTTGCATGGCATGGGATGAGCAGGTCTATGGGCTGGAATACGACCTGAATGAATTTAATATCGTTGCTGTGCGCCATTTTAATATGGGCGCCATGGAGAATAAGAGTTTGAATATTTTTAATTCCAAGTTGGTGCTCGCCGACGCCGAAACGGCTACGGATGCGGAGTTAGAGCGGGTTGAAAGTGTCATTGCCCATGAGTATTTCCATAACTGGACCGGTAATCGCATCACCTGTCGCGACTGGTTTCAGTTGTCACTCAAGGAAGGTCTGACCGTATTCAGAGACCAATGTTTCAGTGCAGATTTACATGGTCACTCCTTGAACCGAATTGAAAACGTTTCTTTTTTGCGTAACAGTCAATTTCGGGAGGATTCAGGGCCAACGGCCCATGCAGTACAACCGGATCATTACCAAGCAATCGATAATTTCTACACCACCACCATCTACGAAAAAGGTGCGGAGTTAATTCGGGCGTTGCAGACCCTTGTGGGGCAGGAAACCTTTTTTAGGGGCATGGCTCTTTATGTGGCCCGCCATGATGGATTGGCAGCAACCATTGATGATTTTCTGGCCGCGATGCGTGACGGGGGGGCTGATGTTGAACTTCCTTTTGATTTTGAACAGTTCCGCCTTTGGTATAGCCAGGCCGGCACTCCGCTGCTGCGGATCCGGCGGCGCTGGAACCGGCATCGGGGAACCCTTGAGCTAACGATCTCCCAGCAGACACCGCCGACTCCAGGCCAGTCGCACAAGCAGCCGCTTGTGATTCCAGTGGCACTGGGCCTGGTGGATCAATCAGGGCAGGATGGGCCGGTCCATTTCGGGGCCGAATCTCAGGCTCCGGCGGTTGCCCCCGACCCGCCTGGAGACTGGGGCCGCCGCACCAAAGTGGTGGTGATCGATCAGGCGGAACAGATCCTGCGGTTTGAGGGCCTGCCGAATCAGGCCCAGCCCCCAGCCCTTTCGCTGCTGCGCCATTTTTCAGCTCCCGTGCAACTGGAGATGGGACGGCCCGCCCGCGAATTGGTCCACCTGTTCGCCCACGACAGTGACCCGTTTGCCCGCTGGGATGCGGGGCAGCAGCTGCTGCGGCGGGCACTGCGGCGGCGGGCCAAGGGACGGCCTGATGCCTTGTTGGAGGATGAGTTGCTGGAGGCTTTTGGCCGCATCTTGGCGGACCCCACCCTCTCTGAGGCCAGCCGCAGTGCCCTGATGAGCCTGCCGGCCTTGCCGGAGTTGGAGGAGGGTGTGGTTGAACCGGATCCACCGGCCTTCTACTGGGCCCTGGAGGGCTTGCGGCGTCGTTTGGGTGAGGTGTTGGCCGAACCCTTGCACCAGGCCCTGGACCGTTGCCGCAGCCAGTGGGATTTGCCCTGGCCCGAGGGTTGCGGCGATCGCCTGTTGAGCGGTCAAATCTGGAAATGGCTGGTGGCGGCTGGTGAGCCGGCAGCGATTGCGGCGGCCCGCGCGGCGGTGGATGGGCCCTCGATGACCCTGGCCCGTGCAGGACTGGCGGCCCTGCAGCCCCAGCCCCTGGCCGAGCGCCAGGCCGCTCTCGATGCTTTCTATGGCCGCTGGCAGGAGCGGCCGGTGATTCTTGATGCCTGGTTTGCCCTGGAGGCATCGGCCCCCTTTGACGATGGCCTGGAGCGGGTACGACGGCTGCTTAACCATCCCCGTTATGACCCGATGGCGCCGAATTCGGTGCGGGCAGTGTTGGGGGGGCTGGCCGGGAATGTGGTGGTTTTCCACGCGGCGGACGGCTCGGGTTATCGCTTCTTGGCGGAGCAGATCGGGCTGCTTGATCAGCGCAATCCGATCACGGCGGCCCGGCTGTGCAAAATCTTCAGCCGTTGGCAGAGCTACGGCCCCAGCCGCCGCCAGGCCATGGGCCAGGCCCTGCGGGAGCTGGCGGCCTTGCCCGGCTTGTCAGAGAACAGCCAAGAAGTGGTCGGCCAGTGTCTGGGGCTGTCGACCTGAAGACCCGCAAGGGTCGGGCTAGCTTTTGGCCACGATTGTTGCTAGCACCATGACCCGCACTGCCGCCCCCGTTGATGGGGGCAGCCCTGAAGTGGCAGGCCCCTCCGCCGGCCTGGTCCCCAAGGGACGCCCTCAGCCCTTGCAGGAATCGGCCTTGTGGCGCCGCTGGCAATTGGCCCGCTGGATTCTGGATCCCACCGGCTACCTGCGCGACCAGGTGCGCCAAGGTAAGGATAGTTTCCAGGTGTCTGTCTTTGGAGACGCCATGGGCAGCGGCTCGATTTTTCTGCTCACCGAACCCAAGTCGATTCAGGCGTTGATGAGTCGCGATACCGGCAGTGAATTCAGCTCTCCGGGTGAACTCAATTTGATCCTTGCGCCCTTGCTTGGCGTGCGCAACACGATTTTATTGAGTGGTGTCGCCCACCGTCATCGCCGCCAATTGGTGATGCCCCGTTTCCATGGCGAGCACCTGCAAAATTATGGGCGTGTGATTGAGCGCATCACGCGCCAGGAAATGGCCAATTGGCCGCAGGAGGGGGTGATTTCGGTGCGGGAGGCGATGCAGCGCATCAGCATGGGGGTGATTTTGGAGGTGGTATTTGGCCTGGGGCAAACAGAGCGCCACGGCGAACTGGAATCGCTGCTGACCCGCCGTTTGGCGATGACGGCAACACCCTTGACCTCGGCGGTGTTGTTTTTCCCATGGCTGCAGAAGGATTTCGGGCCCCTCAGTCCAGGCCATCGCATCAGCCAATTGGCTGCACAGACCGACGCGTTGCTCTACGCCATGATTGCCGAGCGCCGGGCCCAGCCCCTGGGCGAACGGCTTGATGTGCTGTCGATGTTGCTGGAGGCCCGCGACGAAGCCGGCGAACCGCTCAGCGATGAAGATATTCATGATGAGTTGATTACCTTATTGGTGGCGGGCCACGAGACAACGGCCACCGCCTTGACATCAGCGCTGTATTGGTTGCACCGCACCCCACACGCCCTGGAGCGCCTGCGCTCCGAGCTGGACGATGCCGGGGTCGGCGCCGATCCGATCAAGTTGCCCTATCTCACGGCCGTGGGTCAGGAAGCCCTGCGTTTGCATCCGGTGGCGATGCTGAGTTTTGCCCGCCAGGTGGAAACACCCGTGGAACTGGCGGGCCAGTGCTACGAACCAGGCGACCTGCTTATGGCTTGTATTTACCTGTTGCATCAGCGGCCCGACCTCTATCCCGAACCGCAAAGCTTTCGGCCAGAACGTTTTCTGGAGCGCCAGTTCAGCCCCTATGAATACATGCCATTCGGGGCTGGGGTGCGGCGCTGTGTTGGGGCGGCCCTGGCCCAAATGGAACTGAAGATTGTGCTGGCGACGATATTGGGTGAGATGGACTTCGCCTCGGCCAATTCCCGTGCCGTTCCCCAGGCGCGCCGGGGGGTGACATTGGGCCATGGCGCCCCGGTGCGACTGCGGCGCCTACCGCGCCAGCGGGCGGCCGTCCCTGCCCCGGCGCCGTGACTTTCAGCGAGTGGGACTGGAGCGCCCCCCGCTCGCCGTCATTGGGGGATCATGAAGTGCCTTTGCTGTCGAGCCACCTGCAGGGCCGGCGCATCGCCTTGGTCGTTTGCGGCGGCATTGCGGCTCTGAAAGCTCCGGAGCTGGCCCGGGCCCTGCGGCGCCGGGGGGCGCGGGTGACGGCCTTCTGCAGCCAGGAGGCATTGCGCTATGTGGGCCTAGAAGCCTTGGAGTGGGCCTGCGAACAGCCGGTGATCCGTGAGCTGAGCTGGCGGGCCGAGCACCTCAGCGACAGCGAACCGTTTGATGCCTGGCTTGTCGCGCCAGCCACTTACAACACGATCGGCAAGATGGCCGCCGGGGTGGCGGACACGGTGGTGACGGCGGCGCTGGCATCGGCCCTGGGGCGCCTGGGCCAGGGGCGCACCCAGATTCTGGTGGCGCCGACGATGCATGGCTCGTTGCATACGCCGCTGCTGGAGCGCAATGGCCGCCTGTTGCAGCAACTGGGGGTGCGTTTCATCACCCCTCGCGATGCCTACGGCAAACACAATCTGCCGGCGGCGGAGCTGCTGGTGGCGGCGGTGTGCCGGGCCGTTTCGACCAGTGCTTTGGTGGGCCGGCGGCTGTTGGTGACAGGCGGTCCGACGCCGGTGCCGCTTGATGGGGTGCGTGCCATCGTCAACCGCTTTCGCGGCCGGCTGGGGGCGGCGATCAGCGAAGAGCTGCTGTTGCGCGGTGCCGAGGTGCGTTTTGTATTGGGGGATGGCGGTTGGCGGCCACCTGCCTGGTTGCCGTACACGCTGGCCGCCAGCTATGACGATTACCGGCGGCTGACCCTGGAGGCGGTGGCAGGGGGCCTGGAGGCGGGAATTTTCAGTGCGGCGGTGGCCGACTACCGGCCCAGGCAGCCGGTCGCCGGCAAGATCGCCAGTGGCCTGGGCCCCCTGGAGCTGCAGCTGGAGCCGACCGAGAAGGTGATTGAACTGGTGCGGGCGGCGGATCCGGCCCTGCTGATGGTCAGCTTCAAGGTGATGCAGGGGGCGAGCAGCGAAGAGCTGATCGCCACGGCCCGCCGCCGGCTTGGCGCCAGCCAGCTGGTGATTGCCAACCGGGCCGAAGAGGTGCAGGGGGAGGAGCAAACGGCCTGGATTGTTGATGCCGAGGGGGCCCAACGGGTCCAGGGCAAAGGGTCAATCGCCGCTGCCCTGGCCGATCGCTTGGAAGGGATGCTGGGCCAACCAAAAGACCTAAAGAGCTAAAGGCTCAAAGACCTAAATCACTGAGGCCGGGATGGTCGTCCGGGCGGCGACCCAGGGGCCAGTGGTATAGCCGTTCGCTCTCTTGGATCGGAAGGTCGTTGATGCTGGCGATGCGGCGCACCATCAGGCCCTGGTCGTTGAATTCCCAGTTCTCATTGCCATAGGAGCGATACCAATGGCCGCCGTCGTCGTGCCACTCATAGGCAAAACGGACGGCGATGCGGTTATCGGCACAGGCCCAGAGTTCTTTGATCAGGCGGTAGTCGAGTTCGCGGCGCCATTTGCGCTCCAGAAAAGCAACAATGGCCTCGCGCCCCTGGACAAACTCGGCCCGATTGCGCCAGACGCTGTCGCTGCTGTAGGCCATGGCGACCCGCTGGGGGTCGCGGCCATTCCAGCCGTCTTCGGCCAGACGCACTTTTTGGGCGGCCGTTGCGGCCGTGAAGGGCGGCAGGGGCGGGCGGGGAGCTTCAGCTACAGGCTGGTGGGGGGTGCTGGAGGTCATGGGGAGGAGGCGTGCTTACGCCAAGCATCGCTCCATTCTGGGCTGGCGCCCAGGGCGTCCCCAACCAGCGCCGGAAGCGCCACCGCCAAAGTTGTAAAATAAGCCATCATTTTCGCCGTTCTGCTTCACTCGCCATCAAATTGGAGAATAAAGCCAGCTTTACAACATTGATAATAATTCTAGGGCACCTCGAATAATTAGCATTTTGCAGAGGCTCTGCGATCATGGAAATGCCGCCAATGAAGCGGCAGAGCAGCAAGATCTATTTATCTACTCTTGACGAGATCGCCTGAACCATGCAAGTTTCTCGCCGAATTTTATGCAGCCACTGCTATATGGCAAGTGCGTTGGAGATAACGAAGAAAATTGAAGGTTAGGTTCTTGAGGCCCCACCAAGCCTCGTTCCTTTCTAGCCCAATCTTTCTTGTCAGCTTTCCACCCATGGACATGGTCATGCAGCCAAAGACATGCTCCACACAAGCTCTGATTGACGACTTTACACGATTCAGTTCTTTGGCTGCGTCGCTAAGCGGATGATTGCGAGCGCCTTTTTCGTGGATCAGGCTTTCGAAGCCAGCGAGATTCAGAAGATCCTCAAAGCATTCACCTGAATACGCTGAGTCAGCCCAGACAAAGTCATGTTCGTTTTCAGGATCCAGCAGGCGTGGAAGCATCTGGCTATCGTGGTTATTGGCAGGAGTGACAGCATATCGGCGGATGAATCCATGGTCGACATCGATGCAGATGCTGTTCTTGTAACCGTAGTAACTGATCCCGTTCTTTTTTGTCCAGCGAGCATCTAAATCCTTTTGCTGCAAGCGATCTGCGTTTTCATCCCAGCCATCAGGAAGCCTGCCGGCCTTGATCTCTTTGTTCTCCTCGCGGGTATTGCGTTGCTTGGGAACTGGGACAAGAGTCGCATCGATTATCTGACCACCACGAGCTTGGAGACCCTGGGAGCGGAGGTATCCCTCAAACATCTCGAAGAGCTCCTCGATCACTCCCGCCTTGCGCAGTCGCTCCCTGAAGAAAGCGACTGTGGTGGCATCTGGAATGCTGTTCATCACACCAAGCCCGACAAACTCCTCAAAGGAGCGTCTGTCATTCACCTGGAATTCAAGCTCTTCATCGCTCAGGTTGAAAAGCTGCTGAAGAACGAGCATCTTAAAAAGGATCAGCGGATCAATCCTCTTGCGCCCTGCATTACTCTTGCGCTCGTGCTCATAGCCCTTGTCAAGCAATGGGCGAAATGATTCCCATGGGATTGAATTAGCCAAGCTCTTGAGAAACGGCTTTTTATCCTGTAGCTTTGTGACTCTTTGCTGTTCGTCCCAGAAGCCTCTCTGACCCACTGTTGGCATGAAAAATCCTCAACCAAACATAAACGAAATCACGCCAGAATCAAGTGCCTTAATAATTTTTCGAGGTACCCTCTAGCCGAACTCAGTAAGTCAAGACATTCTAATGGGAACTTCATCCCTGTTGAACCGTGGACTACGGCTTGACTAACACTTGTATTTCAGGCAGAGGCTGTTTGCGATTGCCAACCTGCCGCCTACGATTTCAGAAACGTATTGGCTGGCGACACCAGTTAGCATCCGTGCGTTTGCTGGCAATGCCGTTCGGTGGGGATCCATGGATTTAAAGCGGCCCCATGTACCCCATGGACCATGCTGGCCTCAGCGAACAGCGTTGCCTCAAAAGGGTGTTGATCGCTTGATGTTCTGCTGAGAAAGCAAAACCTATAAACATATTAATCGTGCATCAGAACTTTCTGGGGCAGTACCGCCACCTGGCCACTGTCCTGGTGGCCAGGGGCGATCGCGTCGTGGCAATCGGCGTCCCAACAGCGCAGCCGTTGAAGGGGGTGACCCTGCATCGCTACGACCCCATGCCTGCCGGGGGGGTGCCGCCATGCCACAGCTGGGTGGGCGATATCCAGACCAAGGTGCTCCGAGCCGAAGCCGTAGCAGCTCAGATTGAAGCGCTGGGGCGCAAGGGACTCGACGTGGATCTGGTGATCGGCCATCCGGGCTGGGGCGAACTGCTGGCGATCAAAGATGTGTTGCCGGGGGTGCCGGTGCTGCACCAACTGGAATTCTTCTATCAACTGGAGGGTGCCGATGCTGGCTTTGATCCGGAGTTCAGCCAGGCGAGTTGGCGTTCCCAGGCCCGCCTACGGCTGCGGCGCGCGCCCCAACTCCTCGCCCTGCAAGACCTGGACTGGGGCCTGGCTCCCACCCGCTGGCAGGCCAGCACCGCACCGATCGCCTACCGCAATCGGATCAGCGTGATCCATGAAGGCATCGACACCACCCGGGTGGCACCGCGGCAGGGTGTTGAGCTACACCTGAAGAAGGCAGGCCTAACCCTGCGGCCCGGCGATGAGGTGGTGAGCTTCGTGGCCCGCAACCTGGAGCCCTACCGGGGCATTCACTGTTTTCTAAGGATGCTGCCGTTGTTGCAGCAGCTGCGCCCCCAGGCGCGGGCAGCTGGAAGCAGGTGCTGCTCCAGGAGTTAGCCGGCAGGCTTGATCTCTCCCGGATTCACTTTGTGGGGCGGGTGCCCCATCCGCTGTTGCATGAGCTGTTTAGGATCTGCGCCTGCCATGTGTATCTCACCTATCCCTTTGTGCTGAGTTGGAGCCTGCTGGAGGCGATGGCCTGCGCTGCCGTGGTTATCGGTTCTGCCACCGCACCTGTTCAAGAGGTGATCGAATCTGGCCGCAATGGTTTGCTGGTTGATTTTTTTGACATCACAGCTTGGGCCGAGACCATTGCCGCAGTGTTGGCAAACCCCCAGCAGTTCAGCTGCCTGGGCCAAGCTGCCCGCCAAACGGTGGTGGAGCGCTACGACCTGGCAACGGTGTGCCTGCCGGCCCAGCTGGCGCTGGTGGATGAAGTGGCGGCTGGACGACTGCCCACGCCTAGGAGGTTGTAAGAAATCGCTGCTCGCCACCTGCCCTTGGTAGCGGGTATCTATGGCACGATTGAAAGGCATCATCCCGTTCAACAATTGATCCCATGATTTTTCTGTGAACCAGGTAGGCGATCATGCAAGTGACGCCCAAGGATCGACTAAGCTACAGCGAAGAAATGATATTCTAATGCAGCGTGGTACCTTGGGTCAGTGTATAGCCAATAAAGTAGTATGCGATAAACAATAGAGTCTAGTGCAAGTGCTAGCGTTTATTCATAGTCGGGACTCACCAAATCCGCCTCTCAATTACAGCAGCATGTAGTGGTTTGCAGGCTGCCCCTGCAGGCCTTCTCCGATAGGTCACAATCCATCCTCAAAGGAGTTGCGTCAGTCTTCATAAAGAGCAATTGACTTGTGGCAAAAGTAGACGCAGCTTAACCAAGCGAAGCCTTCTTGAACAGCAGCTGTTGACGCCGTAGTTGTAGCTTGTTTCCCAGGAACTTCCTGGTCGCAGCGGCCGGGCGGCTGAGCCAGGGCAGCGCTGAAGCGGAAACGGCTGTCGTTGACCGCCCCTATGGTAATCATAATTTAGTTAACCTGATCCAACGCCCTGGG
>Ga0207941_1000581_pt1 | contig 10836 bp, 12 predicted proteins | sample LakMenEpi13Sep12_FD_150695 | JGI IMG/M metagenome (GOLD analysis project Ga0207941, IMG submission 150695) | Freshwater microbial communities from Lake Mendota, WI - 13SEP2012 deep hole epilimnion (SPAdes) | ecosystem: Environmental > Aquatic > Freshwater > Lake > Epilimnion/Euphotic zone ...
GTATTTAATATTTGTGCTGATGCCATAAGTCTCCTGTTTAATTATATCTTATTAAATTAAGTATCTAACCATTACAATTCCACTACCGCCAGAACTTACATAAGTTCCACCGTTTCCAGTGTTTGCAGCGTTTCCACTATTACTACCATTTATTCCTGCACCACCACGACCATATGATCTTGAAGTTCCATCAAATGAAGAAGTAAAAGCAGCACCTCCAGCACCTCCAGTTTCTCCACCAGCATTGCCTCCAGCACCTCCAGCACCTCCACCTCCACCTCCTGGATCGTTAACACTTGCTACTGTTCCATTTCCACCATTGTTTCCATATGTTGTTGCATTTCCATCTGAAGCATATGTTCCACTTCCACCAGCATTATATCCACCACCTCCTCCACCTGATGCACCAGATCCTCCATTACCTTTCCATGAACCACCATTTCCACCAGTAACAGAAGTTACTATTCCAGATATTGAAGATGGGCCTCCAGCACCACCAACTGTAATGGTGTAACTATTTGTTCCAACATTATTAAACGAAGAAATTGTTAAACCACCAGCACCTCCACCACCACCACCATTATAAGAAGTTCCACCAGAACTAGATCCACCTCCCGCTAAAACAAAATATTCAATATTTTTTGCACCATTTGCAGAAAAAGTTCCAGTACTTGTAAATTTATGAATTCTATATCCACCACTATTAATAATTTCATTTCCACCTGTTGCTAAAAATGAAGGGCCTCTTCTTGTTCCTATGACACCAAGAGTTCCACTTATACTATTTAAAAATGGCATATATCTCCTATATATTTAAGTTAGCACTAGCAATTACTATAGTAGAGGTTGAAAGTATTATTGTAAAATTAAATATATCTATTTTACCTACAGAACTTGTTGGGCTAGGTGCTGAGCCACCAACCCATCTTATTGTTTGAGATGAACCATTTATATTAAATGTTGTTGGTATATACCCAGTTGCACCTTGCGTAACTAAAAATGCCATTGTTATTGATTTAGGTGTTGTTGTTGGAACATTCGTTAAACTAATTGTAAAATTTGCAGTTGGTGCAGTAGCAATATAATGAATTGCTCCATCATTATAATTTGCAGTTAAAACATTTGTAGAAAAAGAATTATTTACAACAACTTCTCTTACTTCTGCAACATCTAAAATTCCAACTACGGAAGCACTTGCAAAATTAGCAGATCCTGAAAAAGATGGACTGACTATGCTTGCATAACTAGATGAAGCATTTGATTGTGTTAAATAATTAGCACTAGCATTCGACTGTGTTAAATAAACTGCTTGAATTGTTGAATAAAAATTAGGATCATCATTTAGTGCTGCTGATAATTCATTTAATGTATCTAATGCCGCAGGTGCACCATTTATTAACGCTGCTACAGCCGCAGCCGAGGCGGTATTTATAGTAGAACTCAAATCAATATTACCAATATTATCAATACTATTCTCAACAGAATCTACTGTTGCTACTATCTTTGATACTTCTCTTGCTCTAGACATTTATTTTTATATACCCCTTTTATGAAATTCTATACCTTAAAATTACTATTCCACTACCGCCAGCACCGCCAGTAGTTTGAGTATTAGTTGATTCAATATTGGCACCACCACCGCCACCACCTCTATTTGCTACAGCAGAACTTCCATTATAATTTCCACTTTGACCTCCACCGCCACCACCAAAAGAACTTCCTGTTGCTGCGTTATGACCACCACCCGCTCCGCCACCTCCAAGTGATATAGATGTTCCAGAAAGTGTAGTTGTTGTTCCTATACCTCCTACACCTCCTCTTTCTGCTCCAGCATTTCCATTTTCACCTACTCCACCAACACCACCACCTCCTCCTCCAGCATTTGAAACAGAACTGTTATACGAAACTCCGTTTCCACCAGCAAAACCTTGACCACTAATTCCAATAGCACCTGTTATTGTTGTAGATCCATTTCCTTCAGATCCTCCTCCACCACAACCACCACTACCTGGGGGATCTCCATGAGAAGCACCGCCTCCACCTCCAGATGCAATAAATGAAGAAAATGATGAATTTATACCAAAATTACCTTTAACATTTCCTGCACCCCCACTTCCACCCGCTCCTACAACAACTTGGTAAATTCCTTTAAAAAGTGTTATATTGGATATTATTATTCCACCAGCACCACCTCCACCACCTGTTGTATCAGTAGGAATTGCACCACCACCTCCACCACCTCCTGCTAATATCAAAAATTCAATATTTCCACTTCCTGAAATTATTTCAAAATTAGAAGTATTTAAAAATGTATGAGATTTATAGTTAACTCCACCAGATGTGTATGTATTTATAGAATCACCACCTGTAGCATTAATAAAATATGTAACCTTTTGACTATTGACTGTTGTTGCTCTGGCTGAACTAATTCCCATTTATGGTGTCACCTCAGCGTAAAAGCCTACAAAGCATACGCTGGCGGTGGAAGCACGAACTGATAAAATATCTGCAGCACCCATAGACATACCTTGATTAATCATATAGGTATCGTTTCCAGCAATTGTTGCATCATAAATAATATGGTTTTTATCTTCAAGAGCAGCACCACCTGGTCTAAAAGCAATTCTAAATGTAGCATCTACTGATGCTGTATTACAAACATTGATAGCAGAAAATATTGCTTGAGTATTTGATGGTACTGTGTATAGGGTAGTATAAGTATTGGCTGTTGGTTCAACCTGAACTGGTGATTTGTAATTATTTGCCATTTATATCCCCGCCATAAAAAATGGATGTAGCCCTGCATCTGCTCCAGAGGCAATTATCCATGTAGTTCCATTATACACTTTTGTTATTGGAGAAGTGATAACAGTAGAGTCAATCCATATCATTCCAGTATCTGGGCTTGTTGGCTCAACTGATCCATATTTAACTAATTCTGTATCATTTCTTAAAACATATGGTGTTAGATCAATATTATTTAAATCTTCTTGAGTAGCATAAGTAGCAGAAGCACTTCCTTTAGTTAAAAATTGGGTATCAGTTTGAGTTTTTGTATATGTATCAACTATATTGAATGATTCTAGGCAATGAATTTCTACTATATCCCCATTTGATGCTGCTTCATTTAAAACTATAGTATTTCCTGTAGAGGCATTATAATCTACCCCTCGAGATATTAAAGTACCATTGATAAATACTTGTTCTAGATCTGCTGTATAAGATAATATTTTTCCATTATCATCTACCCCCGAAATTGTTGTAGCAGAACCAGATAATATTTTTGTCCATCTACTAAATGTTGCTAAATCAAAACCACTTCCAACATCTTCGTTAGAATCAATCCACAATGTTCCAATTTCAAGATCTGTTGTGTCAGGTTGATCTGAATCATAAAGTACAGCACCACTACCTAACTTTTTATAAGTACTTCCATCACTTGTAAATTCCCAATTGTCTGTTTGTTCATTCCATCTAAATTCAACATCTGGGTTTGTACCACGATTAATTCTTAATCCACCATTTAAACTTGCAGAGCCACTTTGAAGGGCATTTAAAATAAGTGCACTACCACCAGAAGTAATAAATCCTACAACATTAACATCACCATTAGATTCTTTTTGTTGATATTTAATGTCAGCAATAATATTTGGAACAAATTGTGTTTTATAATCAAATCCACCTGGGGTTGCAGCCCCTGTAACTAACCATTCCCAACCAAAGACACTAGAGTTGTCTATTAACCATTGCCAAGACTCAAGGTTGACGGTAGCCCAAGTATAAGCCTCGTCATTATATAATAACCAATCTCCTTCAAGATAAAAATATACATCTACTATTTGATTTTCTTCCGCATTTAATTGATAATATACTTCTCTTTCTAAACCAGTAAATGATGGGGAAGCACTACCATAACTAGCCTTTGGAATAGGGGAAGCAGATAATACTACTGTTCCATTTATATACTCTGCTGTAACATTATCATGATTATTATGAATAAAAAGATTTTTATTTTGCCATGCCCCCGATGCTGAGTTGTATACAAAAAGATCTCCATCTGATAATGTAGTAAATTCAACATCTTGAGATTGACCAATAGATCCACCATCAATCCATCCAGCATCATAGTTAGTGTTGGTTAGTTTTGCAAGAATTTGTCCAGCACTACCACCAGAAGGTACTCCTGGGAGTGCTGCTATCGTAATGCTATCATTTGATGCATTTGCAGTTACTGATATATTATTTCCAGATACAAAAGTTAATGTATCGTTTTGAGAATCTACTACTACGTTTTGAGTTGGTGGAGATGTTACGATTGTTGTAAATACATCAGAGTCAACGCTGACTACTGTCCACGCTTCGCCATTCCATTGCCAAGAAGTTCCATTAGATGTAAATATTTCACCTAAAGTGGGGGTACTAGGAAAAATTGAAGCCAAATTATATCACCTTACTTTATTATACATTACTAAATAATTTTATTTACTATTGTATTAAATATCTAATTATAACTATTCCACTACCACCGTTACCACCTTGTGCACCAGTTTCACCTCTACCGCCACCGCCACCACTGCCAGTATTTGCTCCACCATTACCACCACCACCAGTGCCGCCATTGCCTCCAGAGTTTAATCCACCACTACCTCCTGAACCACCGCCACTTCCACCAGATCCTGCTCCACCACCACCAGTGCCACCACTACCTCCTGTTCCAGAATAATATGTTCCTCCACCACCACCTGCACCCCAAGAATAATTTGTTCCATTTATTGAATTAGCAATACCGTTTCCACCAGTAGATCCATTAGTAGCACCACTATCTGCTGTTATTGATTGTCCAGCACCTCCACCACCTGCACCTGGATAGTTTGGTCCTTGATTTGTACTATTTCCTCCAGATTGTGTTTGTCCACCACGATTACCACCATACCTAATTCCACTTGCTCCACCTTGAAAACTTCCAATTGCACCAGAATATCCAGCAGACCTAGAAGATCCTCCTCCACCATTTCCAACAGTTGTTAGTGTTCCATTATTTGCTGGAACTGTATCATCAGAACTTTTTCCACCACCACCAGGTAATGCGTTTTGTCCTAACGCTGTTGTTTGCGTTCCGTGCCGAGAATCACTCCACGCTTGTGAGGTAGTTCCAGTTCCTCCAGCACCAATTACTATAGGGTAAGATCCAGGATTTATTGTGTATGATTGTACCCATACTACTTCAGATCCACCTCCACCACCAGCATAACTACCAGTTCCTCCTCCGCCTGCAACTAATAACATTTCAATATTTGTTGCTGTAGTAGAATTATCTACTTGAAAAGTTCCTGAAGATGTAAAAGTATGAACCCTATAATTTCCTAATGTTGTTACAGTATTTCCACCAGTTGCAGAAAATATTCTTCCTAATCCTGGCATTCTCCATGTATTATTTCCATAAACTGATACTAGTGGTGCAGATGCACTTGAATTATTTATCCATATTCTTCCATTTGTATTAGATACTGAAGGAGAGGCACTTGATATTACAATTCTATTATTTAATTCAGCAACTGCAGCACCAGAAGCACTAACAATAGCAGCACCCATATCAATATTTGCAACACTTGCACTTAACTGTGACTTTGTTGCATAAGGAGATAAATCAATATTGTTAACACTAGCACTTAATTGTGCAGTAGTTGCATATGGTGTTAAATCAATATTAGATATTTGTGAATTAGTATATGCAACAGCAGCAGCACTTGCTGATTGAATTGCAGGAGTTAAATCAGGTGTTGCATTATCTGTGTAAATATTTGCTGCAGCAACAGCAGCAGCAGAAGCGGTAATTATGGCGGTATTTAAATTAATACTTGCCAATTCACTATCAGTAGTAATATTAGTATTAGTACTAAAAAGTTTTGATAACTCTCTTGGTCTACTCAATTTAAGCAGGAAGTTCTATTTCTTCCCATTCCCCTTTATTGTCATTCCAAGTGTACATCTTCTCATCAGTTGGATAAGCAACTGGTGCTTCCCATTGACAAGTAGTTTCATTTAATACCCATTTGCTATAAGGTTTTGGGGGTATAAAAGCATCTCTTCCTTCATCAAATGTGTATCCAATACCAGCATAATTTTTTCTGATATTACCATTGTATGAAGTTTGTTTCCATATACCGCCTAAAAGATTTGAACAGAACGCAGCACCTACTGCCTCTGACTCATTTCCCTCAGCATCTTTGCAATCGTTGTTATCAACAACAATTACTCTTTGAACAATATTGTCTGAATTTATTTCTGCAAAATGTGCCATGTTTATTACCTCCTTTTATATTATATCTTATGAAATTCTATTTACATACCCTGAAATTGATACAACACTTGCCGTACCAGCAAAAGCCCTAGTCACCAGCGAGTTGTTTAACACTAACCCTGGGACTACTAACACTAATCCTGATTCTCCAGGTATATTTAATTCTATTTGATCTTTTTCTGCAGTACCACCAAATTCTACTGTAAGTTTTACTGTTGTTGCACTTGAGTTGTCAGCATATAACCAAACTTCATCTAAACCAGATGTTCCAGATTGTGCTGTATGAATAACTGTTCCTGGTGTTGCTGAAGCAGACACTAATACCGATGCTCCATTAGTAGAGCCAGAAAGTATAGTTTTTGTAAATGTTGGCATTATTACCTCACTCCCATTGTATCATTTTTTCTAGGGTATTTAATACCTATTTCATCTAATCTTTTAGCAGCATGCTTATCGCTACCCTTTCCATAATATGTTGAGTCTACTTTTCTATTAATTATTATCATATAAAATTCTGCATATGGCATCCATGCTGCATATACCCCACTTGGTCCTTGTTCTGCTATGACTTCCCATATATCAATATCTTCTATTTGTAATTCTCTTTTATAATCCCATTTAATATTTGGGGGGTATGGATATTTTTTATCATACCAATTTTCATCAAAATAATCTGTATTATCTACAAAAATATCTTTAGTTGTTCTAAATAAAGGCATATTAAACTACGTATCTAACTATTACTACCCCTGAACCACCTATAGAAGTTATGTCTCCACTACCGTGTCCAGATCCTCCACCACCGCCACCTAAACCATTAGTTCCATTTGTTCCCCGAACTCCTTCTGCTCCACCATTTCCTCCACCACCAGTTCCTCCAGCACCAGGAGAATTTGATCCATTAGCATTGTGGCCACCACCACCTCCACCACCAGCATATGTGATTCCAAAAAACGCTCTACCTTGCCCTCCTGCACCATTTCCACCAGAATTAGTAGTTCCATTTGAACTTATACCAACAGAACCAGCACCTCCACCTCCACCTGATCCATGAGCACCATAAAATGGATTTCCTGTTCCACCATTATGACCATAACCTATTCCACCAACAGATCCTTGAGTTGTTGCCCCACCTGGTCGCCCTGGTGCACCAGAAGAAGGCCCACCACCACCTCCAGAACCTCCAGCAAGACCAGCACCAGTATTATTATTTGTTCCTAAACCACCGCCACCACCAACTGCGACAAGACCAGAAAAAGTTGAATTACCACCACTTTGAGCATTACCTCCATACGTATTTATTGCTATACCTCCACTGCCAACAGTTGTTGCATAGTTACCAACATTTCCATTAACAGACTGAGATGATACATACAATATACCTCCAGCACCTCCACCACCACCGTGTGCACCACTGCCACCACCGCCACCTGCAATTATCAAAACTTCTATATCTTTTCTTCCATATCTAACTGTAAAATTATCTGGACCAACACTAGAAAAAGTATGTATTTTATATCCTGAAGCAAATGAAATGCTTCCACCAATTGCGTCAAAAGTATTTACTTGTTCTGGATTAGAAACTAATCTACCTGGTATAAATCTTTGAATACCGCTCATTATGCGAACATCCTCCCTGAAATTATTGCTTGACTGTCATCAACAGCAGCACCTAATTGAATCCAATTATTTCCATCATAAACCTTTAATGCAGGTGGTGTAGTATTTGAGTCAACCCACATATCACCAGTTGATGGACTTGTGGGGGTAGAGGTAGAATAAGGTATTAACTTTTCATATTGAGTAGAAGCACTTGACTGTGTTAAATAAACTGATTGAATAGTTGAATAAAAATTAGGATCATCATTTAGTGCCGCTGATAATTCATTAAGGGTATCAAGTGTTCCTGGTGCAGAGTCTATTAAGTAATTTACAGCAGCAGCAGAGGCTGTATTGATGCCTGCATTAACTTGTGTATTTGTGTATGTTATTAAAGATGAAGATGCAGAGTTTGTGTATGCACTAGCACTAGCATAAGCCGCAGCCGAGGCGGTATTTATAGCAGAAGTCAAATTAATATTATTAAACTGAGTTAAAGTAGTATAAGTATTAGAAGCACTATTTTGTGTCAAATAAGTATTTGATGCAGAAACTTGGGTAAGGAATAAATTATCTTGCTCACTTCTCAAATATATGTTTGCAATATCTGCTATAGCAATATTATCTAACCAAACTATTTCTATTACATCCCCCGAAAAAGATATTTCATCAAGGATAATAGAAGATCCACTAGTGGCTGTATAAGAGTCCCTATCAATGAAAATACCGTTAATATAGAGGCTTTCTTGGCCTGGGGTATAGTCTAAGGTCACCCCATTGTCGGAAAGGCCTGTAATGATGCTTGCAGAGCCTGATAGGACCTTTGTCCAACGGTTGTAAGAAGCGTATGCGGCGTCAGTTGGGGCTGATTCTACCCAAAAGGTTCCATCGTAAACATAAAATTTTCCATCAGTGTTATCAAACCAAGCACTACCTTCTACAGCAGATACTGGGGCACTTGCGGAAACACTGATACTTGATCCTGCTTCTGCTGCACCAGAACCTCCATCACCAATTTGAACCCATTCGGATCCTGTCCAGATGTATGCTGGTCTAATTGTTGTTGATATTTGTGCTGAAGCCATTATTTAATTATACTCTCCTAAGTTAAATACCTAATTATTATTATTCCACTACCGCCAGCACCACCAGAGAATCCAACTCCGCTTGATGAGTTATATCCTCCACCGCCACCACCTCCACCAGTATTTGTATTAGCATTTGATCCTGATGCAGCAGCAGCACCAGCACCACCTCCAAAACTTGCAGTTCCTCCTGCACCACCAGATCTTCCTCCACCACCTCCACCACCTGCATAATTTACAGATGATCCATTAATTGAATTTGCTAAACCTGGTCCACCATTTCCACCAGTGTTAGTAGATCCAGTTGTTCCAGTTCCTCCTGCTCCACCACCTCCACCACCATTACTTCCAGTAGCAGCATTTGCACCAGAAGAACCTTGTCCAGCAGTTGCTCCACCACCCACTCCTCCATCGGAACCTCCTCCTCCAGATCCACCAGAACCTCCAGATGCTGTGCCGTTACCAGCACCACCACCTCCACCAATTGCTGTTAATCCTATAACTGAACTATTTTGTCCCTGCGATCCAGTTGCTGGTGCAGTTGTAGCACCATTTCCACCAGCACCTATTGTTGCTGGATATGATCCAGAACTTATAGTTGTAGTTCCCGATAAATATCCTCCAGCACCTCCACCACCAGCATTTAAAAATCCACCACCACCTCCACCAGCAATTATTAAATAATCAATTGCTAAAGAGGTATTTGCAATAAATGTTGAAGTTGATGTAAATGTATGAATTGTATAAGCACCACTAGAAGTTATTGTTCCACCTAATGCTTTTATTCTAGTTAATCCTGGAGTTCTAAATGATCCAGATCCATATGTTTGTATTACTGGAGCAGATGCTGTTGTTGTGTCAACCCAAATTCTTCCATCTGTGTTTCCCGAGGTAGGAGAGGCACTACTAATAAAAATTCGGGTATCTAAAGAAGAACTAACATCTATATTTTGTAATGATGTAAAAATTTTACTTGTATCTCTTGTTCTTCCCATAATTTATTATATACCCCCTAAAATCCTACGTTTTCTAAAGTATAAAGTGATTGAACTTCAGAAGAAGATAAAACCCTATTAAATATTCTTAAATGATCTATTTTCCCATTCCAACATTCTCCTGGTGTGGAATCTGCGTTAGATCCTATATTCCATCCAGCAGCACCACCGTGTCCTCCACCCCTGTTTGTCATTGATAATGATACTCCATCTACATATATTTTATGACTAGAGTCATTACTTCCATTTATTGTCCAGACTATATTGTGCCAATCATTTATCCCTCTATTTTCAAAATTAATTAATCCAGTCCAATGATTTGTTCCACCATAGAACAACGCAATGTCTGGAGTACTATCATTATCCCAATTATTCATACCTAGACTTACTCTTTGTCCAGCAATTGATAGATTAATAATTTCTCTAAAACCATCGTTCCAATTTGCGTTTGAAGTTGCCCAAGCAGATATACTTAGTGGATAAGAATTTTTAACATTTGGAATAGCAATTCTTCCATTTCCACTGAATGAAGCAGAGTGTGTTCCTATTTTTTTAGTTGTTGTAAAACTAACATTTGTAGAAGAGGTTCCATTGTAGTTTCCACCGTCATCTAAAATGTTGTTGTCAAGCCTGTATAGTGCAAGACAACTTCCATCATTAAATATATCTTTGTCTGGAGATGTATATCCTATTATAGATCTCCAATCAGATCCAGTATAATATTTTAAGTTAGGATAAGAAGAATTTCTTGTATCTGTCCACAATTTTCCTACTGAAGGAGTGGGTGCCGCAGATGCACTAACTATTTGTTGTTGATAAGTAGCACTTGCACTAGCGGGGGTAATAAAAGTCCCAC
>Ga0207941_1000582_pt1 | contig 10815 bp, 11 predicted proteins | sample LakMenEpi13Sep12_FD_150695 | JGI IMG/M metagenome (GOLD analysis project Ga0207941, IMG submission 150695) | Freshwater microbial communities from Lake Mendota, WI - 13SEP2012 deep hole epilimnion (SPAdes) | ecosystem: Environmental > Aquatic > Freshwater > Lake > Epilimnion/Euphotic zone ...
AGAAACTTTAAAGTGGGTACATATTGCAATTAGCAATGCCAAAAGAAATTTTCTAGGAAATTTTCATAAAATCAAAGAAAAATATTTACAATTATACCTAAATGAGTTCGTTTACAAGCTTAATAGACGGTATTTTGAAGAAAAATTATTCGACAGGCTAGTGATAGCAACCATTATAGGGTTATGACTAATAACGGACAATAAAATTTTAATTTATAAAAATTTCATATCCAAAGTAGTCCGTTATTATTTCAAACTTAAGAATAAATAAGATTACTTTTAATTCAGTATTTTAATAAATTATCATGAAAAGCTTAAAAAAAATTATAACTGTTTGTATTGTTCTATTTTCAATAGTTATAGGTAAAGCTCAAGTAGGAATAGGCACAACAGCACCTGATGGGGCTTTAGACATTTCTTCTTCTACAGACGGATTACTAATTCCAAGAGTTGCATTAACAATTACCACAAGTGCATTGCCACTAACATCACCAACAATCTCAGAATTAGTCTATAATTCTGCAACTGTTGCTGATGTTACCCCTGGTTATTATTATTGGAACGGTACGATATGGGTAAGACTAGCAACAGGAGTATCAAATGACTGGAGCATATTAGGCAATGCCGGTACAACACCGGCAACAAATTTTATTGGCACAACTGATAATCAGGATTTCGCCATTAGACGAAACAACTTAAGAGCCGGTTATATTGGAGATGCCACTTTTACTCCTGTAACATTTATTTTTAATAATGGAAATACCTCTTTTGGGGCTAATTCATTAGTAAACCCAACAGTAAACATACTAGCACAAACGGGTGTTCGAAACACTGCTTTCGGAGCCAATACCATGCCGAGTTTAACCTCGGGTAACAGAAATGTTGGTATCGGTGAATCTGTTTTATTCTCTAATTCGACCGGGAACGAAAATACTGCTATTGGTGTGGGAGCACTTTATTCTAACACTACCGGAAGTTCTAATGTAGCTGTTGGAAGAAATGCTTTAACAACTTCTACTATTGCTAGCAATAACACTGCGGTTGGTTTTACTGCTTTAAGAAATACGACAGGTACCGATAATACTGCAATTGGTGTTAATGCTGGTTCGAACCTCACAACAGGTTCAAGAAACATCATGATTGGAGCTAGCACTGCTGCTACAGCTGTTGGGGTAAATGACCAATTGAATATTGGGAATACCGTTTTTGGGAATATGACCGGTGCACTCACAGCTGGTGTAAACACTACTAGAACTATCGGAGTAAATGTTTTAGCACCCCAGGGAGCTTTAGATATTTTTTCATCAAATAATGGTTTATTGATTCCTAGAATTGCTTTATTAATTGGGGCAGATTCTGCATTACCAGTCATCACTCCTGCAAATTCTGAAATAATTTATAATACAGTATCTGTTGGTGCAGGTATAAATGCTGTTACACCAGGTTTCTACTTTTGGAATACAGCTACTCTTAGATGGGTTCGTTTTTCTACAGGTGTTCAAACAGGTTGGCTAACCACAGGAAATACAGTTGGAGCTGCCGGTAGTTTTATGGGAACTCTTGATAATTTTGATGTTGCTTTTAGAAGAAATAATGTAGCTTCTGGTTTTATAGGTGCAAATAGTACCGCTTTTGGTGTTGGTACTTTAGCTGCCAATACAGGATTAAATAACACTGCCTTTGGAACAAACGCCCTAAGTGCAAATACTACCTCTGCTAACAACACTGCTTTTGGATTTAATGCCTTAGCTATTAACACTCAAATTTCTGATACTGGAGCTTTGAATACCGCTGTTGGTAGTGGTGCATTAGCAAATCTAAATGGCGGTAATAATAATACAGCTATTGGATATAATGCTTTAACACTAGTTCCAAGTACTACCCGATTTAATACAGCTGTGGGAAGCAATGCCTTATCCGGTGTCAATTCAGCTGCCTCTATAAATAATGTGGCAGTAGGTTATAATACAATGACAGGAACTGGAGTAATCACTGAGTCTGTTGCGATAGGTTCTGGTGCTTTAGGAGCTGCTAGTAATGGTTCTACAAGGAATACCGCTGTTGGATATCGTGCTGGAATATCTTTAACTTCAGGAACTGACAATGTCTTGATAGGTAACGCAGCTGGTAGTTCAGAAGCAGGTACAAGTAGTAATAAATTGTTTATTGAAAACACCAATGCCAATGCTAGTAATGCTTTGATTTATGGTGAGTTTGATACTAATATCCTTAGAGTAAATGGAACATTACAAGTTAATAATCCAGCGGGTGTAAACGGTTACGCTTTACCAAATACAAGAGGAACATTAGGACAAATTTTGAGTACTAATGGTGCAGGAGGTACAAGTTGGTCCACTCTTCCCGTTAATACCGTTATGCCTTATGTAACCACTGGTGCTGCTGTAGGAAATTATATAGTCTCATTGACTGAATATACTATACGGGTTTTTAATGGTGTTTCACAAGTGACACTTCCCAATGCAGTTGTAAATCTTGGAAAAGTTTACATTATTATAGGAAGCAATGGTATAGGTCCTAAAATATTAGCAACTAGTGGTGGTGTGATTTATGATGATGTCATGGGTTCTACTATTACAACTATAAATTCTAACGAGCGATATACAGTTCAAAGTGATGGTACAGATTGGATTGTTATTGGACGATAATTTATTACTCCCATAAAACCTTCTTTGAAGTAAGTCAAATTAGATAAAAGAAATAAGAGCGACCTACTCAAACGTCGAGTGTCGCTCTTATCAACCTAACCAATAAATAAACAACGATTCTAACAACTAAAATTAGTTGGCAATATATTTTTGAAACGTCTTAGTATTTACTCTTGCTTTCAAATCATGAAGCAAATTATACAACCCGAAAAACGTTCGATTAATGTATAAAAAATGTTTGGAACCTCTGTTACCGTTCATCTTCCGCAACTGCGTGTCTTTTGAAAATTCTTCGCCCATTTGAGCAATGGCTCCAAAAAATTCTTCGTCAGAAAAATCAAAGAATTCACCATGAAACGGTTTGGTAAACAGACTCAATAATTGATGAAACAACCCGGTGAAATAAGCTACTTCTTTTGGAGAATCATCGGTTCTTACTATTTCTAATTCAAATAATTTTTCTTTGAACAATGCGGGATTATCTATTACTTCCGGCCGAGCCAATTCAAAGTAAGGTACATAAAACTCATCCGGTACTTGTTTGATGCACCCAAAATCAATAGCAATCAAATTAGCATCTGCATCAATCAGAAAGTTTCCCGGATGCGGATCGGCATGCACCTGACGCAAATGATGCATTTGATACATATAAAAATCCCATAAAGCTTGCCCGAGTTTGTCACCTATCACTCGATCAGTATTGTGTGCGGTGAATTCAGATAAATGTTCACCCTGCATCCAATCCATAGTTAGAATTTTCTTAGAAGACAATTCCGGATAATAGGTCGGAAAACGAAGGTTTTCTATATTTTTACATGCTTTTGACAAAAACTGACTTTGTTTTAACTCTAAATCATAATCGGTTTCTTCTAATAATTTATATTCTACTTCCTTAAAATATTTATCGGAATCTTTCCCTTCCAAATTAAACATTTTAACAGCAAAAGGCTTTACCAAAGCTAAATCAGAACTAATACTTTCCGCCACGCCGGGATATTGGATTTTCACAGCTAAATTTTTTCCATCTTTCGTTGCTTTGTGCACCTGGCCGATACTTGCAGCATTAATTGAATCCGGCGTGAAGGTGTCGTATAGTTGTTCAGGGAATTTCCCTAAATAACTTTTAAATGTCTTGCGAACCAGCGGTGCACTCAACGGTGGCACTGAAAACTGAGCCAATGAAAATCGCTCCACATACGCCCTAGGTAACAGACTTTTATCCATGCTTAACATCTGAGCAACTTTCAAAGCACTACCTTTCAGATTCTTTAATCCGTCATAAATATCTTCTGCATTATTTTCATTCAATTTATCACGGTTTAAACCGGGGTTCACCATTTTTTCACCATAGTAGGCAATATAATTTCCGCCGACTTTAATTCCGGTTTTAACTAATTGACCTGCACGTTCAATTTTATTGGTGGGTATTCTATCTAGTGTTTTCAATAGTACTAATTAAATTTTTCTTTCCAAACAAACTTTCCTAAATCAATCAAACTATCAATTGGAGTTGTATCTAGCACATCAAAAGTAGCTTTCACCGCTTTTTCAATCATCATGTCCGTTTTCTCAAATCCTTTGGATGTATCGTCAAGCCAAAATTTCATCAGAAACAAGAATTCTACCCAAGCACCTTCTACATACAGTGGTTTGGCAATTTTATTGACTTTGAAATCCTCTTCAGAACTTTGCGTATCTATCATATCTAAAATAAAACTCTTAAAGTGGTTTCTAAAATCTTTTAATTGTTGCAAATTCTTCAACATATTTTTGTCCTCTTTCAAAGCAAAAACTACGTAACTTCTATTCAAAGTCAATATTTCAAAAAGTGAAAAATACAACGTCAAAAGCTTATTCTTATTGGAATAACTCAAATAATTTTCGTCGTTTTCAATGGTATTATTAACATTTTCGAAAAATTTCACCCAGATATCTTTCTTCAACGCTTCAATGGATCCGTAAAAAGCATAAAAATCGCTTTCAACAATTTTATTTTCCTGACAAAAAACGAATACATTTTTGGGCTCTGCATTGTTTTGCAGCACCTGATTCATGTACAATTCAATTAACTGATTGTCATCGATGGCCTTTTTCTTGGGTGCTGCTTTTTTTACTGCGGTCATTTTTATTGATTTTAAATCTAGTACAAAGATAAATATTTGTTTAAGTTTTATGCAAATTATTTAAACAAAATATATGTTAAAGTTTATTGCACATAAAAGGTTTTCCGTCATGAAAACCTTCGTAAAATATGAATGCTATAAAAACTAATTTTTCACTTCTTGTTCAGCATCTTGAATCATCTTTTCATTAGCAGTAATGGTAAACTCTACGCGACTATTTTTTGATCTTACTTCTGGAGTATCATTGCTGGAAATCGGATCATTTACACCCATTCCTTTGGTTTTTATTCTACTGCCAATAATCCTTTAGAGTTTAAATAACTAGTAACCGTAGCAGCTCTTTGTTCAGATAAAGTTTGATTATATTCAACACGACCGGTGCTATCTGTATAACCGTATATGACAATGTCGGTATCCGTATAACTTTGAAAAACCGGGATTATTTTGTCTAAATTGGCTTTTGCCGTACTAGTTAAAGTTGATTTATTTAAATCAAAGTTGACCGAGTTTTCACCTAGTACTAAAACAATACCTTCGCCAACGCGATCTACTTCTGCACCTGGCAAAGCTTCTTCAATTTCTCTGGCTTGTTTGTCCATTTTGTTACCAATAACACCTCCAACTGAACCTCCTACTACTCCGCCTAACACGGCACCCATAGCGGTATTTCCACCTTTGCCTAAGTTATTACCCAAAATACCTCCGATAATTGCCCCTGTAGTTGCACCAATGGCCACACCTTTTTGCGTATTATTAGCATTTTGAACCAATTTACAACCTGTAAAAGGAAATGCAATTAAAAGTACAATTACAACAATTATTATTTTTATGTTTTTCATGTTCTTATTGTTTTATAAATTGATAAACTACATCTGTTAAAGTTCCGCCTACATTTATTCGATCCACCAATTGAAATGAATTTTCGGTTTGATTGCTAACTTCAAAACATAGCCATTGCGAACTTTTTTTGCTTTTTCGTCAGCATTCAATACTTTCATAACAAAATTTCCTTCCAAATTAATATACCAAGTAATTGGTGAAGTGAAACTTGCATAACCGGTTTTCGAAATAGTTACATCACCTTTATTATTGTTAGATACAAAATTCCAAGTACTACCTACAAAACATTGTGAGTCAGCCATTTCAAAAGATATTACTTTAATATAATCTGAACCAGGATAAGTATGACCATGTTCCTTTCATTCCTGCTTCAGTTCTGTTATCTAATTGTTTAGCCGGATTGGATTTGCAGGCAAATATTAACAAGGAGATTAATCCTTACAAGAGTATTTTTTTCATCGCAAATAAAATTATTAGCTTCAACACAAAGATAAAAAATAGAATTTTCACAATAATTTAATTAGTTTGTATAATCCATACGTCAATTTGTCAGATTCTAAGTTTTGGTACTTCTTTTGCAAATATTTTTTTTACTAATGTTTAACAAATAAAATAGCTAATTATGACAACAGGAAAAATTAATGTTTCAGTAGAAAACATCTTTCCCTTAATCAAAAAGTTTTTATATAGTGATCACGAAATTTTTCTTCGTGAATTGATATCTAACGCAACCGATGCTACCTTAAAACTAAAACACCTAACAAGTATTGGTGAAGCGAAAGTAGAATATGGCAATCCGAAAATTGAAGTTAGAATCGATAAGGAAAACAAAAAACTTCATATAACCGACCAAGGATTGGGTATGACAGCCGAAGAGGTTCAAAAATACATCAATCAAGTGGCTTTTTCCGGTGCGGAAGAATTTTTAGAAAAATACAAGGATTCTGCTAAAGACTCGGGTATTATTGGTCACTTTGGCTTAGGATTTTACTCGGCTTTTATGGTCGCTTCCAAAGTGGAAATCATCACCAAATCATACAAAGACGAACCTGCTGCTCATTGGACGTGTGATGGTAGTCCGGAATTCACGTTGGTCCCTCATGACAAAACTGACAGAGGAACAGAAATCATTCTGCACATTGCCGAAGATTCTTTAGAATTTTTAGAAGATTTTAAAATTCGTGAACTGTTGAAAAAATACAACAAATTCATGCCGGTGCCAATTAAATTCGGAACCAAAAAAGAGACACTTCCAAAACCGGAAGATGCTCCGGAAGATTACAAACAGGAAGAAATTGAAGTAGATAACATCATCAACAACCCAACTCCCGCTTGGACCAAAGCTCCAGCAGAGTTGAAAGAAGATGATTATAAAGAATTTTACCGCGAATTGTACCCGATGCAATTTGAAGATCCGTTGTTCAGCATTCATTTGAACGTGGATTATCCGTTTAATTTGACCGGAATTTTATATTTCCCTAAAATGTCGGCCGACTTACAAATTCAGAAAGACAAAATTCAATTATACCAAAATCAGGTATATGTAACGGATAATGTGGAAGGGATTGTACCTGAATTTTTAGTCATGCTCCGCGGGGTGATCGATTCTCCTGATATTCCGTTGAATGTATCGCGTTCGTATTTACAATCGGATGGAAATGTGAAAAAGATTTCAAACTACATCACTCGTAAAGTTGCAGATAAATTGAAATCGTTATTCAATGATAACCGTGAAGATTTTGAACAAAAATGGAACGACATCAAAATTGTATTGGAATACGGAATGTTATCGGAAGATAAATTCTATGAAAAAGCGGGCGATTTTGTTTTGTATCCAACGGTTGATGAAAAGTATTTTACATTAAGCGAATTAAAAGAAAAAATCACTTCCAATCAAACCGACAAAAACGGAAAATTGGTTGTATTGTATGCGTCCAATAAAGAAGCTCAGCACGGCTACATTGATATTGCTAAAGAAAAAGGGTACGAAGTGTTGTTATTAGACAGTCCGATTGTATCGCATTTGATTCAAAAACTAGAATCCGACAATGAAAACCTAACGTTTGTTCGTGTGGATTCAGATCACATTGACAAGCTGATTCAAAAAGAAGACACGCAGATTTCAAAATTATCGGAAGAAGAATCAACCAAATTAAAAACTGTTTTAGAAGAGTTGGTTCCAAAAGCAACCTACACCGTTCAATTAGAACCAATGGACAGTTCGGCGGCTCCGTTTATGATCACGCAACCGGAATTTATGCGAAGAATGAAAGAAATGAGTCAAACCGGAGGAGGTGGAATGTTCGGCATGGGCAACTTCCCGGAAATGTATAATTTGGTAGTAAACACAAATTCCGATTTGGCAACTACCATTCTCTCAACCGAAGACAAATCTGCTCAGGAACATTTAGTAAAACAAGCGATGGACTTGGCAAAAATCTCACAAGGATTGTTGAAAGGTGAAGAGTTGACTGCTTTTGTGAAGAGAAGTTTTGAGATGATAAAATAAGTGATTAGTAAACAGTGACCAGTAATTAGTGAAACCTGTAAGTGACAACTTACAGGTTTTTTTTATAAATTTAATTTTTTATATTTATATCGAATTTTAAAATATGAAATTATGAAGTCAACAATAATTAAATCAATTTTTCTATTTCTATTATTATTTTTAAATGATTCTTTTGCTCAATTTGAAATTACAAAACCTACTTGGTATTCAAGTAATACCTATAAGGCATTATATGTTCAAGTAGGAGATTTAGACGCTCCTTATACAAAAAAAATTATAGAAATTATTAATGAAAACTGGAAGGTTTGTCCTGTAAACTATTATGTTAAGAATAATTTTGACACTTCTTTATTAGTCGATGGCAACTTATTTTTAAATGTTGAAAAATACAGTATTGAATCACAAAATGTTAGAAATAGTCAAACTGCCGGAACAACTTATGGTGCAGTAGTTTATAACGATTATTATTACCTTCATTTTTGGGTAATTGATAAAAAATATAACCCCAAAAAAGATTGGTTTGATTTTAAATTTACGGTAGCACGAGCAGAATTATACTTGATGACGATTGGAATGGGTGACGAAGAGTTAAAAACATTTCAAATTACACTTCCCAATGAGAGCATGTCAAATACCTCGCGTAATGAACGTTTTTCTAGCAGTTTTGATTTTGCAGGGGAAGATTTCAAAATATATTATTGCAATGGAATGGCAGGAAACATTAAAAACATGATTCAATATGTGAATCGTCAAATTCTGGCAAATAAAGAAGAAAAATTATTAGAAGATATAAAACCAACTTCTGAAATAGCAAAACTAAAAACGGAAGTCTTATACTTTCCCAATTACTGGTATGGTCCAGGAGGTACAATGTCGGAAAAACTTTCGCTTAGTGATAAAATGTATAAACTAAATGTAAAATATCTTGAAGATTTAATAAAGGCTTATCCTTACAAAATAAAAATGATAACCCGCCCAGAATTGGACGAAATGATTTTAAAAGCAACTGCTGACTTTTATTATGTGAACTACATTCAAAGTTCTGCAGATAAAATTATGAGTGTTGTAAATGGATTTACCGGTGAAATAATCTATTCTGAAATTACAAAATTAGCTTATCGTCCAAAAGACAAAGACTTTGAACGAATAGGAAAAGCAGCAAAATAGCATGTTTTAAAAGAATTGAAAATACCTATAAGTGAAAACTTTCAGGTATTTTTCATTTATCTTTCACTTAAAAAACTTACAATTATATTTGTATCTTTACATTTCAAATCGATTTAAAACAACAAAGCATGTTTACTAAATTTAAAAAATCAGAATTGCTCATTCTTTTTTTAGCAATTGCGTTAATCTTTGTTTCTGAATTTTATTATGTGGTGTTGGATAATCCCGAAAGGGCTTTATTTATTGGATTATGGCCACCTACAATACTTGGATTTTTGATTTATTTTAATTTAAAACTTAAAAAATAAATGGAAAATTTAGACCTAATAATATTGACCTTAATAGTAGTTATTTTTTTCTTAGCTTTTTTTATTTCCACTTTTAAGGCATTCGAATATGCAACAAAACTAGACAATCCGGAAAGAAAAAATCATGGAATAATGTCCCGCATTTTAAATTATTTACAAAATATTGTAAGCGAGTAACTATCTAAATAATAAAAAAAGTATTATGGTAAAACTTATGAATAAATGGTTTTCATTATAATTTTTTTAAAAACCATTCTGAAAATTTTTAATAAAACAATCTGCATTAGAGTAAAAAAACTTACCAACTATCAATATTCTTTAATTGACGGGATGAGTGATACAAAATTAAATAAAACCTGAGAATGAGTAATAATAGGTTTTTTGTAAATTTGAATTCCAAAATAACTTAACATAATGACTATTCTAAAAAAACTTGATCTTTTCCTGGCAAATATGGGAAACCTGAAAGCCATGCAACGCAATCATACTGACACATATACTGAAAGCAAAATAGAAAACATCAAAGGAGAAAAAATAGCCTCTTCTGAAAACGGAGGAATCTGGATTGAATTTCAAGAACTCGCTGAATACCATTTTATGAATGTAATTTTAGTTGGTAAAAAGAAAATCAAAACTTTTAACGGTTGTGAACTGGTTTTTGTTGGAAAAGAAAATGAAATGAAATTAAAATCTGATATGCAGGAAATTGTTTCTGACTTTTCAAATATTTCCAATAGATGGATTACATTTCTTTGTTTTGATATAACTGATTTAAATATAGATTTTATTTTAAATAAAGAAGCGGAGAAGGTAACCCTTTACTTTAAAAAAGATTCTGAACTTTTTGATTTTTTAAAATAAGCAAAAAAATTCTTGTAAAATTTTTTGAATTTTTAACACAGAACACTTAATTTTCATGCTACTAACCATCGAAACCCCTGCCCTACTTTTCTCCGCCACTTCGTTGATTTTATTGGCCTACACCAATCGATTTCTGACCATTGCTCAAATTGTTCGGGGATTGAAAAAAACCTATGATGAAAAAGAAAACAAAAGCATTTTAATCGAAATTGAAAACCTGAATTTACGATTATCACTCATTCGTTACATGCAATTGGCAGGTGTATTAAGTTTGTTCTTATCGGTTTTTGCGATGCTGGTATTATTTTTTGAACTTCAATTGGCCGGAATCATTGTTTTTG
>Ga0207941_1000586_pt1 | contig 10737 bp, 16 predicted proteins | sample LakMenEpi13Sep12_FD_150695 | JGI IMG/M metagenome (GOLD analysis project Ga0207941, IMG submission 150695) | Freshwater microbial communities from Lake Mendota, WI - 13SEP2012 deep hole epilimnion (SPAdes) | ecosystem: Environmental > Aquatic > Freshwater > Lake > Epilimnion/Euphotic zone ...
ACTCTCTATTGGCGTCTCCCGTTCTGGGGGCGACCCTAATATCCCCCCTTTAAGTCGCCCCTCCAAGGACTCCACAGGAGCCTGCAGGAGCACACGCAAGTCATTGATTTCATTACAGTTTCCTGTTTGGGCTACTATTGCGCAAGTCATTGATTTTATTAGACTTCGGGTAAGTCATTGATTTCATTAGAATTTTACTGGTTTACAATTCTTGGGTGCAATAGTATAATGGTTGTATAGGGTGAGAAATGGTTCTCGCCGCGAAATAGGAAGAAAGATATATGTTGACTCTAAACGAAATGAAGGCGAAGCGCGACGCCGAGATCGCGACTGTTAAGGATCGCGTCGCTCTTATCAAGCGTGCACTTGAAGAGAATAAGGTGTCGCGCCGATACATCAAGGAGATGCGCGGTGCGATCCGTCGCGAAACGCAGATTAATCGCGTCGTGAAGGAAGATGCTCGTGCAGCGACGAAGGTTGCTCGCGACGCGAAGCGTGCGGAGCGTGTGGCTGCCCGAATCGCGAAGGCTGAGGCTCGGCTCGAGGCTCTGAAGCAGCGTGAGTTTGCTCGCGCTCAGAAGGCGACGAAGAAGTCGACGAAGGGTGTCGTGTGGACGGCTGCGCAGGTTGCTGCGATGAACGCTGAGCGAGGTCTCGCCTAATGACTACCACGAATCCTCTTGCGTTGGCAAGTGCCAGTGACATCAAGGCTCTGGTTGTGGCTTGCGAGGTCAGTGCTACTGATGCGCTTGTTCGGGTGGATGCGGTTCTGGCTCGCAAGAGTCTGACCGATGGGAAGAAGGCGCGATGGACTCGTCTCCGCGAGTGGCTTGTCAGTCGCGACATGAACGACGCCGCGAACTGCAACCCTGATTACAACGACTTCTACGACGGCAACGGGTATCCCCGTCCTAGTGAACGGATCTAAGAGGAAATGATTATGAGTTCTATGTCGAAGTTTGATACAATTGTTGAGCGTATCATTGAGCAAAAGATTGAACAAAGGGTTGAACAAAAGATTGAAGAGTATTTTGCTTCTATTTCAGTCTTGAGCAAGGGACCTGTGTTTCAAGTCCATTCTGCCATGACTCAGAATGGTCTTACCAAGTCTGCGCTAAAGACGAAGCGAAGTAAACTCGCAAACATGAAGAAGAACGAGCGTATATTCGTTCCGACTTTGCGAGGTGTTACAATGGAGCGTTGGCATTCACGATGGAATGCTACACGCCAATCCATGCAGCGCAAGACTGGATACAAGTGGCGTTTGAATAACGACCGCGAAGGCGGTGGTCTTTGGATTACTCGAACTGTGTAATTTTTGCTACTTGAAATGACTATTATTCTTGCCTGGTTTACTTTTGCGATTGTTCGTAGTATAATGTTTCTTGTCCGTTGTTAATTTGTTATGGAGTATTGTTATGAAGAAGGTTGAAGTTCTGTTCACGATGATGAAAGATGGCAAGCCTGTGCCTGTTGAGAAGATGTTGAAGACCCTCAATGTGAAGCAGGGTTCTATCATGTGTCTTATCTCTGCGCTGCGAAACGATTTCGGTGCAGATATCGAAACGGTCCGCGATGGTCGTAAGGTTCTGACCTATCAGTTGACCAATGCTGATAAGGTCAAGATCTCAACGAAGGCACCCAAGGTTGCGAAGGCACCGAAGGCTGCGAAGGTTGCTGTTCTGAAGACCAAGACCACTGTTCGTAAGCCGAAGGCTGCAGTTGTTGATGATGGTTCGGTTCCGACCGTCGAGGTTGAGGAAGTTGGGTTCGACGAACTCGCCTCGCTGCGTGCTGAGTTGGGTCTGAGCGATTCTTACGCTGAGTAAGATTCTGTCGTGGGGGAGGTAACACTCCCCCTGTTTTTTTTGTCTCCATTGTGAGACGCAATTATGTCACCATTGTGTGACGAGGTAAAATATGAAAGTTGTATATTCGCAGAAAACTGCAAACGAAATTATCCAATTAGTTCTTACTGGTAAATTAAATCCTGATCCGATTGGTCAGCGTCCACCGACATCGCAAGGTTATTCTAAATCTCAAGATATTATTTGGTCGATGCTATCTGGTGTTGGCATCGGTATGGTCGCGCTTCGCGATATCTCTGAAGACGCAGAGATGCAAAAAGTTTATCCTGGTGTGCATTATCTCGTGATCGATGGTGGTCACCGAGTTCGCGCATTGGTAAAATTTTACAATGACAAGTTCGCCGTTCAAAAGAAAAAGTTTAAAGATTGGGACATCGATCTAAATGATTTTCAAGTTGCTCTAGACATCACAACTTGCACATCGAAAGAGGCTGTTGAGAAGTTTCGCAATCTGAATCAAACAACTCCTGTTAATTTTATGGAGATGTTGATGTGCGACGACCAGTCTGAAGTCTGTCGTCATGTGCGTTCGTTCACGCGTTCTTATGTTGAATACGATAACAAAGTCCATGATTTGTTTGAAACTGCATTTGACAAGACGGGAACAGAGAAGGCGAAGTGGTTTGACATGGCACCGAATCATCGCCGCAAATGGGATGAGTATGCATTCATAGCAATACTGAAGTCTATTGGTGGTGGCAATGTTGATGCAGGTCAGTCTCATATTGAAGATCTGGTGCGTCAAGAATATGACGGTAACAACCCAGTGACCAAGAAAGTTCTTGCCACTGTTGATCGTTTCTTCACTGATGTTCTCAGTATACAATCTAAACGATACAAGAAACTGAACACGGATATCTTTGCTGCACTTCAGTTGACTTGGTTCGAGTTATACAATTTGAATCGCGAGTTTAAGATTGCAGATTATGATGAGTTTCATGAATCATTTATGGAAGCATATTCTCTGTTAACTGGAACTGCCGACACAACATACAATCGAGAAACAATTCAGTATGATGGCGAGACCCATTTCTTAAAAGAATTTATGCGCAAGAACATTACTAACTTCGCGAACGGAAGCGTTCAGAAGGTTTGCGCAAAGCGTATTCTTGAAGAGATGGGTAAGCCAGAAAAGTATGGCGTTGTGTTTCGCGACAGTAAGCGAAGTTTGACGACTTCTGAGCGCGAGCAGAAACTCGCGATTCAGGGGTTCAAGTGTGCTATCGATGGTCTACCGCTCAAGTTAGAGGACTCTGTATGGGGTCACGATACTGCTTGGGCTCAGGGTGGCGAACTCATGGAAGGTGCTGTGATTCGCAAGAGTCACAATATTAATATGGGTCAAACGACAATTGAAGAATATCGTATGATTCTTGAACTTCGTAAGGGTAAGGTGTAATATTAACATTTTCTATCTAGATCGCGATGTGAAGTTAGCGGCTCAGTATCATTGTGATAAACATGTCGTTAAGATGATACTTGAGTCAGCACAGTTGCTGTGCACTGCACATCGCCTTCTAGATGGAATTGAGTACATTGAACAAAGGTATGTTAACGGTTCATTTCCTGCGCGTTATCGTAAACTGAAACGCTGGCAACTTCGAGACTGGCGCGAGCAAGTATTGTACACGGCTGGGCATATCAATCATCCCAGTGCGGTATGGGTTCGTTCCAACATAGACCATTACCGCTGGCTGTACGATCTGATGTACTATCTTATCTATGAGTACAAGCACCGCTACGACGGTAAGAGGCACAAGTGTGAAGACCTATTGCAGCCTCTATTGGACGCGCCCTATAGCATACCCATAGTTGACTGGCAGGAGCCTCCACAGGCGATGCCAGATGACTCCAAGGTGGTCGGCGATAGCGTCCAAGCCTATCGTAATTACTACATGAATCACAAGCGTCGAATGGCTAACTGGAAGGTGCGCGGTCAGCCCGAGTGGTATAAATAGATGAATGCAGAAGTTCTCCTCGTTTAAATCGGAAAATCTGGGCAACCTTTCTGTTTGGGATATAGATGAAACTCTATTCCAAACCAAAGCCCAAGTGCATGTCATGAAAGATGGCAAGCGTGTAAAGTCTTTGTCGAATAAACAATACAATACATACCAATTAAAGAAGGGTGAGTCTTATAACTTTTCTGAGTTTAAAGACGCAAAACTATTCAATCGGACTTCTGTTCCTATTCAACGAGCAATCGACAAAGCAGCCAAGACTCTTAAAGCCTACGCAAATCTACCAAACAGCAAGGTGATTGTGTTGACGGCTAGATCTGACTTCGACGATCCTCACACCTTCCTAAATACATTTGAAAGATATGGATTGAACATGAGAAACATTCATGTTCATAGAGCAGGGAACTTGGGTTTACCTGCCGCCGAAGCGAAGAAGATCTACATTAAACAGTATCTTGAAACTGGTAAATTTAAATCCGTGTCGCTGTTTGATGACGATGCAAGAAATCTAGAAGTATTTTTGTCACTAAAGAAAGAATACCCGAAAGTGAAGTTTGTTGCCTACATGGCGAACCATGGTTATTTTAGGAAGTATTGATTATGCCAACATACGAATTTTTGAATACGAAAACAAAAAAACTTGAAGAGCATGTAATGTCGATTGCTGCTTATGACGAGTTTAAATTGAAGAACCCACATCTAGAGCGATATATCGAAAGTGCTCCGTTGTTCAGTTACTCTGGAACAGGTGATCTATCAGGAAAGAAAACTGACAACACCTGGAAAGAAGTCATGCATAAAATTGCTGAACAGAATCCAAGAAGTCCACTTGCTGAAAAGGTTCTTCGTAAAGATACAAAACGAGTAAAGACTGATAAGGTATTGAAGAAACATAAACTATTTCAACAATAAGGATATTACATGTCTAAGAAAAAAAATGTATCGAACACCACGATTGGATTTGAAAGTGAACAACATGTTCGAGTTAGTACTCCGAATAAAATAAAACCATCGGAACTTCAGACATTTGAACCTTTAACAGATAACCAGAGGAAGTTCTTTGATGCTTATGGACGCGGTGATTATTTTATCATGCTTACTGGTTCTGCAGGCACTGGTAAGTCTTTCATTGCGTGCTATAAAGCAATGCAAGAGGTTTACGACAAAAATTCTTCTTTCAAGCGTGTTGTTATCGTACGGTCTGCTGTTCAGTCTCGGGATGTTGGCTTTACTCCAGGCAGTCTAGAAGAAAAGATGAGTCTGTATGAACAGCCGTACATGCAGATCTATCATACGCTGTTCAATCGCCGTGATGCCTACGAAGGTCTAAAGGACGCAGGGAAGATTGAATTCATCTCGACTTCTTTCATTCGTGGTATGAGTTTTGACGATTCGATTATTATTGTTGACGAATGCCAGAACATGAACTGGGAAGAATTGTCGACTATCATGACTCGTGTGGGCTATCGTTCTAAGATTATCTTCTGTGGTGATTATAGACAGACTGATTTGTATCGCAAGCAAGGCGACAAGTCTGGGCTTTGGAAGTTCCATCAAATTGCCAAGACTATGCCATCGTTCACCAGCGTAGAGTTTACAACTGACGATATCGTGCGTTCAAGTCTTGTAAAGGACTTCCTGATTGCTGTTGACAAATATGATCAAGAAAACACTTGACTTTTGCTTCGTAATACGGTATAATAACTATGTCTGGTTTGATTGAGAATTCTTGGTATGTATAATCATATTCGTCATGACTTCCCGCAACTCTTGCAAGAGAATACTGACGGGAAACGACTCTATGTCGCACCCAACGGAGAGAAGTATCCGTCTGTGACTACGGTGATTGCCGATCATGGCAAGGAAGGAATTCTAGAGTGGCGTAAGAGAGTCGGTGATGAGAAAGCCAACGAGATCTCTCGCAAGGCTACGACTCGTGGGACTAGTGTTCACAAAGTGCTCGAAATGCATCTGAACAATGAGGATGTTTCTTCTGTCGAAATGATGCCGAATGTTAAGTCACTCTTTGTACGCATGAAGCAAGAGTTGAACGAAAAAGTCAATAACATTCATTGCCTCGAAGACCGTCTGTTCTCCCACGAACTTAAACTTGCTGGCACCGTAGACTGTATCGCTGAGTATAAGGGTGTGCTGTCAGTCATCGACTTCAAGACTTCCAATCGTCTCAAGAAAAAGGAGAACATTGGCGGATACTTCATGCAGGGTGCAGCCTATGCCACGATGTTTAATGAGATGACTGGTCTCAACATTGACCAGATTGTCATTCTAATTGGCGTAGACTCTGCTAACTTTTGCCAGACTATGATTGTGAAGGGCGACGAACTAATCCACCATCGCCAAGAGTTGCAGAAGTATATTGATTCCTATTGGCAAAAGGCTTGATAAGGTAGTTTACACATGATTGATTGTTTAATTCTTGGTGATAGTATTGCAGTTGGAACGCATATGGCAAGACCAGAGTGTGTTGCCTATGCTACTAGCGGGATCAATACCACACAATTTAATAAGAAATACCCGCAACCCTTTAATGGTAAGGTTGTTGTAATCAGTCTTGGTAGCAATGATCACAAGTATATCAAGACTGAGAAAGAACTGTTTAAACTGCGTGAGAGAGTACAAGCAGAAACGGTATATTGGATTCTTCCTGCTGGGAACTCAAAGACTAGCGAAATCCCTATTGTAAGAATCCAAGAGCATGTAGAAAGTATTGCAGAGATGTATGGTGATTGGATTGTTCGAATCCCAAGTCTTTCAAAAGATGGTGTGCACCCAACTCGAAAGGGATATAGGAGGATTGGCGAGATCGTTGAATGATCGAAAAACGCTAAATAACACCATGAACGAAGTAACAGAAACAAAGAAGTATGGTTGTGGATGCGGTCGAAGCCCGACTGGCGTTTGCACTGGATTGCACAAGTTAACAAATGAGCAGTATAAGGCTCATCTTGAAGAACAGAAACAATTAAACGAGCAAACAAAACCACAACTCTTACAAGGATAATAACAGCGTAAACATTTAGGTAAAGGCATCTTGGACGGGGTTTCAATACCCCCATCTCCACCAAAAGCACATCTTGAAAAGTCTTGGTGTGTTTTCTGAGGGGATGACAGGTTTCGACAGGGTGAGTAATAGACAAAATGCGCTCGTCAGGCGAATGACGATAATATAGCAAAACTAGTAAATGCAAACGATGATTCATTTACACCTATGGCTCTCGCTGCCTAATAAGCACATTGAGCACAAAGAGTTGACCGCTCGGTAACAGAAAGGTCTGGGGTGGTGGTGCGAACCACCACCCTTTTCTTTCCACTGCAATAATGGAGACTTAACATGAATGCAGTAGATATACTTCGTAATGTAGAAAATTATTTTGATCGCAACCACAACTTCTTTATGCTCTGGGGTGGCTTATTCGCTGCTCTCTTTTTTGGATTGTTTGTGCCGTATAACATGTACTCTAGAGCTATGATGCAGTTGGAAACTCAGCAAAATGCAAATGTCATTCTTGCTACTCAAATACTCGACATGAACACTCGCATGGAGTTTCTTGAGTTATCATTCGACAGAAAACAAAAGGTCATGCGCGAAGTTGAGTGCCTTGCGCGCAACATTTACTTCGAAGCAGGTGGCGAGCCTCGCGCTGGCAAGATTGCTGTCGCAGAAGTTACAATGAACCGAGTGAAGAGTAATCAATTCCCAAAGACCGTTTGTGCTGTTGTTCATCAGAAACATAAGAACATCTGTCAGTTCTCTTGGGTCTGTGAAGGCAAGCGTTCGGTTCGTAACAATAATGCTTGGCGTGAATCGCAAAGAATTGCCGAAAGCATATTGATTTCCAAGAAGAGATACGGTATAATAGGTAATGCCAAATACTTTCATGCAACTTATGTTAACCCGAAATGGGCTGATGAAAGTCGAATGATTGCTCAAATCGGTAATCATATATTTTATCATTGAGGCTTTATGCGAATTACAAACGATGTGAAACTTGACTACAAGGATGTTTTGATTATACCAAAAAGATCTACGCTTGCGTCTAGAAGTGAGGTTAAATTAAAACGACACTTTAAATTTCGCAGCGGGAATGAATGGTACGGTGTTCCAATTATAGCAGCCAACATGGACGGTGTCGGGACATTTGACATGGACGTGGCATTAGATAATTGCCAAACAATGACTGCATTGACAAAGCATTTCAAAGATGTTGAATTGATAGACCATTTTAAAAAGAAACTCAACAGCAGCGTTTACTCTCTTGGTATTAGTGACAGAGATCTAAACAAATTCGATAATGTTTATCATGTAGTGGGCGATAAACATATTAAAGTTTGCATCGATGTCGCGAATGGATATACACAAGCGTTCGTAGAATTCATTAAGAAATTCCGCGAACGATACCCTAGTGTTATTTTGATGGCGGGTAATGTTGTTACACCAGAGATGACAGAGGAATTGATTCTCGCGGGTGTTGACATCGTGAAAGTTGGCATTGGTCCTGGCTCTGTCTGCACAACACGCAAGATGACAGGAATCGGCTACCCACAGTTGAGTGCGGTTATTGAGTGTGCGGATGCTGCTCATGGTCTCAGGGGTCATATCATAGCGGATGGTGGGTGTTCTGTTCCAGGGGATGTTGTAAAGGCATTCGCCGCTGGTGCTGATTTCGTGATGCTCGGTGGAATGTTGGCGGGTCACAAGGAAGGTGGTGCTTCGTCATTTGGTGACAATCGATTCTATGGCATGAGTTCTGATACAGCCATGGATCTGCATAATGGTGGTGTTGCCAATTACAGAGCATCTGAAGGCAAAACTGTAGAGATTCCATATCGCGGTGAAGTGAGCAGAACTATTCAAGATATTTTAGGTGGGTTGCGTTCAGCATGTACATATGTGGGAGCATCAGAACTAAAAGAACTGAGCAAGCGAACAACTTTTGTTCGCGTGACGCAACAACTAAACGAGACACTGAGTGCTTATGAGATCTAATATGGCAAATCGTGAAGAAAAAAATAACTTCTCTATGATGATTATGAATCTGGCTATTCAAGAAAAGATTGATCACATGGATGCTGTTACAACATATTGTGAACGCAACAATCTTGAGATTGAAGTTGCCGCCAGTTTGATCAATGACTCATTGAAGAGTATCATTGAAGGTGAAGCAATGGAGTTGAGATTCTTGCCACGAGGAAGCAGACTACCACTATGACTTGGCAACTATTAATCTGGAATATTTTTGTTTGGTCATTTACGGGAGTGATGATTTACATCACGCAATCATCTCTTTGGTGGCTGATGCTTCCTGCTTTCTTTACAGGAACTCAGAGTGCATCTGAGTTAGTCAAAGCAGTAAACGAAGCGGAAAAGAATAACGAAGATGATGAAGTGGAGATTGACGAAGCGACGCAAGCAAAGATTCGCGAGACGCAAGCAAAGATGCGCGATCTTCTTGAGAAGTTTAAGAGAGGACAGATTTGAACGGATACGATCTTTATTGCATCTATCAAGCCGTCAAGTTACATTTCACCTCAGAGAGTTATAACTTCTTTCAGTATGATGGAAAAACTAGAGTATCAATAGATGCATTTCAAAAACGCCGCGACAAGTTTCTTTTCCATCGTCTGGCGCGCAAGTATCGCGACGATGAGATGGTTCCATTTTTGGTTGCTAATTTTGTACACAGTGACGATAATTGGACCAAGTCATTGCTTGAAGACCAGGCTGAAGAAACTTATAGGGATTGGAAACGAACCACGGATTCGATGAGCAAGGTTTACTTGGAAGATCTACAAAAGATCTGCCCAGACCCAAACAAGTTTAACAATTTATTTAAAGTTGAAGATGGACAATTTCCACCATTACTGAATCTTCTTATGCAAAAAGAAGTGACTATAGAAACTATGGTGATTCTCAATAACATCTTTGACTTTATTCGAATTTGGGACAAGAAGATTTCTGATGATATCATCTATCCCAAAGTGTCAAGAAAGGTGCGCAAGTATGGTGCTTTTCTTGCGGTGAATGTTGACAAGTATAAACTCTTGACAAAAGAAACTTTACTTGCTCAACAGAATACTATATAATAATATGGTAATGAAGAAAGTGGATAAGCAAAATACAATTTATACAACGCTATACGGAGAATACAAATGAGTCTATCAAATCTAAAGAAGGGTTCGTCCCTTGATAAGTTGAAGAAGGCAGTTGAGCAATCTTCAGCAGGTGGTGGCGGTGCTAAGAGCGCAGATGATCGCTTTTGGCAACCTGATGTTGATGCTGCTGGCAACGGATACGCAGTTATCCGCTTCCTCGATACACCAGCAGTTGACGGCGAAGATGGTTTGCCTTGGGTACAAATCTGGTCCCATGGTTTCCAAGGTCCAGGTGGTTGGTACATTGAGAACTCTCTCACCACTATGGGCAAGAACGATCCAGTTTCTGAGTACAACACTGTTCTTTGGAACTCTGGCATCGAAGCAAACAAGGAAATCGCTCGTAAGCAGAAGCGCAAGTTGACATACATCGCAAATGTGCTTGTCATCTCTGACGCCAAGCGACCGCAGAACGAAGGTAAGGTTTTCCTCTATAAGTTTGGTAAGAAGATCTTTGATAAGATCAAGGAAAAACTTGAGCCTCAGTTTGCTGATGAGACGCCGCTGAATCCGTTTGACTTCTGGAAGGGTGCGAACTTCAAGGTCAAGATTCGTCAGGTCGAAGGCTATCGCAACTACGATAAGTCAGAGTTCGAGGCTGCTGCTCCATTGTTCGCTGGTGATGATGCTCAGATTGAAAAGGTCTGGAAGTCTGCTCACTCGCTCAAGGATTTCTTGAAGCCTGAGAACTTCAAGACCTATGACGAACTGAAGGCAAAGTTGAACAAGGTTCT
>Ga0207941_1000592_pt1 | contig 10698 bp, 10 predicted proteins | sample LakMenEpi13Sep12_FD_150695 | JGI IMG/M metagenome (GOLD analysis project Ga0207941, IMG submission 150695) | Freshwater microbial communities from Lake Mendota, WI - 13SEP2012 deep hole epilimnion (SPAdes) | ecosystem: Environmental > Aquatic > Freshwater > Lake > Epilimnion/Euphotic zone ...
AGAAATCACCAGCGGCACCTGGTCCCCCAGCCTGGGGGAGGCGATTGCCCTGGCCTATGTGCCCGCCGCCGCGGCCAAGGTTGGCAGCGAGCTGGCGGTGGAAATTCGCGGCAAGGCGGAGCCGGCGGTGGTGGTCAAGCGCCCCTTCTACCGCCGCCCGTAAGTCGCCGTCCCTGAGCCGCCGTCCGTCAGTCGCCGTCCCCGAGCCGCCTAGTAGCATCTGCTCCACTAGAAGCACTCCGGCGCGGGCGGTCAACGGCTATGGAGGTTTCAGGCGACGGGGCCGCTGGGCTCGATTTGATCCGTATTTCCGGCATCCGCCATTACGGCTACACGGGATTCTTCGCCGAAGAACAGGTCCTGGGCCAATGGTTCGAGGTCAATCTCAGCCTCTGGCTGGATCTGGCGACCACCGGCGCCAACGACCAGCTGGAGAACACGCTCAATTACGCCGAAGTGGTGGCTGCGGTGACGGCGGTCATGGACGCTGCCCGCTTCAAGACCCTGGAACGGCTCAACACCGCCATCCTGGAGCGGGTGCTGGCCTTTGACCAGGTGCGCCGCGCCCACTCCGAGCTGGTCAAGCTGTCACCACCAATTCCAGGGTTCGGCGGCCAGATCACCATCGCCATGACCCGGAGCAAGGCCAGCGGTGTCTGACGCTGGCGGGCCAGGGTCAGGGCCAGAGCCAGGGCTAAGGCCAGGGCCAGGATTCGGGGTACGGCTGGTCGTCACCGATCTCGACCACACCTTGATCGAGAACCCCTCCCAGATACCAGCGGCCGGCGATGCCCTGCGCCGCTTGGCCGATAGGGGATTGGTCACCGTGCTGGCCTCCAGCAAGACCTTCGCCGAGATGGAAGACCTGCAGCGGCAGACCGGCCTGCCGCTGCAGCCCTTCATTTTTGAAAACGGCGGCGGCATCGGCTGGCCCATGGGCCAATGGCCTGGCGAGGCGGCTGGGGCGCCGCTGCTGGTGCAAGGGGCCTATGGGGCCATCGCCGCCGCTGGAGACCTCACCAAGCTGGGCGCCATCCTTGCTGAGCTGGCGCGCACGGAAGGGTTCCGCTTCCGCCGGTTCGACGAGCTGCCCCTGGACACGATCAGCAGCCTCACCGGCCTGGACCACCGGCTGGCCGCCCTGGCGAGGCAGCGCCTGACCTCCCTCCCCCTGCTCTGGGAAGACGGCAGCGAGCAGCTGGCCGGCCTGCAGCAGGCCTTGGCGGGCCAGGGGCTGGGGGCGGTGTCGGGGGGCCAGTTCGTGCACGTAGGCCCCCCCTGCGATAAGGCGACGGCCCTGATCCAGGTGCGGCGGTGGCTGGGGGGCCAGGCGGCCATGGGGGGGATGCTGGCCTGCGGCGACAGCGACAACGACCGGGGCATGTTGGAAGCCGCCGAGATCGCGCTGGTGTTCAGCTCTGGAAAGCGGCCGCCACTGGCCCTGAGCCGGCCCTGCACCGTGGTGACGGCGGGCGGACCGGGCCCCTGGCTGACGGCCGTCGAGGCGGCCCTGGAGGCGAGCCAAGCGCAGGCCTCGGCATGAGTGACTTCTTCCAGAACGGCATCGTCACCTCGCTGCATGAGCTGGGCCAGCGGCCGGCCGCCGACCTGATGGCCGAGGTGGAGCGCTACGCCAGCGAGCGGCCGATCACCCTGGTGCTGCCCTGCCTGTATGCCGAACTGCAGGGCCCCGCCCTCGATCCGATCGTGCGGGGCCTGGCCGAGCTGCCCTGGCTGGCCGAGATCGTCATCGGGCTGGATCAAGCCGATGACGAGGGCTACCGCCACGCCCGCCGCTACTTCAGCCGATTACCCCAGCCCCACCATGTGATCTGGAACGACGGCCCGCGCGTCCAGGCCCTGGTGGCCGACCTGGCCGCCCAGCGGCTGGCCCCCGCCGACAGGGGTAAGGGCCACAACATCTGGCTGTGTCTGGGGCTGGCCCAGGCCACCGGCGTCGGCCAGGTGGTGGCCCTGCACGATTGCGATGTATTGACCTTTGAACCCCGCAGCCTGGCGCGGCTCGTCTATCCGGTGATTCACCCCACGGCCAACTTCGTATTTGCCAAGGCCTATTACCCCCGCATCAGCGAGGCGGGATTGCTGTACGGGCGGGTGAGCCGGTTGTTTGTGACGCCCTTGCTGCGCGCCCTGATGCGCTGCCTGCCCCCCAGCCGCTACCTGGATTTCCTCAACAGCTTCCGCTATCCCCTCGCCGGGGAATGCGCCCTGAGGATGGAGGCGGCCCACCGGCTGCACCTGCCCTCGGACTGGGGCCTGGAGATCGGCATTCTCACCGAGGTGTTCCGGGACCACTCCACCCGCCAACTTTGCCAAGTGGCCATCGCCGAGCGCTACGACCACAAGCACCAGCCCCTGGCAGCGGGGGCGGCGGACCGGGGCCTGGCCCGCATGGGCCGCGACATCGCCTCCAGCCTGTTCAACGGCCTGGCGTCCCAGGGCCAGGTGCTCGACCTGGGATTGGTGCGCACGGTTGTCAGTGCCTACCAGCGGATCGTGCTGGACCTGCTGGACTCCTACGCTGCCGATGCCGCCATCAATGGACTCAGCATCGACCGGGGCGCCGAATCCCTGGCGGTCGATTGCTTCACCAACAGCCTGTTCGAAGCGGGTCAGCACTTCGTTCAGGAAAACAGCCACCGCCCCCTTACCCCCACTTGGGATGAGGTGCTTCGCCTCCAGCCCGACGCCCTCGAGCGGCTGCGAGCTGCAGTCAGCGAAGACCGCACCACAGCCTGATCCTCGCCTCCTTGACCCTCCCGACCCCAACCCCGACCCCAACATCCATGTCCCCCCAGAGCCCCGCCACACTCCTTGGTGTGATCAACCTGTCACCGGAGTCGATGGTCAGCGACTCGGTGGTGGGCTCCGAAGCGCAAATGCTGGAGCGGGCCGCCTGGCTGAGCCAGGAGGGCTGCAGCATTCTTGATGTGGGGGCCCGCTCGATCACCCCGACCGCGGCGATGATCGACGACGCCGAAGAGCAGCGGCGCCTGGAGGGCCCTCTGCGGCGCCTGCGGGCCGAGGGCTATCGGGTTTCGGTGGACACTTGGAGTTCGGACACGGTGCGCTTCGCCCTGCAGGCAGGGGCCACCGACATCAACTTCACCGGCGCCAGCCTTGATCCGCAGGCTTTGGAGGCCGTGGCCCGGGCCGGTGCCCCCCTGATGCTCACTTACATGCCCTACGGCGATGCCTACCGCATGCGGGATGCCGATCCGGTGCCCTACCGGCTGCAGGGCCTGCTGGATCACCTCGGTCCCCGGGTGGAGCAGGCGCGGGCCGCAGGAGTAAAAGAGGTGATCATCGACCCCAACTTGGGCATCATTCACCCTGCCACCGATGACTACGCCAAGGTGCAGCTGCAGAACGGCGTGCTCTGGAACCTGGATCGGCTGCGGGTGCTGGGTTGTCCGATCCTTCTCTACGCGGCCCGCAAGCCCGAGCGGCTGGCCCGCATCCTGTTTGCCTCCAACGTGCTCTATGCCGGCCCCGATGTGATCCGCACCCACCATCCAGACCTGATCAACCAACTGCGCCAAGCCGAAACGATCGAAACCCGATGACAACAGCACCCCTGCAGGGGCGGGTCGCCCTGGTCACCGGCGCCGGGCGCCGCACCGGTCGCAGCATCGCCCTGGCCCTGGCCGGCGCCGGCGCCGATGTACTGGTGCACTGCCACCACAGCCAGGCCGAAGCCCAGCAAGTGGTGCAGGAAATCACCTCCCTGGGCCGCCGGGCCAAGGTGGTGCAGGCCGACCTGGGCGATGCCGCAGCTACAGAAACGGCCTTCAGCCAAGCGGCCGCAGACTTTGGCCGCCTGGATATTTTGGTCAACAACGCCTGTGGCATCATCTGGAAACGCCTCCATGACCTCAGCGTGGCCGAATGGCACGCGGGGGTGGAACAAACCCTGCACATCACCTATCACGCCTGCCGGGCGGTGCTGCCGCTGATGCGCCAGCAGGGCTTCGGCCGCATCGTCAGCCTGATTGATGTGGATGCCGACAGCCATAGCTCAGTGCCGGCGCTCACCTCCTACAAGATCGGCAAGACGGGGGTGCTGATGCTCACCCGCACCCTGGCCGTCACCGAGGCGCCCCACGGCATCACCGTCAACGGCGTTTCGCCCGGCACCCTCGACAACTCCGAACGCAAACCCTCCCTGGAGCGCATTCCCGCCGGCCGCTACGGCAGCGAGGCCGAAATCGCCAGGGCGGTGCTGTTCCTGGTCGATCCAGAAAGTTCCTACATCACCGGCACCAATATTAAGGTGTCTGGTGGTTATTTGATCTGAGGCCATTCACAGTGGACCAACGCCCCCAAATTGATGCCATCGAGATCGCTTGAAGCCCTGGGGATCCGCCTGCTGCGCTGGCGCCATCGCCTCTCGGTGCCGCAGTTCACGGTGATCACCGGTGCCCTGCTGATTGCCGCAGGCACCCTGCTGCTGGCCTCACCCCTCTGTTCCACTGACGACGTGGGTCTCTGGCAGGCCCTGTTCACGGTGACCTCGGCCCTGACCGTAACTGGGCTTTCCATCATCGATGTGGGCAAGGACCTCACCTTCTTCGGGCAGGTGACCCTGGCCGCTTTGATCGTCGTCGGCGGCCTCGGCCTGATGGCGATCACCACCTTTTTGCAAGGTTTCGTGCAGGGTCGCTCCGGTTTGCGTCTACGCCTCGACAAGGGCCGGGCCCTCGATGAGTTCGGCGTCGGCGGCATCGGTCCCACCTTCAACCAGATCCTGATCGCCGCCGGTTGCTTTATGGGGGCAGGCACATTAATTCTCTACACCTTCGGGTTCACCGACATCAGCAACCACGCCGAAAGACTGTGGGCGGCAATGTTTCACTGCATCAGTGCTTACAACAACGCCGGCTTCGGTCTCTGGAGCGACAACTTGGTGGGCTACAAGGCCAATCCCGTCGTCAACGGCGTCATTGGCGCATTGATCGTCAGCGGCGGCATCGGTTGGCGCGTCACCAACGAAGTCTGGCAGCTCTGGCGCAAACGCCTCTCGAGGCAACCAATGCGCCACCTCAGTTTGCACACACGCCTGGTGCTGCGCAGCACTTTGTTATTGATCTTGCTGGGGGCCTTTGGGTTGCTGTTCACCGAAAGGTTTGCGCCCGATGGTGTCGTGCATTCCCTCAGCCTCTGGGAAAAGCTGCAGGTCACCCTGTTTCAGTCGATCACCACCCGCACCGCCGGCTTCAACACGGTGCCGCTCTCAATCGAGACGCTCTCGGATGCGGGCCTGCTGCTGATGATCGTGCTGATGTTCATCGGTGCCAGCCCCGGCGGCACCGGGGGCGGGATCAAGACCACCACCTTCGCCGTGCTGATGGGGGCCACCCGCTCCACCCTGGAAGGTCGCAAGTCGGTGATCATTCACAAGCACGAGCTTGCCGGCGACATCGTGCTCAAGGCCGTGGGTGTGGCCCTGGCCTCGGGGCTGTTCGTGATCATGATGACCCTGCTGCTCGGCATCGGCCCCACTGCCGGTGGGGCACCGAGCGGCCAGTCCTTCAGCTTCCTTGAGAAGCTGTTCACCTGCATGTCAGCCTTCTGCACCGTCGGCCTTGATGTCGGGGTAACAGCCAATTTGAACCGCTGGGGCCAGCTGGTGCTGATTGTGGGCATGTTCGTGGGCAGGATTGGCATCATGCTGTTGCTCTCAGCCCTCTACGGCAGCCGTCCCCAGTCCAGGGTCGGTTACCCCCGCGCCGATCTCTTCCTCTAAATTCCTGATCCGATGACAGCAAGCAACAACTGGTGGCCCTGGGGGCCAAAGGAAGCGGAAGTCCAGGGCACCTTTGCGGTGATCGGGGTGGGACGGTTCGGATCGGCAGTCTGCGATGAACTGACCCAGAACGGTGCTTCGGTGTTGGCCATCGATGCCAACCAGCGCGCCATTGACTCCGTCAGCCTGATCGATCCCGCGATCGAAGCCAGGGTGGTGGACTGCACCGATGAGGAGGCCCTGCGCGAGGCAGGGGCCCTGGAAGTCGACACGGTGGTGGTCGCCATCGGCGAACCGATCGAAGCGAGCATCACCGCCACCTTGATCGTCAAGCACAGCGATGACACCAAGGTGAAGCAGGTGATATCCCGCGCCACCAGTGATCTGCACCTGAAGATGCTGCAGCGGGTGGGAGCCGACCGGGTGGTCTATCCCTCCAAAATGCAGGGCCACCGCCTGGGACTGGAGCTGGTGCGTCCGAACCTGCTCGAACGGCTGCGGCTCGATGATCGCAACAGCATCGAGGAAATCCGGGTGCCGCCCTCCTTCGTCGACCGATCGCTGCGGGACCTGAACCTGCGCAAGAGCCACGGCGTCACCGTATTGGCTGTGGGCCCGGAAAACCAGCTAACGGTGAACCCGCCGGCTTCCCATGTGCTCAAGGCCGGCGAATTGCTGGTGGTGATGGGATCGGGCGCCGCCCTCAATGGGCTCCCCAATAGCTGAGATCTAGTCGGTGCGCAGTGAACCCTTCGCGGCCCGGATCCAGGCCACGATCACGCCACCTTGCAGCGCAGGCGTCGATGGGCGAAAGCAGATTCCTGATGTGCCCCCCCACCCACTACGACGTCGATTACGTCATCAACCCCTGGATGGAGGGCAACGTGCAACGCTCGGCCAAGGCGGTGGCCGCGGCCCAGTGGCAGCAGTTGCAGGGGGTGCTTGCCGGCCATGCCCGGGTGGAGCAGCTCGAACCTCAGCCGGGCCTGCCCGATCTGGTGTTCACGGCCAATGCCGGCGTGGTGGTGGACGACAGGGTGGTGCTGGCCCGCTTCTTCCACCCGGAGCGCCAGGGGGAGGAGCCTTGGTTCCAGAGTTGGTTTGAAAGCCAGGGCTACCGCGTCACGCTGCTACCCGCCGATCTGCCCTTTGAGGGGGCCGGCGACGCCCTGCTGGATCGCAGCGGCGGTTGGCTGTGGGCGGGCTATGGCTTCCGCTCGGAACTAGCGGCCCATCCCCTGCTGGCCGAGGCCCTGGCGGTGGAGGTGCTGTCGTTGCGCCTGATGGACGAACGCTTCTACCACCTCGATACCTGCTTCTGCCCGCTCAGCGATGGCACGCTGCTCTATTACCCGCCGGCGTTTGATTTCTATTCCAACCGCCTGATTGAAACCCGCGTGCCCGCCGCAAAGCGGCTGGTGGTGGGGGAAACCGACGCCCTGGCCTTCGCCTGCAACGCCGTGAATGTGGGCCGCAGCGTGATTCTCAACCAGGCCAGCGCCGGGCTGCGGCACCAATTGGAAACGCGGGGTTACGACGTGGTGGAAACGCCGCTGAGCGAATTTCTCAAGGCGGGTGGTGCCGCCAAATGCCTCACCCTGCGGCTCGATGAGCCCCGCCTGGTCACCGCCACGGCGACAGGGGCGGCTGGGCTGCAGAAGGCAGCCGGGGCTGGGCTGAAAACAGGAGCGGGGCTGGGGCTCCAGGGCCCACCCCCGTCCAGCTTGAGCCGCACGATCCGGCTGCAGGGCCACCTGCTGGACAGTGGCCTGATCAACCGGGCCCTTGATCGCATCGTCGAGGGAGGCGGCAGCTTCCAGGTGCTGGATTTCGCCCTGGGCCAGCAGCGACACAGTACCTCCAGCGCCGCGATCCGGGTCAGCGCCCCCGATGGGGAGGTGATGGCCGACCTGATGGCGCGGTTGATTGCCCTAGGGGCCCTGGCCACGGCAGACGGGGAGTGCGATGCCGCCCTGGCAGAGGTGCTGCAGGACGGCGTGGCACCGGACGATTTTTACGTCAGCACCATCTATCCCACCGAGGTGCGGCTGGCGGGCCGCTGGCATCGGGTGGGGCGGCAACGCATGGATGGGGCCCTGGTGCTGAGGCCAGACGTGCCGGAATCGACAGCGATGGCCCAGGTGGAGTGCCGCCTGCTGCGGGATCTGCGGGCCGGAGAGCAGGTGGTGGTGGGCGTGGAGGGTCTGCGCACCCTGCGACCGGAGCCAGCGCGGGAGGGCAGAGAAGCGCGGCAGGCAGATTTCAGCTTTATGGCGGCGGGGGTGTCGAGCGAGCGGCGGGTGGAGCTGGTGGTGGAGCAAATGGCCTGGGAGTGGCGCCGCATCCGGGATCGGGGCGGCAAGGTGGTGGTGGTGGCCGGCCCCGTGGTGATCCACACCGGCGGCGGCGCCCACCTGGCCCAGCTGGTGCGCGAGGGTTACGTGCAGGCCCTATTGGGCGGCAATGCCATCGCCGTCCATGATGTGGAGCAGGCCCTGATGGGCACCTCCCTGGGGGTGGATCTGCAGCAGGGGCTGGCGGTCCATGGCGGCCACCGCCACCACCTCAAAGCGATCAACACGATCCGCCGCTGCGGCAGCTTGGCGGCGGCCGTCGAGCAAGGTGTGCTCAACCAGGGCATTTTCCACGCCTGCGTGCGGCGGGGCGTGCCTTTTGTGCTGGCCGGCTCGATCCGCGATGACGGCCCCCTGCCCGACACCGAAATGGACCTGATTCGCGCCCAAGCCGCCTATGCCCAGGCCCTGGAGGGGGCGGAGATGGTGCTGATGCTCTCTTCGATGCTCCATTCGATCGGCGTTGGCAACATGACCCCCGCCGGGGTGAAGCTGGTGTGTGTCGACATCAACCCGGCGGTGGTGACCAAGCTCAGCGACCGCGGTTCGCTGGAATCGGTGGGCGTGGTGACGGATGTGGGGCTGTTTCTGAGCCTGCTGGTGCGGCAACTGGATCGGCTCAACCAGGCATGGCAGGAGGCTGAGATCAGCACCCCCCAAGCGGCCTGATGGCCAGGTCCCTGTTGAGAACAGGTCCCTGTTGAGACCAGATCCCTGTTGAGAAGAGATCCCTGTTGAGAAGAGATTGCAAGAAAGCAGCTCGGGGGCCTAGATTGCGATCTGTTCTCAACAAGGCGATTTTTTGGCCGATTCGATGGTGGGCAGCCTCTGCCGTGAGGTGGATGGAATCAGAAGGCGCGCCAGCCAGCTACTGCTGGCGATGCGCTCCTGTCAAGACGCCGCTCTCAGTCGCCGGCTGGGGCTGGAGCTGCGCCAGCTGCAGCAACGCCGCAGCGAACTGCTGCGCACCGCGAAAGCCTGGAGCAAGCAGTCCGGCGTCAAGGATGAATTGGCGCTGGAGTTCTTGATCGAGATAGCAAACCGCTCCCCGCTGGAGGGGCACTGGGCCCACTGAGAATCAGGCCAGTTTGGCGGGTTCGTGCTGCCCCTCAGCCAGCTCAGCATCGAGGATCAACAGGGCGGCGGGCTGATTCTGGGCCAGGCGCACCCGACCCAACAGATGGGCGAATTGGTTTTCGGAATCCAGTTGGCCGCTGATATGGGGATCTAGGAAAGTGGTGGAGCGCAGGTCCCCGCTGCGCTCGGCCATGACATAGATCTGCTGCAACGACGTGGTTACGTCAGCCTCCATCTGAAACGAAGCGGCCATGATCTCCTCCGGTGACGACCAGTTCTGCCGCGGCGCCACCAATGCCTCCAGCACCACCGCCTGCCCACGGGCGATCAGATAGTCAGCAAAGGTGGCGGCATGGTCCTGCTCGCCGCGGGATTCGCCCTTGAAGAAGTGGGCAAAGCCCCTGAGTTCACGCTCGGCAAACCAGATCGCCATGGCGAAATAGGTGGCGCTGGCCTGGCGCTCCAAGGTGAGGTGTTGATGCAAAGTCTCCACAACAGAAGCTTCCATGGGCTGGGCCACGGCTCTGCCGGCGGGGCCCGTCAGCCCAGGCAGCGACGAATTCATCGGTGAAACGGCCATGACTGCAAGCATCGGTGTGCCCAATGCTACCCAGCATTGTTTACCGATGGGTTTCCACCCTGGCGCAGTGATTGCAGCGGTTAGGCTGAAATCCAGTCGTCGCCCCTTTCTCCCAAGCGACCGACATCCTGCTCGCACAAGGCACACACGAGGTCATGAACTCAGCAACAGGCAAAACCAGCCCAGCACCCAGCGGATTTAATCAAGTGTTGCGTCAAGACAAGAAAAAGGGCTGCAAAAAAAGCAAGTGTTCCAATTGGAAGGGAGGCCAGTGCAAATGCGGCAGAGATTGAAATCGCCCCAGCTATTCCGCATAAGGAACCGCGCCGGAAGCTGGGGCCGAGGTGGATAGAATAAATGCCAGCACATTACCGGGCTCCGATGTGGCGTCGCTGCGCAGGGCAGAGATCCGGCCCTGGACGGGACTGGTGTATTCAGCCAGCACCTCACCGAAGGCATTGCGCTGAATGGCCAGCTTTTGCCCGGCGCTCACGTTGTCGGTGATCTTGACTAGCCATTCGATGAAACCTCCCTGGCTACTCACCACGGTATAAACATTTTTACCGATCAACACATTGGCGTCGACGGCAGTGCGCCCGATCGAGCCAGGAATCACGCCGTAGTGCTTGAAGACATTAAGCGTGCCATCTACGAATAGGGGAATCATGTCCAGATCGAGCCGCCGTGCCGGGCCAATCTCAGGGGTGAAACAGGGAATGCCGGCTTTGATGAAAGCGTTGTGCAGCACACTGGGATAGACCGGATTGTCCCAGATCAGCGGCACGGGATAGAGCATCATCATGGTCTTGACCTCCGGGATGCGCATGTCGCCGATGTGAAAGGCCGCAGCGTCGATGCCAGTGGTGCCCGTATGGAAATCAATCGCCAAATCGGTATTGGGCCTTAGCAGTCGATTGAAC
>Ga0207941_1000598_pt1 | contig 10637 bp, 7 predicted proteins | sample LakMenEpi13Sep12_FD_150695 | JGI IMG/M metagenome (GOLD analysis project Ga0207941, IMG submission 150695) | Freshwater microbial communities from Lake Mendota, WI - 13SEP2012 deep hole epilimnion (SPAdes) | ecosystem: Environmental > Aquatic > Freshwater > Lake > Epilimnion/Euphotic zone ...
CAGCAATCGTCAATTGCTCTGTACGTGGCCAGTTTAGCGGGTCTTGATCGCTGAAACCAGTTGCGCCGCAGCCGATCTGGCTTTTTCAGGAGTCCCTAATTGGCACGTCCAACCAACATCACCGCACCTCTTCCTTTATAGCGGCGCCCATCACCTGGCTGTGTATTGCCCAGATCGATACGGCCTTCATACATCGAGCCATCGCCGAATTCCTCAAAAAACTTCAACTCGGCAGTATCCTGTGCAATCATCGACAGGAAAGCAGCTTGGCGCAAAAGAGTATTGATGCCGAACTCATGCATAATCACCTCAATAAAAGGGAGATAGAGCTCGATCTGTGCGCTGTTCAAGGTGGGCATGATCACTTTCAGGTCGCCAGGCCTGAGGGGGCGTGCCCTGCCTGTGACCTTGGCCAATCGGTCACGCACAAAGGCGCCTTTGCTCACCAGCAACAAGAGACCTTTCAACTTGGTTGCCTGGGCGGCCTGCTCTTGAGCGCGGCTAGTTTGGAGCTCCGCCACCCGCGCCCGCTCTTCAGCAACGCGAGCCTGTTCCTCCGCCAGGCGTGTTTGCTCCGCCGCCCGGGTGGCCTCCTCCGCCGCTGCCCGGCTCGCCTCTAAAAACTCCTGATCCCCATCGCTGAGCCGCTTGGCTTTAGCCCACTCCAGGGCCTCAGCCAGCGCCGCGCCGCTGATCAGGTGGCTGGGGCGCTCCTCGGGGGTGGCGGCTTCCCAGGCGCGGATCGCCTCGCCGTAGATCGGGGGGCGCAGGGCGGCGAGTTGGTGCTGGACCCAGTCGCGGCTGAACACGGCTCCGTAGATCGGATTGGCCAGGCGCAGACGACCGTCTTGGGCGGACACCACACCGGTGAGGCGCAGAAACTGGTGGTCTTCGCTTTGCTCCAGGGGCACCTCGCCCTCTTCCAACACCTGCTGATACAAACCCAGGAGACGTCCTCGGTTGCTTTCCTCTCCCGCCAGGAGTCGATCACAGATGGATTTGAGGTGATCCTGGGGATCCTGCGCCTCCCAGTTGTCGATCACCTGGTGTTGCACCAACTGCCCCACCCGGGTGGCGGTGTCTTCCTCGCTTGGCGAACTCTGGCTGAGCAGCTCCAGCAGTTTCTGGGTGAGGTAGGGCTGGCCGCCGCTCCAATGCAGCACCGCGCCAAGCGCCGCTTCTGGATCCTGCACCTGGCCGCTGAGGCCGCCGAGCAGCGGGCGGGCTTCCTTAAGTTTGAAGCCGGCCATCTCCACCGGATGGCCCACATTGAAGGAGCTTCCGCTGCGGTTGCGAATCAACTGGTAGGGGGTGGCGACGCCGAGGAAGCAAAAGGTGAGGCGTCGGTACATGGGTCGTTCGGCGCGGCGTTCATGGAGGGAGCGAATGCAGCTGAAAAAGCCGTCGGTGTCGAAGGGAAGGCTGAGCAGTCTGTCGACCTCCTCAACGAAGATCACGATCGGCGTCTGGATCTTCTCCAGCAGGATCTGTTCGATGAAGGCGACAAAGTTGTCGACGGGTGTGTAGGATTGTGCCCGACAGTCCTTCCACCAGCTGCGGAAGTCGACCTCAGCCTCCAGCCCCAGCTCATTGAGCAAGACCCGAATCGTGCCTGAGTACCACTGCTCCTCATTTGTGTTTCCCCGGGCCTGGGCATCGATCACTGCGCACCGCACACCATCCTCTTTGAGGCGTTGCATGGTGCGCAACCGCAGGCTGGATTTGCCCATCTGGCGGCTGTTGAACACAAAGCAAAACTCCCCGGCCTTGAGGTGCTCGTAGAGGTCTTCGTCGGCTCGGCGCACCACATAGCCGACAAAGTCGGCGCTCAGGCCGCCGCCGGCTTGGTAGTGGAGGGGGGTGGAGCTATTTGACATCAGAATCGTAGCAGACGTTTGACCTGGTGCACGGCTTGGGTTATGAACTGCAGGTCTACAGGCAGCCGCAAGCTAGTTTGGCTAGATGCTTTAGATACCGATGTTGGCGCGGCCAGACCTGTGAGCGGCGGCGGTACTGGCGGATTGGCGCAGATTGCCCGAGCGCGGTGGGCGATGGCTTCGAATTCAGAGCTTACATTGTACTTTTCAGAGCGGAGCAAGAGCTGGTGGCGGCCTAAATGTTGACATGCTATAATGAGATCACTAGCACCTGTCGCGTCCCAGGCGCTCAGGTTGCCCTGAATCGATGAAGCAAAAACTCTGTCGCCACTAGGGCTAAATGCGATCGAGTTAAGGCCATTAATTGTAGATAATGGCATCCCAATGGGCTGCCCACTCTGAGCATCCCAGAAGCGCAATGTGGAGTCATCCGAGGCAGAAACAATTTGATGGCCATTTGGACTATAAGCTAGTGAAAGAACTTCTCCTGCATGTCCAATGAGAGGCTCTCCAATGAGACGGCCCGTCGAGACATCCCACAGAAGTAGTTCCCTGCCTGAGGCAGAGACAAGATTGTGACCATCTGGACTAAATAAAATGTCTCTCACAATGCTTCCGTTACCTACCGTTACTTTGCTTACAAGCGAAGGTGTATCTAAGATAACTATTGATTCATTGCAATATCGAAATGCCAGTTTATTGCCGGTTGGGCTGTACGCAATCGATCTGATTTGGCATTGATACTCACCAAGCGGTCGGCCAAAGCGAGCAATTTGATCACCGTTCCGGATGTCTCTTGTGATCAGCATATTGTCGTCAGACCCAATAGCTATTTGCCGGCTATCAGGACTAAAGGCAAGAGTGGTAATTGATCCCATGTGACTCTTGCGTGCCCAACTTATCTTTCCCGAGCGCTCTAGGTTCTGGATTCGAACGGTTCCGTCAGAGAAGCCAATTGCAACAACGCGTCCGCTTGCGCTTATCGCGATAGCAGAATACACTTCGGGTAGGACGCGTGGTAGTACTCTAATTACTCTACCGGTGCTGACACTCCGGTAGAGTATTCTGCCATCCTGTCCGGAGGTTATAATCTCTCCTTGGTCGTAATTAATCGCCAAAAGTCTTCCTCCAAGACCCGAGGATTCAATCTGTTGTCCACCATCGTGCCTTTTATGCCTTTCCCATAGACGCAGAGTCCCGTCAGCAGATCCGGAAGCGATAGTATGCCCCGTTGGGCTAATGGCTATAGTCGTAATACCGCTCATATGACCCCTAAGAGGATCAGCAACTTCTATCCCTTTGGCCGCATCCCAGATTCGTAGGGTGCCGTCAGCTGAACCGGAGATCACCTCGGTTCCGCTCGGGCTAAAGATACCTACTTCCACTCCCTTTGAGTGACCTCGAAGAGGAGGCGTAGCGAAGCTGCTCTTCAATATATCCCAAATCAACAATGTTTTATCATTAGAGGCTGATACAAGGTATCTTTCATTTGGGCTTAGCGCAATTGAGCTAACTAAATCAGCATGATTGTACAGAGTTTGTCCTCGCATACGCGATCCATGAATTTTCCAAAACTTAACGCTCCTATCCCAGGAAGCCGAGAAGACCGTAAGGCCATCTGAACTAACGGCAACCGAGGTCGTGCGTTCCTTATGTGCTTTCGTAGCGCTGGCTTTGATATGACGCTGAATGCTACTCCAGACAGACAGCCCTCCTTCGTCCGATGCGACAGTCATATAGCGGCCATCATGACTAAATGCCAAGCTAGTAAGTCTTCCTATATTTGGCCCAGAGAGGTTCCCACGGCATCCACCTCTTGCTATTTCACGAGTAAACACATATTCATGATAGCCGTCTACCCATGCGAGACAATTGCTGTCAGGCTGAAGCGATAACGACAGCGGGAATCCTGTGGCTCCATCCAGAGCATCAGCTTGAGGAGACAAAAATGGCTTCCCTGTTTTGACACTCCAAGCACCAAAGGAGCCGTTCCCTGCACCAGAAAAGATGCTTTGTCCATCGTGGGAAAAGACTAATGCAGTCAGAGTTGATGCATGTCCCACCAGACGATCAATTTCTCCCCAGCCTTCCGTTCTGCTTAGGGCGATAGAGAGTGTATTAATACCGATACTATTCAATCCAAGATTCTTGGCTTCAGTGCTAATCACAATCCCGCGTATCAATGCTTCGACAGGTGCCTTTTCCGAGAGTAAGACTGCCTGAGCTGCTTGAGTTCGTAGATTGGCAATCCTCTTCTCAAGATTGGCTCGATTAGTTTGCTGCTGAGCCCTTTTGGTTTGTTGCTGTGCGATTGATGTTTGCTGCCTTGCAATGTCAGCCTGCTTCACTGCGCTTTGGCGTTGTTCGGCTTCGTTCCGCCGAGCCACCTCCGCGGTTTTGCGAGCGCTTATAGCGGACACAAGAGCCATATCAGCTCTCTTCTTTTCGGCGACGGCTTCATTCCTGGCTTTATCAGCTTCTGAAGCTTTAATTGTTGCTTTTTTTCGCTCGCTAATAGCCACCTTTTTCTGAGCCTCTGCCACCCGGGCACTTTCCTCTTCCTTGAGCTGGCTGACCCTTGCTTCCTCTGCGCTCTTGTTTGCTGCATCCTTCTGCACCAAGGCAAACGCACTCACTCCCCCCAGCGCCACCAGCCCCGCACTCAGGCCGATCACCCAGCGGCGACGGTTGCGGGCCTGCTCCTGGGCCCGGGTCTTTTCCAGCTCCGCCACCCGCGCCCGCTCCTCGGCCACCCGTGACTGTTCTTCGGCGACGCGCGCCTGTTCCTCCGCCAGGCGTGTTTGCTCCGCCGCCCGTGTTGCCGTCTCCGCCGCTGCCCGACTCGCCTCCAGAAACTCCTGATCCGCGTCGCTGAGCCGCTTGCCCTTCGCCCAGCCCAGGGCCTCCGCCAGCGCCGCGCCGCTGATCAGGTGGCTGGGGCGTTCTGCCGGAGCAGCCGCTTCCCAGGCGCGGATCGCCTCGCCGTAGATCGGCGGGCGCAGCTCCTGAAGCTGGTGGCGCACCCAGTCGCTGCTGAACACCGCCTCGTAGATCGGATTGTTGATGCGCAGTTGGCCGTCCCTGGGCACCACCAGACCCGTCAGCCGTAGCTGCATCTGCTCCCGGCTGGCGTCGGTCGGGATGCCGCCCTGCTCCTGAATCGCCTGCACCAGCCCCAGCAGCCGGCCCCGGTTCCGTTCATCGCCCTGCAGTAAGCGGTCGCGGATGGTGCGCAAATGCACCGGTGAATCCTGCGCCTCCCAGTTGCGGATGATCTGCTCCTGGGCCACGGCGGCCACCAGCTCCGCCGGTGGGCGCTGATCGCCCTCCGCGCTGACCAGCGCCAGAAGCTTCTGGGTGAGAAAGGGCTGGCCGCCGCTCCAGTGCAACACCGCATCCAGCACCCCGGGGGGATCGGCCACCTTCCCATTCAGGCCCGACAGCAACGGCTCGGCTTCCTGGCGCTCCAGGCCGCTGAGCTCCACGGCGTGGCCGATGTTGAAGGCGGATCGATGGGCGCTGCGGATCAGGTCGTAGGGGGTCGCGACACCCAAAAAACAAAAGGTGAGCCGCTGGTAGGCGGGATGTTCGGCGCGGCGCTCATGCAGCGAGCGGATCAGACCGAAAAAGCCATCGGTGTCGAACGACAAACTCAGCAGATTGTCCACCTCCTCCACAAAGATCACGATCGGAGCCTGGATCTTCACCAGCAGGATCTGGTCGATGAAATCCCCGAAGCGCTCCACCGCGCTCAGCGATTGCACCGCACCCTCCTTCCACCAGCTGCTGAAGGGCACTGCCTCCGCCAGGCCCACATCCTCGATCAACCGCTTGATCGTGCCCGCATACCACTGCTCCTCCGTGGGCGTGGTGCCGCGCGACTGGGGATCGATCACGGCGCAAACCACCCCATCAGCCTTGAGGCGCTGCATCGTGCGCACCCGCAGGCTGGATTTACCCATCTGGCGGCTGTTGAACACGAAGCAGTACTGCCCAGCCGTAAGGAGCGCGTAGAGCTCCTGATCTGCGGCCCGCTCCACATAGAAAGCGTTGTCGCTATCGAGACTGCCGCCAACCTTGTAGGAGAGGGAAGTGGCCATCTCAGCGTGCCAGCCTGTCGGCCAGATAGGTGGCGTAGAGGCGGCAGCGCGGCCGCACCAGATTGGCCTCAGGCACCAGCACCCCCAGGCTTTCCAGTTTGAAGGCCTGCTCCGAGCGCAGCTTCACCGGCTCAGAGCTGTTCACCACCTGCCGCAGGGCCTCGGCCAACTCGGGATGGTCTTCCACCGCCTTGAGGATGCCGCGCAGGTGGTCGCCGTAGACCCCACCTTCCGTTGGCGCCTCCCGCAAAAAGGTCGCAAACGGCAGCCCATTGGCGAGCTCATAGAGGGCCTTGCGCACCAGATAGGGATGGCCCCCCACTAACTCCAACAGCTGGCCCAGCTCCGCTTCGCTCAGGTTCAAGCCATGCAACGCCACCAGGCGAGCCACCTCCACGGGCGGCAGTTCCCCCAGCTCCACGGGCAGACCCACGTTGAAGGGCGATTGGTTGATGTCTTTCTGCAGGTACGACTCCTGGGAATGGGAGAGCACCAGCCGAAAGCGCTCCCAGAGCGGATTGCTGCGGGCCCGCTCATGCCAGCTGCGCAGCAGCCCGCAGTAATCGGTTTCGATGGCTGGGTGGGCAAAAATGCGATCAAAGTTGTCGATGGCCAACACCAACGGCGTGGCATCGGGTTTCAGCAAATATTTTTCGAAGTAATCGGTGCTGTTGTCGTTAGCGCCAAAAATGTCGTCCCAATACTCCTCCTTGCGCACCCGCAACCCCAGCTCCTTGCCTACAGAGGCACAGAACCACTGCATGAACAGCTCAGGATCGGCAAAGAACTTCTGATCAGTGCCTTCCAGATTGAGGGACACGGTGCGGTAACCCTTGCCGCTGGCATAGGCCAGCAGGCGGGCGGCGAGGCTCGATTTGCCAAAGCCCTTGGGACTCTTGATTCTGATCAGGGCACCGGGTTTGTCCAGCTCCGCGGTGCAGCGGGCCTCATCGACGGGGTGGATGTAAAAGGCGGAATCGTGCCTCACAGGGCCCTCCGGAATCTCCAGGGCCGCGGCGGGAGCCACAGGGGCAGCAGCCGCCGCAGCGGCAGGCCGGGCGGGATCGGGGGGCAGGAAGCCGCTGGGGTCCGGCGCGCCGCTGGTGGTGTTGGCGGCGGCGGCTGGGGCAGGCGATGGGCTGGCAGGGGCGACCGGTCTTGCCACCCTCCCTGGCCGCTCCGCCAACTTCTTCGCCACCTCCCGGATGCCTCGAGCTATAGAGAGAAAGGCCTCATCCTGGTCGCTCCACTTGGTCACCGGCCTCGAATTGTCAGGCAGGGCCTGAAGCTGGGCCAGAGGTGTGTGATGCCAATCGGCAGGTCTGAGGATCACCGGAATCACACACGCCTCCCCGCTCTTGTGCCGTTCCAGGGCTCGGCTCAGTTCTTTGTCGTTGCAATAGGGGGAGGCCAGAAATCCCGCACTCACTAAGCATAAAATGATGTCCGCCGCCTCCAGGTTGTCGTCAATGGCTCCCGCCCACTCCTGCCCGGCGCTGATCTTGCGATCGTGCCAGAGATCGATCACGCCCTCCCGTTGCAGGGAGGCCAGATGGTCACCCAATTTCTCCCGCAGAGTCTCATCTTTGTGGGAATAGGAAATGAATAGACGGATGGGCGACTCTGCGGACATCTGGGGTATTCGTCTGTCTCCATTGTGAGGTTATTGATCGGTTTTAGCGCAATCTGCTGTCACGCAAATTAAGTTTTGAGGCTGGGAGGGGGCATGACCCAGGCCACTGCACCGCCTAGCCCCCCCTCGCCCCACAGGCTGGCGATCCGCGCCCAAGCGATCCGCCTCTAGCCACGATCCCCTGGAAGACACGCCGCCAATGGATCTATTCGAGCCAACAGACAGCGAACAGGCGATCGCCACAGCCACGGCGGTGCTGGCCTGGGTGAAGCGGCTGGATCAGGGGGAGGGCTGAGGCGCTGGAGGCGAATGCGAATTACAATGAGGTTTCGCCAGTAATTCATGCCATGCGCAGCACCATCACCGCGCGCGGTCAGACCGTGGTGCCCGCCCCGATCCGCGAGCGCTTCGGCCTTGGGCCCTCCACCCGCCTGGAGTGGATCATCGACGGCGATGGCGCCATCCGGGTGGTGCCGGTGGACCTCGACCCCATCCGCGCCTTTCGTGGTTCTGGCACCGGTGGCGGCACCGCCCGGCTGCTGAACGAACGCCAGCTCGACCGGCGCAAGGAGGACGGATGAGCAGCCGTTGGCTGCTCGATACCTCCGCTCTCCTCGCCCTGCGGGACGACGAGGACGGCGCCGAACGGGTGGCCCTGTTGCTTCAATCGGCCCAAGACGGTGAAAGCCGCTGCCTGGTCTGCTTCATGAGCCGCATGGAAGTCCTCTACCGCGTCTGGAAAGACGAAAGCGAACGCCACGCTCGCCTTGCTGATGCCCAGCTGCAGTCATTGCCGATCACCTGGGTGCCCTGCAGCGATGCCCTCCTGGAGCAGGCCGCCGCCATCAAGGCCAACCATCGCCTCTCGGTGGCCGATGCCTGGATCGCCGCCGCCGCCCAGCGGGAAGGGGCGGTATTGGTGCACAAAGACCCGGAGTTCAGGGCATTGGATCAGGTGCCGCAGGAGTGGTTGGGCTGATCAGGATCGAGGCGGAACGCGGAAGGCCGATCAGCAGCAAGACGCCGCGATTGGGCTTGTTCGGCAACAGGGCCCACAAGGTGGAATCAATAGGGGGAAGCCCTGCGCACTCCTGTTGGCGCCTCATCTCCATCCAGCAGCCTCATCTCCATCGAGCAGCAGTAGGGCATCCCCCGTGATCGCGGCTAAGCGGCGGCAGAATTCGATTGCCTGCAGCCAGCTCACCTGCTCCACCGGGCGCTGGTCGGGAAGCTGCAGCCCGCGGCGCGGCCAGGGCGGGGAGCGCAGCCAACCGGAGACCGATCGAAAAAGCGGCGCGGCGAGGCGGCCAGGGGAGCTTCATCGAGCATCTCCGTTCAGGGGGCAATCCTCCAGGGGGGCAATCCTCGATCCGCTCTCGAACCGCGAAGGAACGGGTGGATGGGCGTTGGCCCCTGGAGCGGGCGGATCGGCGGCCGGACCCGTTGTCCCATCGCGAGGCCCGCGCCTGAATCACGGCGCCGCGCCTGCAACCACAGGCGGAGCGTCCTGGGGTTCCGGCCCCTCCCTTCCCCCTCCACCCTGGACTCCCTGCTCCGTCCTCTGCGACTGCTGCTGCGCCAGTGGCTACGGCTTCAGCCGGCGGACAGCCTCGTGCGCCAGCAGGACCTGGTCGGCCTGACCGGCGAAGTGCTGCTGAGCTGCCACCGGGACCATCGCGGGCTGGTGCGTCTGCGGGTACGGGACTGCTGGATCGACGCCCGCGCCTACGGCAGCGATGAGCGCCCCCTGTTGCGGGGGGATCGGGTGCTGGTGCTGCATCACCAGGACGACCACCTCTGGGTCACACGCCTGGAGGCGACCTACCCCTGGCCCTCGCCATGACGTTTCCCACTCTGCCCCCATCCACGACCCTGGCAACGGTGCGCAGCGAACCGCCCCCGGGCCCGCCCTTCGGCCTGGCTGGCCTGGCTGGCCTGACTGGCCTGGAGGGGCCGCTCCTGGCGGCTCTCGGCCTGGGGCTGCTGCTCGGTGCCCACCGCCACGTCGCCCCCAACTGCCGCCCCGATCAGATCCTGGTGATCGCCGGCCGGGGCCGTCGCCGCCGCGACGGCCAGCGCATCGGCTACCGGGTGGTGCACGGCGGCCGGGCGCTGATGGTGCCCTGGCTGGAGCACCGGCGCTGGATGGATGTGCGCACCCGAGCTGTGCCGATCCGGGTGGCCAAGGCCTATGCCCAAGGCGGCACGCCGATCGATGTGGAGGCGATCGCCACAGTGAAAATCAGCACCGATCCGGCCTGCGTCGGCAATGCGATCGAGCGCTTCCTCGGCCATGAGCCCGCCGCGGTGCAGGAGGTGGCCGCCCGCAGCCTCGAAGGCCATCTGCGGGTGATGGTGGCGGGGATGACGCCCGAGCAGGTGAACCAGGACCGGCTGCGCTTCGCCGACCGCGTCCTGGAGGTGACCCGGCCGGACATGATCAAGCTCGGCCTGCAGGTGGACACCTTCAAGATCCAGCGGCTGAGCGACACGGTCGATTACCTCGATTCCCTCGGTCGCGCCCGGCTGGCGGAGGTGCTGCGCGATGCGGCCATGGCGGAGGCCGAGGGGTTCGGCGACGCCGAACAGCGCGAGGCCCAGGCGGAGGAACGCTCCCAGGTGGCCTCCACCACCGCCCGCACCGTGGTGGAGGAGCGCGGCAACGAACTGCGCACCATTCGCGCCCAGCTCGACGAACAGATCCGCACCGCCGAGGAGCGGGTGGAGGCGGTGGCGGCGGAGTCTCGCGCCCGCGCCGAGAAGGGCCTGCAAGCGCTGCGGGCCGAACTGGAACGCCAGCGACTGGAGGCCGATGTGGTGCTGCCCGCCCAAGCGCGCGAGCAGGCGGAGGAATGGCGACGCCGCGGTGCTGCGGCCTCCACCCTCGAGGACGCGCGGGCCAGCGCGGCGATTAACGACCAGCTGGCGGCGATCTGGCGCGAGGCCGGCGATCAGGCCGGTTCGATCTTCGTGCTGCAGCAGCTGGAGATGGTGCTGCAGGAGGCCGCCGGCCTGGCCGGCCAGTTG
>Ga0207941_1000601_pt1 | contig 10580 bp, 10 predicted proteins | sample LakMenEpi13Sep12_FD_150695 | JGI IMG/M metagenome (GOLD analysis project Ga0207941, IMG submission 150695) | Freshwater microbial communities from Lake Mendota, WI - 13SEP2012 deep hole epilimnion (SPAdes) | ecosystem: Environmental > Aquatic > Freshwater > Lake > Epilimnion/Euphotic zone ...
CTTGGGGGCTCTGCCCCCAAACCTCCGGGATTTATCGCATTGTGGCCAAAGGCAAGTGGCACTTGATTCGCCAATGGAATGCTAATCTCTTCCCTCTAGCCTATCGCCTCTCGCCTGTAGCCTGCCTAAGATCCGCTCGCGCCGCTGATAACTCGGAAGATCCGAGAAAGATCGATTCGACATGGCATATCCAACCGGGTTCAGGAAAACGAGAGCTGGGACTGTCTCCGCTCACCCGGGTTATGGTTGCCGTTGGGGAGAAAATGAACGCGGTGATTCGAATGGGAAAACAACGCAGATGAGTGAGAAACCCGCATGCCGTGGTGGTGTGAGGAGGGTGCCCGGAAAACGGCGGGCTTACCCGATTTCGCAGATTTTACTAGGGTGATTTGAGTACAATGTGCTTGACGTCGAAAATCTGTCTCTATTGGAGGTCTTGAAGATGAATCAACAAACAAGCATTCCCGGCATTGTTCGCGACGGTGTTGTTGTGCCACAATCGAATGAACGGTTGCCCGAAGGCACCCACGTAGAGATTCGTTTGGAACCCGGAGATGTCCCCGCAGGACTGAAATCAGAAATCGAAGCCTGGGATAAAGCCAGCGACGAATCATGGAAATGGATCGAATCGCTTGAGGCCACCGAACGATGACTATCGGCGTCGTTTCCGAATCAGAAGTGGGAGAAATTCGATCGGAACTCGGAAAGCTTCTCGGCTCGTAAGCGCGTCTTCGGGACTTGCGAGCAATGAACGTCCTGCGAAAACAAGCGATCCGACACGGCAAGAGTCGCAAAGGACCTTGTCATATGGCCAAGACGATCGCAAGTGGAGATAGTATCAGGAAATGCCGTGGTGGTGTGGGGAGGGTGGTCAGAAACGGGAGTCGTACCCGTTTTTTTGATCCGGGTCTATTTAGCGAATGCATCTGAGTGCGTCAGCTATACTTTTCTTTAGATGATCCGAGATGTTCGGGGCTTTCGCAAGTTCGTTAAGTGCGGGCACGGCTTCCCTCGCTGCAGGGCCAAGCTTACCGAGTGCATCAACAGCGTAAGCTGCAGGGTGATAAAAGCTACCGTCGTGGCTTTCGAGCAGGCGAATGTAAGCGGCAATTACCCTCGGTTCTGAGATACCGCGACCGCTAAACGCGTCAATCACCGATTTGACCACCAATTCGTTTTCGTCGTCGATCAATGGAATGCAACGTGTCACTGCTGACTCTGGATCGATGGCAAAGAACGCATCCACAAGTCCCAAACGGATCAACGCGGATTTGTGTTTCTTTGCTCGCTCAAGTGAATCGAGGAGTGGACGAGCTAAGGATCCGAGTTGAGCTATTGCTTCTGGAGCGTCGTTTTGAACCCAATTGCTTTCCATGTCGGCGAGCATCAATCGTTCCAATAGATCCAGAGACTCCTGAACGGGTGTGCCAGTAATGCAGCAAACGGCCGCCGCAGACCAGATTCGAACCTTCTCGTCGTACTCTGGGCCTGTGAGTTTTTTGAGTTTCGGTATTGCATCCGATGCCTTCGGTCCAATCTTTGCCAAGAGGCGAGCCACACGGCCCCTTAGTTTTTCCGGACGAGAGGCGTCCCTTGATATGGCAACATGGACGTCTGAATCGTCATCGAGCAATTTGATGACTTCAGGTAGGACGACTGCTATGCGTTGATGCCGTTTGTCCAGAGCGTCCAGTACTGTCCATTTCACCAATGGGTCGGAATCCAACAGCAGGTTTCCGAATTGCTTTATGGAATCATCGCTATCGTCTGCGACAGCGCTCAATGCCGAAATTGCTCTCGATCGCACATAGACATCAAGGTAATCATCACAGTAGGGCAAGATCATGTCGTATGCATGAGGATTCGGTTTTCCGATTTGGGAAACTATCTCAAATGCTTGCCCTCGGGCGTAAGATTTGAGCGATGGCACCGTTTCTAAAATGACTTCGGTTAAAGTGGATGGTAGTTCGAGTAATTTGAACCAAGCTCGTTCGCCCACGGTTTCACGCAGCATTATATGTTCAACCACCGCACGCTCGTCGTTGAGCAACAGAGTTAGTTGTCGAGCAACCTCTGGACTGTGTAGTGAGCCGTCTGGCAACGACGATATTGCAGATGCGATGTCCTGTGGATTTCGCGACTTCAGCTTGGTCAACGATTCGCTCGCTGCGACGTCTTGTGCGACGATACAATCACAAAAGGTAAGTACTGTCGCGAGCGTAATGATTCGAACGGCGGAGTGCATACAGAGCGTGGGAATGCTGAATGGTGCTTTTCTATTGCGACAGGACGGTCTGCCGACGAAACTGCAATTTCTCCCGCGACTAGCGGGGCGGAAACAATCATTCTTGAGGTTATCACAACGCATCCTTCAGGTCGACTGAGCCGCGCATAATATTCCGGCAAAAAGCACTGTTGATAGATCCTGACCGATCCTGCCGTTGCACGCTCAGTCCCTCGCGCCTCCATCGCGCCGGCCATACCCCAGGGTAGGTTGTCTTTGGTGTGTTTCGCGGGTTATGGAGTCGAGAAAAACCGACTCTATCGCACCGTAGCCACGAGAAACCCCAATGAAATCGGCGGTCTATGGAAATCAGGACCCCTAAGAGCTTGCGGACATGACCTGCCGGTTATGAAAATGCGCCTCCAAACTCGCGCTTTTGTCGCGCGGGGCATAACCGGGAGGTCAGTTTGGTTTTCCAGTTTTCGTCCGGGTTATGAAGTTCGAGACTTTCCCATAACCCCCCCCCTGATATTCTAGATCGCGCGACTTTGAGACTCCCGAGAGTCGGGTTGCCAAAGGGGGAGAAAACACCCAAGCCGATTCGCGCTTTGGTTGGCAGAGACATCGCGCCGGGGAGAGTTTGAGACTGGACGAGCGCGTGCAAAACCCTTGAAAATACTGCGTAGAAACGCAAACAGGCCGACGTTTTGAGGCGTCGGCCTGCTGGTATAACACTTGGGTCAAACTGAGTTTGATACCCTTAGTTCATTTGCCCGTGAGGTTTGGTTCGCGTCCCCCCAAGTCAATTTCGCTTACGGTATTTCACGCTTCAAGATGATCAGGATGTCGTTCACCGAGTCTGGCTTCGACTCAAAGGCGGTCGATCGCTTTCCCTTAGGTCCTTGGGGCACTTCGGGGAAACAGACCTTCAAGTTGTCCCCTTCCAGTTTATAGATCCCGAGCGTGGTAAGGTCGCCCTCAGTGAGATCGATCCACTGTGGCTTCTTGGTGGCCTCCAGCATAAAGGACAACTCCTTCGCCTTTTCGCCGAACTTGTAGGTGATCTTGTCCTTGGTGATGACCCACTTGAGGTTCTTGATGGCTTCGTCGGGCGCTTTCCGTCCGCTGTCCTCGGCCGAAATCACCTTCCAGATACCTTGGATTTTCTCGTGATCACCCTTGGCGTCGTCCAGCTCCTCGGGAGTCATCCGCGTCATGGTCAGCACAACGTCATTGACGGAATCTGGCTGGGTGTCGAAAGCTGTCGGCCGCTTGTCGGTGCTCTCGGAAAAGCAGATTCGCAGCGTGTCGCCCTGCAGGTCGTAAATGCCGGGTTTCGTCCGGCCGTTGGTCGTCAGGTCGATCGACTTCGGACTGGTGGATGGGTCGAGCGTGTAAGCTGATTCTTGCTTGCGACCGCCCGATTCCATGGTCATCTTGTCTTTCATGATCACAAAGCGAATGTCTCGCAGAGCCTCCGGCGGCGCCGTCCTGCCGCTATCTTTCGAGGCGACAACGCACCACGTGCCTTGAATGTTGGAGTCGTCACTGCGAGTGGAGGGCACAGTAGTTTTGGCGGCGGGGGCGGGGGCTTCCTGGTTGGCAGGAGGGTCTTGGATCAGAAGCCCCAGGCCACCTGTCATCCAAAGTAAAAAAACAGAAATGATTGTCATGGCACAAACTCCAGAGAGTAAAAGAAAGATCGAACGGGGTTGTGATCGAGAAACTGCCCGGGGACGTTCCGGGAGCTTGACGATCGCTGGTTGTTGTAGGCGAGCATCGTTGGATTACTCTGCAGGCATCGCCACTCTATCGGATCGCTATGTCCGCAGTCACTTGCTGGACCTGATCCGCTTGACGTCTTCCGGATCCAGCGTTCGCACATCGGTGTAGAGGATTTTGGAATCCAAAGTGACAGGAATTTCGACAGCCAAGTCCTTTGGAATCAGAAAAACACTCGCCTTCTGTTCGCCCATGTAGACATAGTTTCCGCTTGCAAACTCACGAACAAAGTCCTCATTTGAAAGCTCGCGAGGCTTTTGGCCGGCTCGCGTGCTGTAGTTGCCAGGCATATTATTGAATGTGAAGTCGCATTCTGCCGTTTCATCAATCTGAAACGTTTCGGTGATCACTCGCTTGATAGTATGAGCAACCGCTTCAGGATCGCCGATGACACGGTATTCATAATTGATACCTCGCACCGATCCGTCGTTTTCAAGCTCGCTCTTTTCCGAGCTGGGAAGCGCGAGAGAGTTCGCTGCCGCCATGAGCCGATCCACGTACTTTGCTTGGCGTTTGTTCCAGAAGTCATCGGTATCATACGCCGGAAACCGAAGCTCCACACCGCCGTCGATCGGCTTGAGACCAAGGTAGTTGTTATCCTTTCCAATGCTCCCAAGATTTAAGAAAACCCCTTCGTAGCGGGATTGCATCATCAAATCGATGTAACCATCGACTTCACTCAAACGATGCAGGACCTGATTTTCCGTCAGTTTCGAGTTGAAGTAATTGGATCGTAGTTGAACGAAAGTTGCAGACATCGCCATTAGGAGTATGCCAATGCCAATGAAAACCTTCATGCGTTTCTTCTTTGTATTTGAGGGTTGATTGTTGACTAGTTTGGATGGAATTGGATTTGACGATGGCTGCTGAACATGACTAAGGCAAGCATCCAACAGAGCGTGGACCTCTTTGGCGGATACGAAACGATCTTCTTTTTTCTTAGCCATTAGTTGCTCGACGAGTGTAACCATCCATTCCGGCATTTCCGGACTGATTTGCCGAATCGAAACGGGTATCTCATCAATGATCTTCCGCATCACGCCGTAAGAAGTGTCATCACGAAATGGCGGACGCCCCGTGCACAAGGCGTAGAGCAGGCTTCCGAGGCTGAATAGGTCACTCTGTTGATCTAGCTGTTCACCGCGAGATTGTTCGGGAGACATGTATTGCGGCGTTCCCACGATGGAGCCCATTTGCGTGATAGTGTTGTCATCGACGGAACGAGCTAAGCCAAAGTCGGTGATGGTGACCCGTTCAACACCTTCTTCGAGCAGAATGTTTTCGGGCTTGATATCGCGATGGATCAGCCCTTGCTCATGAGCGGCAGACAGCCCCGCGGCGATTTGCGAGCCAATCCGCAGCACTTCCACCAGCGGCAGCGCGCCTTCCTGGTCAAGTCGCTTCTGCAACGAGCCGCCGCGAATATAGGACATCACCAGATAAGGCAAAGTTGAGCCACTCGAGACGCTGTAAATCGGAATCACGTTGGGATGCAACACTGCGGCTGCGGCTTTCGCTTCGCGTGCAAACCTCTTACGAGCATTCTCGTTGTGTGACAGTCGTGGGCTCATTACTTTCACGGCGACAACACGGTCCAGCGACGGATCGATTGCTTTGAGCACAACGCCCATTCCTCCAACGCCAACGACGCCCGTGACCTCATAAGTGCCAAGCCGTCCAAGATGGTTCGGGTATTCTGAGGGCACTAACAGGTCGAGAACTTCCTTGACGGCAACGGGCTGGCTGATCTCTGAACCACCGCAGGTGGCCGCGGAGAAGCCAGCACTGCTCGACTGATCGAACTCGCTCGTCTGCAGCATTTGTGTTGCTTGCACCCACCGCTCCGGCTCGCCCGCCTGCGATTCGAGATATTTTCGACACACCGGACAAACGTCGAGATGCGCAATGAGATCTGCATCTTCCAAGTGATAGTGATCTGAATTCAAGAAGTCTTGAATTCGCTGAAGATCACAACCAGCGGTGGGTGATTTACATTCCGGGGACTTCATGGAGTATCTCCTTCCAAACGTTGAACTTCGATTTGCAACCGCTTGAGAATGCGACTGCGAGCGGCGTAGATGGTGCCGAGGGATTTACCAAGAGATTCCGCGGCCTCTTCACACGACTGACCCTGAATGACCGTTTGTTCGAACGCAGCCCAAGTGGCGGGACTAACATCGACCTTCACAATGGCTGCAGCACGAAGATATTGTTCTCTGAAACACTCGTCCTGCAGCTCGCTTGTGACGGCAGAGACTTCAGTCGCTTCGGCAAGGATTCGCTCGGCCGCCGAGCCGTTCACGATTCCGAGTTGCTTTGACTTTTTCAGCGCTGTAACGATCGCGTTGCTGGCCACTTTCCGCAACCAATGCCGAAAACGAACACCCGATTGCGGTTCCCATCGGTCGATGGCTTTTGAGACTCGGACCAAAACGTCTTGCGACAGGTCCTGAGCATCCGCGTCTTGCATCCCACGCCGCCGAGCCAAGCGATAAACCACTGGGCGATAAATCTGCACAAACTCTGCCCAAGCCTCTCGATTTTCGAGTGACTGGATATTCGCCAGCAGCAAGGATTGAGTGTCAGGAAATTCTGTCATTGGGTCTGTCTCCATTAAGCTAAACCAGTCCCATTATCCACTTCTGACACGAATCGGATGAAATCGCAGCAGTAATTCGTGTATATCGTTCTTGGGTGCCGTCCAGGGCATGTTTGCCCGGGTTATGCATGCCGAGGACGGTTCCACCCTATCCTTGTCTCGAAACTCAGAGTTTCCGAAATCGGGTTATGGGTTTGGAGTGATTTCCATAACCCCAGGGTCAGGAGACTTAGAGACTCGGGAGAGTTGTGGGCGGAGGGAGAGAAATCAGCCCTAATTGATGTCGTGCCGATTGGCGGAGAGTGGTCGCGATCGGGAGAGTTCGAGAGTTAGAAACCTCGAAAAACACTGGGGAAAGTGTCGTATAAAGCAGACAGTCCGCCGTTCTTGGACGTCGGCCTGCATTTGTAAGTCCTGGGTATTTTTGATTCGCAACCCAGTTATTCGGTTGAGCAAACCGAACCCTTTTCAAACCGCTCGCGAGACACATAGTAGCGACGCAAGTCCATCTCTCGCAATAACTTACGCACTATACCCCGCGAGTCTTTCCGGGAAATCTCACTTGTTTTTTGTTTCATATATGCAACAATTTGCGTGTGGTCCGTTCTTTCGGTCTCTCACTTGAAGTCCCATTCGATTGCCAACCCATGTCGCTGTCTACGATTCTACAAAACCGCATTAAGGAACTCGAGATGTCGATTTCCGATCTTGCTCGCCGCAGTGGCGTATCACGGGCAACTGTAATTCGCATTCTCGGAGGGAAGGATGAGCGTTACTCCGTTGCCAATCTGCAATCCGTACTTTCCGCACTGGGAATGAAAATGGATTTGATGGCGATACCAGCCAAAGGATTCAAAGATTCCATCGCGACGCAGAAGGCTAAGCGCTTGATCGCGCTGACACAGGGAAACGTAGCTTTAGAATCCCAAGCCGTCTCGGCACCTTCTGCCCAAGAGCACCTGGAAGCCACCAAGGCGCGTATCCTATCATCCAGCCGAAAGCTCTGGGCTTCCTAAATCTCTAAAATCTGCGGTAGTTTTCAGTGAATCCATTTGGTTCAGCCGGCAAAGATGATGACACACCCTTTGATGGTTCTGGTTTGAAAATCAAATCCATCAAAATACGTCGACAACTCAATGAAGCTGAGTTCGAGTCGATCCTGCGAGTGACAGACATCTGGCTGATGCAACACGACCAACCGGTGACCATTTGGCCTGCCACCGACCTCCGTGATACGGAAAGTCCGATCCGAGGTGAGTACATTGCAGCCATGAAGCAAGGGGATCTCAGGAACTACGGACCAAAAATAGACCTACATAAGAAGTTTAGCGAGTAACACGATCGTCGTTGGCAAGGGACTCGAGTTGCACGTCGAGTCCCTTGCCAACTCTGCCGCACGCTTCATGACGCGTTCCGAGCGGCCATCTTCTGCGTTGGCTTGGAGTCGCCAAGCGATACGTCGGATCAGGTAGCGTTTGTTTCGCCTCCGGCATTTCTCGCCGAAGAGCGATTCGAATCGCCGGGCGATTTGGGTGATGGTCAAGGTTTTTTGGCGTGCGATCTCGGACGCCGTTGCAGCGTTGATGGTCGATTCTCCAATCATTTCTCTGTGTTTTCCCTCCGGCCTTCCTCAGACACAGAGAGCCTGATTCCAGAGAGAAGCTCAAGGCTTGGGTCACGAGAGTTCTGAGAGATTTTGGACCTTTGGTCCAGAACGCGGGCCAGGCCCAGGGCAAGGACTGCTGCGATGCGTTCGCGCCGCTGTTGGCTCGGAAGATCCGAGAAAGATCGATTCGACATGGCAGATCCCACCGGGTTTCGGAAGATCGAGCTGAGACTGTCTCAGCTCACCCGGGTTATGTATGCCGTTTGGGGAGGAACTAATTTCGGAAAATTGGGTTCGGCTATCGTTAGCGTTGCGTGTCTCCGCCGGCGTCCGCCAGTCCTGGGCTATCGCACTATCCAGTTTTGGAATGGAATGACGGTGGGTATGTTTCCTAATTGTTTAAGCCATTGTTGCTTTAGAAAAAGCCCATATCCTCCTGCTATGAGAATACTACCGGCTGAACTAGTCCTCAAACAAGCGATCGCTTGTTTGTCGGAGCCTGATTTTCGCAGCGCAGCGGCGACCGAACCAGCTGGGCTGGTGTGATTTTTTCGATTTGGTTTGCCCCATCTTTTCTATTTCAATCTTGGTTTGGCGTTACGGTTGCGGTTCGCTTCGGACTTACGATGTCGAAGCTCTTCTTTCCAGCACGTTTCCGTGCTGGAAATTGGTTCTACAGATTGAGTACAGCACACAACCGGAAAAATGCGGGCGTGTAATCCGTCCAGTTCAGGAGCCGGTGAATCGTTTTTCTGGCATGGCGTAGGATCTGACACGGAACATGAATGAACACGGACAGAAACGTTTTAAATTCCATCGTCAGGAGCCGCTTCTTTTCCGCTCGATGTTCCTGCTCTTGGCCAGGCGCAACGGGTGTCAATAATGCGGACCAGGATTTCAGGTTCCATGCGATACTCGTGATCACCATGTAAGCCCAGTTGCTCTCGAGATTGTCCACCGGAGCGCACAGCGAGCGAACCCCGCCGGAGAGTTGTGCAATCAAGTTTTCCTGGTCGCATCGGTCATTGCAGCCAAACACGATGTCCTCGCTCGATACCGCGGGCAGGTCATTGCTGATGTAAAAGAGGTAGCGAATATCGTCAATGAGCCGAACATCGCCCTGCTCTTTAGAGATGTTCTTTCGAACAACCACCATTCGATACGTTTTGTCGCAGGCGTTGGGTTGGTAGTCGAACTCGGCCACTTCCTCATGCAGTAGCTCAAGATGGACGTAATTGCGTTCCCGTATGATCTGGCGTTTGACATTGGTGGGTTTGGTGCGCGTTTCGTCGGTCTTGTTATTTGGCAACGCTCGCGTCAGTTTTTTCCACGCCGACGCATCAAGATTATCTGCGATTTCCTTTAGATTCGTTCGTGCCTCATAACCAAACTGGAAGCGTACTCCCAAGGCATCCCAGCCGTCGAGATACTCCGTCTGCGAGAATTTACAGTCACCTCGCATCCGAATGCGCCGAAAGCCCCCAGCAATACAGGTGCAGATTGCCTTATCCAAATAGGCTGCCGCATTGTGAGCGCTGTGGACCGAACCGCTGCGATTCACAATCGCAAGGACTTCCTTGGTGTTCGCTAAGCTGACCAGCAAAGGATGGTATCCCCAACTCCCTTTGTACGAGATATCCATCCCTTCCTTGCACTCGGCTGTGGTTGCTACGATGACGCCATCGACGTCGATGAGGGCTTGGTCAAAGAAAGAATCGTCCTGTTGCTTCCAAACGTTGATCCTGGCTTCGTTGATGGCTTGCATCAGGGCATCGATATCAGATTGTTTGAAGCGACGGCAAAAGTCGCCAGCAGTGGTCGGATCAGGAATCGAATCGGCACCGATCGCATCGAGGAATGTGGAATCGTTTCGAAGACGTTCCAAATGCTCGAGCCTCGACCCGTTGCAAAGCACATTCATCACCATCGCAAGGACGTGGTCGGATTCATGATAGGGTGCATGCGACTTCAAGAGACGGACATGATTGTTGATTGCATCGGTCAACCCGACATGCTCGGCAAGCTTGAGCATGGCGGAAACACCGGCGTAGTTGATGGCCTGAGCGCGATCAGCGAGTTCGTATTTGACTGAATTCGAAGCGAGAACAGGATTCGGATTCGAGGTACAACGGGAGAATCGATTCTCTCTTGCGGTTTCGAGTCTTTTCAGGATTTGCTTCTTGCGTGCATCGATACGTTTTGCGAAACTTGTCTTCACCTGAAACCCTCCGTGTGTGTGGCTTAACTGATTTGTTGTTACTTCGTTAAACCGCGAAAACACCCGGAGGTTTCAGGTTTTTTCACAAAAATCTCAAGTATCCTCGATCAAGCTTCGCTTGATCGAGGTCTAATAAGCGAGTGTGTTTTGG
>Ga0207941_1000602_pt1 | contig 10570 bp, 6 predicted proteins | sample LakMenEpi13Sep12_FD_150695 | JGI IMG/M metagenome (GOLD analysis project Ga0207941, IMG submission 150695) | Freshwater microbial communities from Lake Mendota, WI - 13SEP2012 deep hole epilimnion (SPAdes) | ecosystem: Environmental > Aquatic > Freshwater > Lake > Epilimnion/Euphotic zone ...
CCAGGTGATCGTGAAGGCTACCATTACGCTGACCCTGGGTTCCTGGAAACTGGCACTGTTGATGCCTGAGAATGGTCCGTTTATTGGCGAAGTCCATCTTCTACCCATCGGTTTGCATCCAGGCTATGCTTCCGCAAACCATACCCCTTTTCATATGATGGAGAAGGAAGACATCCGGTCATTGATACATCCCAGGGATCCATTTGCACACAAAGGGACTTTTGGTACCGCGATGTTGCTGGCTGGGAGCAAAAACATGATGGGCGCCGCCCTTTTGTCTGCAACTGCCTGCCTGAGGAGCGGGGCTGGTAAATTGATCTGCAGGATTCCAACGGGGGGAATGCTCGTTTTGCAAACAGGATTGCCGGAGGCCATTTGTTTACCCGATCCGAACCCGGATCACCTGACTGTTTTTCCTGCATTGGGTAGAGTGGATGCCATCGGCATTGGACCCGGCCTGGGTCAACAGCCGGAAACGGATGAGGTTGTGCTGCAGGCACTGGAAGCGTCGCCTATACCCAGGGTTTTTGATGCCGATGCCCTGAATACCATTGCCAGAAAAGGCTGGCAAGACAAACTTGGCCGAGACTGTGCCATCACCCCGCATATTGGCGAATTCCATCGGCTTTTCCATGCCGAACAAAATGGATTCAGCCGGATAAAAACAGCTATGGAGTTTTCCACAGCCCATGAAGTTTGTATCATTATAAAAGGACGCTATAGCTTTTTATCCACACCAGATGGACAGGGCTACTTCAATCCTACCGGTAATCCGGGGATGGCAAAAGCTGGCTCAGGGGATGTTTTGACCGGAATGATCCTCGCACTGCTTGCCCAGAAATACAGTGTGGACGCGGCTTGCAGAGTAGCAATGTACCTGCATGGCTTTGCCGGTGACCTGGCCAGAAACGATTTAGGCGAGGCAGGAATACTGGCCTCGGATCTAGTTTTTAGAATCGGTAAAGCTTTTGGGGCAATATTGCATACATAATATTGTTTTTCATACCTTTACCAGGTAATTTATCCAGTCTAATCCTACGAAAGATCAAGAACAGACGTATCCTGTGGCAGACTATGTCCATTAAAATCTGAATTCTTGATTATGAGAAAAAACTTTACCCTCTGCATCTTAGTTGCTAGTCTTTTTGCAGTAGCACCTGCTATGGCAAATACCTATGTGGTCACCAACACTGCTGATTCTGGTCCTGGTTCACTTCGTAATGCAGTGGCGCAGGCGAATGCAAATCCTGGTCCTGATGTCATTAATTTCAACATCTTAGTAGTTCCTACAAGGATCAATCTGACCTCCAGTCTTACCATCACTGAAGCGGTGTTGATTGACGGTTATTCAAACACTGGTGCATCACAGGGCCCTATCAATGCCAGGCAGTTAATGATCGGTCTGAACTTTTCAGGTCCGCTGTTCAATCTTACACCAAGAGTTGATGGTATTGTGATCAATAATGCGAGCGATGTCACTGTCCGCGGTGTAGCTATTTACGGTGCCGCTCGTGGGATAGTAATAAGTGGCGGTTCTGGTTCAGCTGGATCCATCCGCATCCAGGGAATTACAGTAGGTAGTTCAGAAACCAACCAAAATCTCTTTTTTATACCAGGGTCTCCCCCTACTATTGGAGAAGCCCGAAACTTCAGCCATGGAATCTATCTTGCTTCAACTGCGGGCATTGGTTTCGCATCACCACGTGTGTTCATTGGAACCGATGGTGATGGCATTAACGATGCGAACGAGGGTAATTTGATAACCAATAACACTGGTGACGGTATCTTTGTAGATGACGCTGACTTTAATGTAATCTCGGGCAACTTTATTGGTACCACACAAACCGGTGGAACCCCTGGATTTGGTGAGAGTAACAATAATGGTATTACCTTAGACGGAAACAACAATGGGGATGGCTCCACCAGTAACCGCATCGGAACGAATGGAGACGGAACCAGTGATTTGTTGGAAAGGAATATTATCAGCGCAAACAGGTTCAACGGCGTGCAAATGATCAGAAGGGGAACAAACAATACTATTGCTGGAAACTATATAGGGCTTTCTTTAGGAGGCAATGTTGCAGGAAATGGCAACAATGGCGGAATTCCACAAACTTTCATTACGACGGGTAACGGTATATTGCTTTCTGATGTAGTTCGGAATTTTGTTGGCGTGAGGCCAACAGGTGGTTCCGTTGCACAGCGTAACTATATCTCGGGTAATGCTCAAAATGGTGTAACAATCTATTCCGCTAATAATGCAACGGATACTAACACAGTAGCGGGAAACTTCATTGGATTGAATGAGAGCAGTGAAGATAGAGGTAACCTGAACTGGGGTGTTTTTTTGGTGAATGAAAATAATGCTTTTGTCAATGAAAATATTATTGGTTCAAACGACGACGGTAATAATGACAATATCGAAGGAAACACCATCTGGTACAATGATTATGATGGCGTAGGTCTATTCCAGCAAAGTACAGGTCAGGTTCGATCAAACAGAGTATCCAGGAACAGTTTTAGCTCAAATGGACGTCTAGCTATTAATCTTCTCACTTCATTAAGTGACCTGACAACCATAAACTCAGCTAGTACAGCCGGCGCAAATCAATTGTATAATTATCCGGTTATTGGTTCGGTATCCATTATCACTGCATCCAATACATTAGTGGTCACCGGTACCGCTCCCCAAGGCGCATATATTCAGTTTTATATTGCATCAACAGATGCCAACCCAGACCAACCCACTTTCTTTGAGGGTCAGACGTTTCTTTTCGGCGCACAGGATGGAGACGTTACTGATGCAAACCCGGCATTGGGTGGCTATCAATTCACCATTCCTCTTGCCAGTTTGCCTGCTTTAACTCCAGGCACTGCAATTGTTGCAGTGGCATTTGGATCACCCAGCGGCGGTGGTAACACTTCAGAATTCAGCAGCGCTGTGCTTTCCCTTCTTCCTGTTCAGTTCGTTTCTTTTAAAGCTGAGTTGCAGAGCGATAAAGTTCTGGTTTCATGGGCAACCGCTCAAGAGCAGAATGCATCACACTTCGACGTTGAAAGAAGCACCAATGGCAGGGATTTCACTAAGATCGGACAGGTGAAAGCAGCGGGTAACTCAAATGTGTTGGTTAACTACTCCTTCGCTGATAATAATCCAGTCCTGGGCGTAAGCTACTACAGGCTGCGCCAAGTGGATATTGATAACAGGTTCGTATACACGAAAACAGTGATCATTCGCAATGAAGCCAGGAGCAACGCCTTCAGTGTATGGCCCAACCCTGTGCTGGACAATGTGAATGTGACCCTGCAATCTGATAAAAACCAGAATCTGAGCTTGAGGGTTGTAGATTACAACGGCCGAGTGGTTAGAAGCCAGGTTGTGAATGCTACAAGAGGCGTGAACCAGATCACGGTTAACATGAGTACCCTCACTAAAGGTATGTATGTGATCCAGGTGATAGGTGAAAACCTCAACCTCACAGAAAAAGTGATCAAGCAGTAAGCATAATCATAACATTATCAAAGCCCCGGAAATCCGGGGCTTTTTTTATGCATTGTCAACGAAAAACCCGGTGGCTGCCGGTCAGTTTTTGGGTTTAAACCCCTAATTTTGCCGCCCCGTGTAGTGCGTGCAGGATGCAGGCACTACAGGGAAAAAACAAATTTTGACTGTTTATGGATAAGTTATTCTATCTGGTACCCTTGATGGGTGTCGTCGGGTTACTCTACACACTCTGGAAATTCAAATGGGTATCTGCCCAGGAGGCCGGATCCGACAGGATGAAGGAGATCAGCAACTACATCGCCGAAGGCGCTATGGCCTTCCTTAGAGCAGAATGGAAAATCCTTGGCTATTTTGTAGTGGTTGTTGCCATTTTGCTGGCACTGATGGCACAAGCTAATCCCACTTCCCATTGGTCTATCGCCATCGCATTCATCTTTGGCGCCGTTGCCAGTGCAACTGCAGGATATATTGGCATGCGGGTGGCCACAAAAGCGAATGTAAGAACAGCACATGCTGCCCGGACGAGCCTGAGTAAAGCACTCGAAGTATCCTTCACCGGTGGTGCCGTAATGGGTCTTGGAGTAGCTGGTCTGGCTGTACTTGGACTGGGTAGTCTTTTCATCATTCTAAAAATGATCTTTGCCGCTGACGCTCCCGTGAACTCTGAAGCGATGGTACGTACCATCGAAGTACTGACAGGTTTCTCCCTGGGAGCTGAATCCATCGCGTTGTTTGCACGTGTGGGTGGCGGTATCTATACAAAAGCTGCTGACGTAGGCGCTGACCTGGTTGGTAAAGTGGAAGCAGGTATCCCGGAGGATGATCCCAGAAACCCTGCAACCATTGCAGATAACGTGGGTGATAATGTTGGGGACGTTGCAGGTATGGGTGCAGACCTTTTTGGTTCATATGTTGCTACGGTTCTGGCCACAATGGTGCTCGGACAGGAGACTACATCCGTAGATAATTATGGCGGCCTTGCTCCTATCCTTCTTCCGATGTTGATCGCTGGTGTGGGTATTATTTTTTCCATCATCGGAACCTTCTTTGTGAAAGTGAGTGATGCTTCCGGAATCAATACCAACAATGTGCAAAGAGCCCTCAATATGGGTAACTGGGGTTCCATCGTACTGACTGCCATAGCCTCAATCGGTTTGGTTGCTTACATCCTGCCGGAGACAATGACCCTTCGTGGACATGAATTTACGAAATGGGGCGTATTGGGTGCCATTGGTGTTGGTCTCGCAGTGGGTACGCTGATGAGTATCATTACAGAATATTATACTGCCATGGGTAAAAGGCCTGTGCTGTCTATCATCCGTCAAAGCTCAACTGGACACGCAACAAACGTGATTGGTGGCTTGGCTGTTGGAATGGAATCAACCTTCCTTCCCATCCTTGTACTTGCAGGCGGTATCTACGGTTCTTTCCTCTGTGCAGGTCTATACGGTGTTGCCATTGCGGCTGCAGGTATGATGGCCACAACAGCCATGCAATTGGCGATTGACGCCTTCGGTCCTATTGCCGATAATGCTGGTGGTATCGCAGAAATGAGCGAACTGCCTAAAGAAGTTCGTGAGAAAACAGACGTATTGGATGCTGTTGGTAATACCACTGCCGCAACCGGTAAAGGATTTGCCATTGCCTCTGCGGCCCTTACCGCACTGGCACTGTTTGCAGCATTTGTGGGTGTTGCAGGTATTGATGGTATCGATATCTATAAAGCCGATGTGCTCGCCTCCCTTTTCATTGGCGGTATGATTCCTTTTATCTTCTCCTCCCTTGCCATTCGTGCTGTGGGTGAAGCAGCCATGGCAATGGTTGAAGAAGTAAGGCGTCAGTTCAGGACTATACCTGGTATCATGGAAGGTACTGGCAAGCCCGAATACGACAAATGCGTTGCCATCTCCACAGAAGCATCTATCAAGAAGATGTTGGCTCCCGGTGCCATCACCATCGTTTCACCGTTGATCATCGGTTTCCTGATGGGTCCTGAGGCTCTTGGCGGTTTCCTCGCAGGTGCAACGGTAAGTGGTGTATTAATGGGTATGTTCCAGAACAACGCTGGCGGCGCCTGGGATAATGCAAAGAAATCTTTTGAGAAAGGCGTAGAGATCAATGGTGAAGTATACTATAAGAAATCTGAGCCGCATAAGGCATCCGTAACTGGTGATACTGTAGGTGATCCCTTCAAAGACACTTCCGGCCCATCCATGAACATCCTGATCAAATTGATGTCCATCGTTTCCCTGGTTATCGCCCCAACACTTGCACAGATCCATGGACATGAAGGTCATGGGGTTAAAAAGGCTACAAAGGAAATGAATGTGACGGTTGTCAATTCCGGCGATGCAAGCCAGTCTGTTACCATCGCTGACGATGATGCGCTGATCACTGCCTTGAAAAAAGACGGATTCATCACCGGTGAAACATTTACCATTGATGTTGATCATGGCGTCCTGAAAGTGAATGGCAAAGAGGTGGATATCGCAAAATACAAAAGCCTGATCAAAGGCGAAAAACTGAAGATCGAAATGAAGTAGTTTTCACAGAACGCAAATAACTTGAAATTGGGTTATTGGTTAGTGGTTATTCAGCAGTGAAATAACCACTAACCAATAACCCAATTACTTTTTCTTCTTTCTTCCACCTTCCACCTTATTCCTTCCACCTTTCTTACCCGGTTCTTCTGCAAGCAGCATCTTCTTCGCTAATTCCAATTCCTTTTTTCCCTTAGCATCCAGTTCCGGATAGCTGAACTTTAGCTTTTGAAACTCCTTGTAAATGATGGCCGCAATAGAAAGCCGCGCAAACCATTTATCATCAGCAGGTATCACAAACCAGGGTGCATGGTCATGTGAACAGTGCGATAGCATGTCTTCATATGCATTCATATAGTCGTCCCACCGTGCACGTTCCTTCAAATCCCCAATGGAGAATTTCCAGTTCTTCTCCGGATCCTCGATCCTTTCCAGAAAACGCTTTTTCTGTTCTGCCTTAGACACATGAAGAAAAAATTTTAGAACGATGGTTCCGTTCTCGTGCAATGTCTTTTCAAATCCATTGATCTGTTTAAATCGCTTCTTCCAGAACTGATCATCAATGTCCCGGATTGAGCTGATCTCGGGATTGTTTTCTGCAAGGATGTACTCCGGGTGAACCTTTGTTACCAAAACATTCTCGTAGTGGGATCGGTTAAATATGCCAATTTCACCCCTCGCCGGAATCTGTGTATAGTGCCGCCACAGATAGCCACGGTCAAGCTCCGTAGACGAAGGTGTTTTGTAGCTCGTTACCTTAACACCCTGAGGGTTCAGTCCACTCATGATGTGTTTGATCGCAGAATCTTTCCCCGCTGCATCCATGGCCTGGAACACCAGCAACATACTGTATTGGTCATGGGCATACAGCATATCCTGCATCTGCGAAAGGCGTTTCACGCCTTGCTCCAATAACAATATACCCTCTTCTTTAGTGACCATCTTATGGTCATAATCCGTATCCCACTTGCTCAGCTTTACTTTCTCTTCGGAATTTACCCGAAGGGAATCAATATACTCAAACAATAATTTCAGGTCCATGGCGAATGCTTTCACTGAAATTAAGTTAAAGCTTTTAAAAATCTATAAACGGTATTGATTATGAATAAAGGGTTCGTATATTTATTACGATAAAATTCGTAGTAATGAGTGCTAAAGCATTAAAACCCACTGAAAGCGAGCTTGAAATTCTACAGGTATTATGGGATAAAGACGAGGCCACAGTGAGGGAAGTTCATGAAGAACTCGCAAAAGTCAAGGACATTGGCTACACCACCGCATTGAAATTGTTGCAGATCATGTATGAAAAAGGACTGGTGTCTCGTGATGATTCCGCCAAAACACATATTTATAAGCCGGCGGTAACACGGGAGAAAACCCAAAAGCAATTGGTCGGGAAAATGATTAATACGCTGTTCTCTGGTTCTCCGGGCCAATTAGTGATGCAGGCATTGGGAAATCACAATGCCAGCAAAGAGGAATTGGATGAAATACAGCGATTGCTGGACAGTCTCAAGAAACCATCTTAAACCATGGAACAGATCTACCAATCATCCATCCTGCAAGCCCTGGGTTGGGCCATCGCAGACAGCATCTGGCAAATAGCCTTGTTGTGGCTGGTGTACCAGATCTGCATTGGCATTCCGATAAAGAACAAGCCCATCATCAGGCATTTGGGTTCAGCGATTGCCTTGCTGGCTGGGGGCCTGTGGTTCCTGGGAACGGTGATTTACAACATTAGCCATGCAACAAATACTCCGGCCAACGGTAATGGAAATGTTGATCCCAGTTTTAGCAACTGGATTGAAAGCATACTTCCCTACCTGTCTGCGGCATACCTTATTGTGCTGGTAGTACTCCTCGCAAAATTCGCCCATTCGGTTGTGATTACCCAACGGTTACGCACAACCGAAAATGAATCTGCTGGTCAATGGCAGCAGTTTGTAGACGATATGGCATTGCGTTTTTTCATTGAGCGCAAAGTTGGGATCCAGATCAGTCATGCCATCAACGTGCCGGCAACCCTTGGTTTTATGAAGCCCATCATTTTATTACCCGTGGCGTCCATCAACCATCTTTCCATTTCTCAGGTGGAATCCATCATCATGCATGAACTGGCGCATATTAAGCGGCATGATTATCTCGTGAATATCCTTGTTTCCCTGGTGGAAACCATCTTATTCTTCAATCCATTTGCTCACCTGCTCAGCAAGCAGGTAAGGAAAGAATGTGAGTTGTGTTGTGACGATGCAGTGCTGAATCATCAGAAGGATCCCGGACAATACGCCTATGCATTGCTTTTACTTGAAAGAACCAGGCAGCAATTTGCATTGGCTGTGGCTGCAACGGGTTCGGAAGGTCAGTTATTGGGAAGGGTTAAACGCATCCTGAAGCAACCAGAGCAAAAGGTCAGGTATAGAAATCGGTTGCTTGCGCTTGTGCTCGTTGCAAGTATGATCATGGGATTAACGCTTCTCTCGCCTGCTCCAAAAGATGGTCAGGCACAGATGCTGGCCGTTACACCGGTTCATACGGAAGGTCCTGCTCAGTTCATCCGAAGCAAAGCTTCAATGCCTGAACTACTTAAAAAGGAACCAGTTCAGGAGAAGAAGCGAAACATACAACCGTTGCTGAGAAAAGAAAAAGGTAAACAAGAAGCTCTGATGCCAGAGAAGCCAGAAATCTTTGATGAACCTGCTACCCCGGCTTTGAATGGGATTGCAGAAGAAATAAGCATATTTGAAGTGCCGGTAGCTCCACTACCTCCACCAGCACCAAGGTCACCCAAATCACCTCGGGCCCCAAGGCCTGCTGTACCCTACCAACCGTATGAACCAATGGCTCCCCCTCAGGGTTACCCAGCACTGGCTCCGCTTGACGAAGTGATGCAGGAATTTCCAAAACTCATTCAGATCGAGGGCTTGAATGAGAAAGAACTGGTGGCCATCTTTCATGAGATAAAAGACAAACATCTGAACGTGAATGGCCAACTGTTTGCCCAGGCAGAACAAGAACTGGCTGCCCTCAAGAACATGGCGCGCATGTCTGAAGCCCGGCAGAAATTGATGGAGGACCAGCAACGAAAAAATATTGAGCTAAAAAGACAACAGGAAAGGATTCGAGTGTTGGTACCAGGAAGAAAAGTAAAGCCAGGTAACCTTAGTGAAACCTCCAGCGATAAGGTAAATGAGGAAAAAACTGCTTCCCGGAATTACACCTATGCCTTCGGCTCTTCAAAACCTAAAGTAAAAACATTTAAGGATGAAAGCGGGCTAACAATCAGCATCATGGAAGACGAACAACAGATCCGGATCCTGTTTTCAAACAAGTGATCCTACCAGACATTTCTCGGACACATATCCCCGTAAGTATTGTTGATCAGGAATCCCAGAACAATCTCGTGGGTACCCCGTTGCATAGATCCTAGTAAATATTTTGAGCTGTTGATATCGTAGGCATAACTCACATTGAATGTGTTAGAGATATTGATCCCCATCATTCCCGCAAACCCTTCATTGAAACGGTAACTGGCACCCAGCCACAGGCGATCCTGGTATTGAACCTTCACATTCACATCGGTATACAAAGGCATTGAGGCGATATACCTGAACATCACACTGGGTAATATGGTTATATCTTCCGTCAAAAAAGCACGATAACCTGCCGTGGCAAACAAATGCGGAACAGATGTGGACTTATTCAACGCGGTATCGTTCAGGTAGAACTTAGACGGAATGACCTGTTGGGCAGAGAGGCCAGCAAAATAATTTGCACTATACAACCACAGGCCTACATTTAATTCCGGACTCACCTTATTGTATTCACCCGTTGCATTGGTGATCACAGGATCAAACGCATTGGCCAGCTCAATTTTTGTTCTGTCGATATTGGTACCAGAAAGACCGATCCCGAAACCGGCAGACAAATTCGTTTTGGCGGAGACGGCCATATGATAAGCATAAGTACCGGTAGCATACAAACGGTTGATATAACCCGTCCGATAGTTCACAAGGGTAAAGCCCAGCCCATGGTGCGGCTCGGAAGCAGTATATTCTTCCCAATAACGTTTGCCCCTTGGGTTCTCACCCTTCATATCAAAAGATGTTGCCGTGGTCTTGAGATCTGTTTTGCCGATGGGGCCATGAACCGTTGCATAAAAAGTCTGGGGCGCACCATCGATCCCCACCCATTGCGTACGTGCACTCAGTTTCAGATCTACATAGTTCTCGATCCCGGTGATCGCAGGATTAACGATATAGTTGTTTAGAATGTACTGTGTATAGTGCGGCCTTTGCTGTGCAGCAAGGTTTACATTCACCAGCAACACCAGAAAAAATATGAACAGTTTACCCTTCCTCATTACCTCAAAATTGTTACATACCCGGCCAATTTAGGCCTTCCGTTTTTCGGATCAATCACATAGTAATATGTTCCTGCAGGTACTTGCTGCCCTTTATATCTTCCATCCCAGGGCTGTCCATACCCGGTTGAACGGAACAACAGACTACCTGCCGTATTGTAGACT
>Ga0207941_1000604_pt1 | contig 10557 bp, 10 predicted proteins | sample LakMenEpi13Sep12_FD_150695 | JGI IMG/M metagenome (GOLD analysis project Ga0207941, IMG submission 150695) | Freshwater microbial communities from Lake Mendota, WI - 13SEP2012 deep hole epilimnion (SPAdes) | ecosystem: Environmental > Aquatic > Freshwater > Lake > Epilimnion/Euphotic zone ...
AGGCAGTCATAGGTCTTATACTGACCAGTCTGCTTGTAGATCGAGGTGAGGAGGTTCTGGAGGGTGGTTTCCGTGAGGTCAGCCAGGTTGCCAGAGACAATCGACGAGGAGGTGGCATCGTTAGAGACGAACGGAAGGCAGAACTCGTCAGGGACGATGGCAGCGGTTTCGTTGGTGTCCTTGTCGGCAGCCTTAACAAGCCACTTGTCAAGACCACGGGTCTTGTAAGGAACGATGTTACCAGAGACGGTCTTTTCAGCCTGAGCAGAGTTGGCGGAGCACATCGTCTTTTCCATGTCACGCTTGAGCATGGTCATGGCCTTAGAGACGTTGTTCTGGAGTTCATCCTTAACGCCAGCAATGTTGGTCACGCTGGACTGGGTGAGCTTCGAGACTCTCGTGGAGCGTCTGAAAATCTGGATGAAGTTGCCAAGTTCGTTACGATACTGCTTCGCAGAGGTCTTGACGAAGTTTTCGTAGTCGGCAGAGGTAACGTCGGTGCCGTCAATGGTGCCGTCGGTCTTGGGTTCAGGAAGGGAGTCAACCTGCCAGCGGAAGAAGGTCTGCTGGGGCTGAGAACCCTTTCGGGCCATCGACGTGAAGGGGGTGTCCTTCGCATCGACGAGGGAGATGAGGTTGGCGATTTCTTCTCTACGACCAAGCTTGTTGGCCTGGGAGAGATCGCGTTCGAATAGCATAGGCATAGGATTTTAGGATTTAGGGATTAGAGGAATCTAGATACCGCCTTTTTAAGATCATCACGACTCTGGGTCTTAGCATAGCGTGAAGCGACATTTCTGGCGGAAGCATCAACAGTTCCAGAAACAGTCTTTGCAGAAGTAGGCTTAACCTGGAGATTAGGAGCCGAGTTTTGAACTGGCTTCTTGATTCCTTTAGCATTCCTCATCACTAGTCCAGCAACGTAATCTCCGACAAACAACTTATGGTCAGGGAAATGTTTGAAGTTCTTGAAGTTCTTCATCACTTCCTGGGCCAACTTGTATTCCTGAGACTCGGGCTTGCTATACCAAGGATAAATTGTGGAGGCTTGCTTATCAAATTCAGACTTTTGTCTGACGAACTGAAGCTGACGGGGGAGGTGCTCCTCCATCGCTCTCATCGAGTTGATACGCATTTTATGAACCTGATCCGAATTATAATAGGTTTCCCCAATTTGGAATCCGTTCGGGTTCTCCTCGCACATATACCGAAGTTTTCTGGCTTGCTCGTATTCAGTCTTGACTCTGGCTTCATCAACCAGGTCGGCAAACGGATTTTCAGGCGTAGGTTCTGGGATGGAGGACGAAGCCTCAATACCATCTAACTTAGCCTTATACGAGTTGACCTCTTCCGTCAGCTTTTCAACCTGCTCTTCAGCCTGCTTTCGCAGGAAGGTGAGCCTATCAATACGCTTCTGGAAGCCTTCAGATTTAACTTCTGGCTCGGTCTGCTGCTCTTCTGCATTTGAAAGAACATCGTTGCCATCCTCCGCCTTGGGGTCCGCTTCTGGCTGAAGTTCATCCCCGCTAAAGGATTCTCCGCTGTATTCGGCCTTGTCTTCCGTTTGGACTTCTTCTGAGTTATCCGAGGTATCAGAATTTCCCTCAACCTGCTGTTCGGCAAACAGGATGGATTCTAGTCTTTTGCTAAAATCCGGAATTTCATTGTTAACGATTCCGACATCGTTCTCCGCGGGGTTTAGTGCTTCACCGCTATCAGCAGGATTGTTATCCATATGTATTGTTGGAACAGCGTTTCAATTAAGTCACGCAGAAACTAAAAAGTAGAAAAACAAGAAACTATCGTTTGTCAACGTTTTTTCTATTATGCTTTATTAAGGCTTCTTGTCTAGTATCATTAAGAAGGTCTTTGACATACTGAATGCCGTCAGCTCTTCCGCATTGGTGGGCACGCTTGGACTCTTCTTGACTCTGAGAAACGGCGAGAGAAAGCTCGTGCTTTTCTACGTCGTTGATAATCAACATGATAGAGTCCCACAGGTCGCTTTCGTGAAAAAGCAGGGACGTGAATACCTTATTCTTTTGTTCTTCGGTCATTCGGTTTCAGGTTCAATAGGTTCGCCAGTTTCCATCTTTTGCTTAAGTTCGTCACCAACAGGGGTAACGCCAGTTCTGCCAATCTGGGCATTTTGCTGCTGCATGATGCTCATTTGGAGGTTCTTTTGATAGTTCTGGAAAAGAGCCTGGAATACGCCGTCAGACTGAGCCATCTGCTGTGCCTTGGGGTTCTTGGACATGATGTCCTGAACGGCCTGCATCTTGACTCCAGCCTGCGGGTCGTTTTCGGTATACTGAGCCTCAAGACCAAGCATCATCATAGCAAGGTCGTTCTGAACTTCCTTATACTGCTTCTGGGTGGCGGTCTGCTGGTCGATGAAGATGTTCTGGGCACTTTCAGGAGCAATAGCGTCAACAGTAGCCTTGATTAGCTTGGCTCTGTCGATGTTGCCACCAGTATCCATCGGAAGGACGAACTGATTGATTGCCTTAAGTTTTTCCAGAACGTAGTTGGTATCAAGTTCTCTGACATCGAACCTGACGGAGAAATCGAACATCTGGTTGATATCGATGCCAGAAGCCTCGAGTTTAGTTCCGGTGATTCTTTCGATTTCCTCAGGAAGCATATACTGCATGGCAAGGCAGAACATCTGCCTGTAAACCTGCGACCAAGAAAGGAAGAAGTTGTTAACTACGAACTGCTGGGTCATCTGCGTGTGCGTAGGAACTACGTTAGGATGGTAGAGACCGAACATCTGTGCGGTCTTCAGTTCAATTCTTTCCATCAAAGCAAAGGCAGTCTGAGGAGTTCCACTAGGAGGAGGAAGCCAAGCATAGTCATCCTTGTTGGCGACAGGCAAAAGTTGTCCAGGTCCGATTCTCTGGTTGTTTCCAAGTCTTCTGGAAACAGTCATAGGAGGCATAACCTCAAAGGCGGTTCTGTCACGGCTTGCGTCGTGCTGTGCCTTGAGTTCTTCCTGGTCGGTAAATAGAATCTCAGGAATGCCTCTGGACTCCACGACAGGACGACGAAGGCGTTCTCTTCTGAGTTCTACGAAAGGATATTCCCCGTGTGCGTAGTCGAGGACTTCGTGTTTGCCGTATAGGTCGTTTTCAACCTGAGGGCAAAACACAGTATAATGGATTGCAGCCTTTCCGTCATTATCTAGTTGTCTTGCGTAGGCATAAACAATCTCGATGAGGTTGTTGGCCTTTTCAACGGCGTTAGGGACGGAGTTGATAAGAGGAATAAGGTTGGAGTCGTGGAGATATCCAGACTTTCCAGCCGTATTTACGGCCTCTTCCATGAACTCCTTTGACCATCCTTCGCTGAGTCCGATGTTTTTCATCTGGACTTCGCTCATGAAGGTTCTCTTGAAAATCATTCTGGCTTCCTGAAGTTCGACAGTCTCGGGCGGGAAAGCAATTTCGTCGAAAGGCTTTAGGGCTGCGACGACAGGAAGGTTCTTCTGGATATACGGCATCTGGTAATCAGACCTTCCGAACTTAATGAGATTCTTTACGACCTGAGTAGCCTCTTCTTCCGTGCAACCAAGGGACTGCTGGACAAGCATCTTCGATAGGTCATCCTCTTTTCCAACCTTGATGGATTCAAGGACTTTCATCAGGATGCCATTTCCCTGTGCGGCCGCAAGTCCGATATCCTCAAGAGTGATGGTTTCGGTTCTATGTGCGACTCTTCTTTCCCATCCTACATGAATAGCAGACCAGCCGAACTGAAATGCGTATTGAGCCCAAAGTTCGGCTTCTCTTTCAAGTTCAGGTCTGATTCTGTTCTGAACAATCCACATCATCAGAGTCTGGGCTGCGGCGGACTTTTCAGCGTCATTGATTTCAATTCCATTAACTCTGATGTTAGCCCTCTGCCAAGAGGTCATAACCAGCATAACGAGCTGATTGATGGTATTGTCAATAAGCCTGTTTCTTACATCGGATGCACCCTCAAAAGGAAAAGGCTCATGACCGAGATATTCTTCGTGCTTCTTGCCGTCGTCGCTTTGACCTTCCCATCTGCACATTCGCTGGTCGTCAGAGGTGGTAAGTCTGGACATATTGCCACCATAATACAAAGAACGATTAAGTTCGTCGTTCAGGTATTGGATGTCAGGCTTATTGTTGGAATAGGCAATCTTGTCAGAAGGATTGCCCCAGATTTGTTCAGACATAATAGTTTATTAATTGAAACAGATGGAAAATCAATAAGAACCTCCGCCCATCGGTTTGAATGACTGGTCGTCTTGATGGATGGGGTCCATGACTGCAAGGTATCTAAGGGAGTCGATAGGGTCTTTAGTCGCACCTTTTTCACCGTCCTGGCCAGTCCACTCACGCAGGGAGTAGATGAGGTTTTGACATTTATCGGAAATAAAGAGCTTTGGCTGATTTATAGCTGACAGAGGTTGCGAGCTGTCAAAAGATAGCCAGTCGTTGATAATTGCAATGCCTTGGTCGATTTTAATGCCAGCAGAAGGCCTAAAGAACATAGGAGTCTCGCCCTCGCCAAGAAGTTCAATCAAAGAGGTCCCACCCTGATGCCCAATAGCCTGGGTTGCTCCAGCACGGGGGTCAATATACCTCTCAACTACCTCTTTTCCGTCTTCGAGTTCGAGAATAAGCTTTTTATACTCATCCAGACCCCTTCCTGCACCAGACCTTTGAGCAGGTCCTTCACGCCCATCAGGGTCTGAGTCAGGCAAGGCCCATTCCCCGTATTTTTCGTCTGGGAATTCCCTGTAAATAAAGATTTTTCCGTCTGGAGTGACCCTTGCCCAAAGCATGAACCAATTTCTTGCTCCAGCTGGGTCGATTGCCATGTAGTTTGTGCCTTCTTCCGGGATTTCTTCGTCTTTGACGATGTGCGTGTCCGTGAATTGCGGGAATTGCGAGCCGACAAGTGCTTGCGCCCAGCCATACGCTCTGATTTTCTTTTCATAATCTGTTTTAGAAGACAATTCTTTCGCCATTCTCTCGAAAGACGAGTAAACATTGAACTTTGAGTGAAACCAGATAATGCCTTGGTTCTTATTTCTACTTTCTGCGGTAAAAGGCATCTTTCCTTTAGGGCATCCAGGCACATGAACTAGGTTTTGTGCGAGAAGTTCTGCTTTTTCGGTCTTCAAGAACCTACAACCGCTTACATACTCCTTGACTACCTGGGAAAATCCATTGATAGGAGTGAAAGTAATCAGCAATTTGCCTAGTCTGGTAAGGATTCGGTAACGCAACGTCTGCACCCAGTCGAGAGGAACAAGTTCGTCGCACCAAATAAAGTCAGGTTCGCCACCTTCGATGACTACTTTATCCTGTGCGTAGTTCATGAAGATACATTGAGACCCGTTAGGGAAGACGAAACTGTTGTTTGAGAACCCGTTTTTCAGGGAATACTGGATATTTGTGACTCTACCTTTCTTTAGCGTCTTATATTCTGACGGCACATACTTCCAGAGAACGTTCTGTTGCATCTGGATTGAAGACATGGAGGTTGTATGGATGCACCAGACGATAGAATTAGGCTTGTTTACGAGCGTATAAATAGCTCTCTTGGCTGCATATTCGGTCTTGCCAGCACGATTGCCACCAAGAATCAGCAATTCATCCTTTTCCTTGAGCAGATTGTCGGCTTCAGCCCAATGAAACGGCTCATATCCGTGCCTGTAAGGGTCGGACTTCTCCGCTTGAATCTTGTCTTCTCTAAGTTGAATCAGTTTTGCAACATAATCAAACCCCTTGGACTCAATCATCTGGCGAAGAGAATCTTCATCAGGCTTCTTGAGCACGGGATGCTCAGTCATCCTTTCAACAATTGAGGACGGGTTCACTTGAAAAGGGCGGAGTTTAACTGAAATACTAGGTCGGGTCTGGCTTTAACAGTTTCACGAAGCTTTGCTTCAGAAAGGTTATACTCCCTGTTTTTTTCCCATCTGGCATCATTTTCGGCAGCCATCTTTGCAATGCCTTCAAGTGATTCCTTGGTAACAGTCATTCCTCCGATGTCTTGGACTTCTGAATCAAGATAAGAGTCTCCCTTGGAGTCCATGTGCCTGAACGGACCTACTCCAGCCAGAGTTGCAATATCTTTTACGTCGGCATACTGGCTGACAGGTTCTGCAAGAAGGCGACCCATCTTGCTTCCTCCCCACTTTTTCGGGTCTAGACCAAGTTCTTTTAATTTGGCATCCCAACTTGCAAGCGAGGAAACTATCTTCGACTGTCTTTTCGTAATATTTCCCTCTTGTGCTTCTATTTCTCTAACTCTTGCCATTTCTTCTTCAGTAAGACTTCTGTCCTGAAGAATGGCAATATTTTGAATAGTGTCAGACTCTCTTGCCAAGGCAAATTCTTTAAACGCTTCAGACTCAATATTGGAAGCAAGCCTATTAAGCCCAGGATATTCAAGTCTTAGTGCTTCGATTTTCTTTTGTCTTTGAATTGCGAGTTCGATTTTCTTCAAATCTGCAAGCGACTTCTTTGCATTCCTCCTGAGTTCTTCAGTATCAGCACGATAGCTTTCTCCTTGAGGTGCTTTCTTCTGCGATTCGAGTCTTCTTACAAGTTCTTCTCTTTGAATCGCAAGTTTTACCTTGGCGTATTCAGGATCGAATTTAGGAATGAAACGTTTTCCAGTTACTGCTTCAGTCGTAACGGACTTAAAGTCAAACGGCTCTGAAATATCTCTATACAAAGGAGCATTTCCTTCTGAAAATAGAAATTCTCTTGGACCAAACTCATCCTGGATGTCCATCCAATTAGACCTTAATGCAGATTCTCTCCAATCTCTGAATCCCCAATAGGATTCGATAAACTGTCGCTTGTCAGGTTGAGACATAAATTAGGGGTCTATTCATTTGAATAGTGCTGAGTTTAATTGAAATACCAAGTCGGGTCTGGACTTAACGGTTTCACGAAGCTTTGCTTCTTGTTCGATATAGCCTTTGTTTTTCTGTCTGCTATCTAGTTCTGCCTCATCCCATCTTGCCTGACGGAAAGCAGGTTCAAGAGATTCTGTCGAGAACTTTTGACCATCAATTTCAGTAACTTCAGCATCAGTATAAGTATTACCTTGACTGTCGTAATTTTTAAAAGGTCCTACTCCTGCAATTGAAGCAATGTCTTTAACGTCAGCATACTGGCTTACAGGTTCAGCAAGAAGTCTTCCAGCAAGATTAAATCCTTTAACGTTTAGACCCTTTTCAGTAAGCGTATTAGATGCGTTTACATGAGCAGATTTATATTCTTTGCTTCCGATGGTTTGCTTTTCAATTGCACTAGCAATTTTTTCTCTTTCTGCTTTCAGTTCTGCTAGTTGCTGCTTTAGTTTTTCCCATTCAGGCTTATGAAGCTCAGAAAGTTCTGGATTAAATTCTCCTGACAACTTGCTGGTAAGATCACGCAGTTCATAAAATCCAAGCATAGCTTCCGTGACCTTGATTTGTGAATCAATCACACGAGTAGGCTTCATCCCAGACTCATACTTGTCATAGATTTTTCTGACTGTTTTCCAGTTAGAGTCAAAGTCCGCGTCTTCTTCTGCAAGTTTTAGCATCTTAGCATCTCTTGACTCAAGCCGTCTTGCGTTCTCAAGATTCTGCTTTTGATTGCTTAACTCAACTCTTTGAGAGTCAACTTTTCCCTTCAAATCAGAGTAAGGTCCTTGAAGTTCCGCTTGCCTCCAATCTGGAGCATCGGCAAACTCTTGAAGAAGTGCCTGAAGCTTCTTATCTTGAAAATCAAAAGAACCACTAAACCACTTAACCTTCTGTTCCAATGATGCAGGCTGAAGGATGTCAGGTAGAACCTTTCTTTTCCATGAATCGCCACCATCCAACGGCCTGTCAGCTAACGGAGCACGAAACTCTGGCTCAAATGAGCCTTGTCCTCTCTTCTTAAGCCAAGCATCTGCACGTTTTCTCCAATCAGACGCACTATCGCTTTCCTTAGGTGGTTCAAAATAACTTACATTTGGCCTGTCTTGGCCTTGTATGTAAAACTTTCTTGCCCTTTCAGTAGCCGCACCTTCTGCGTCACTAATGTTTACAGTTCCATAAGTGCCGTCATCCCATCCCAAGTAATAAGGGTCGAAGTATTGATTAGCCATAACTTACCAAGCCTTGCAAGACCAGTATCTGGCCTTAGTCTTAGGGCCAGGGTTAGCACAGTTATGCCTCGCTCGGAAAGACTTCCTGCGAGCAGGATTGTTCTTCTTGATGCTCATCTTGGGGTCGCCAAAACGAACAATCTTAGTCTTGCCGCCAGCCTTGACATAGACAGCAGACTTCTTAGGGCCACCAGGAGTCCTGAACGGCTTGTTAAGGGTAACCTTCCTTCCGTTCTTGGTAGCCATATTACTTCTTACGCTTGCAGTTGCAATCCTTGCCTCGGTAGTTCTTAGACTCACGCTTACCGGCCTTTTCGCCGTGCATAGCCTTCTCAATCATAACCATCTTGTTATGGCCAGACTTAGCTTCAGCCTTTTCGTGAGCCTTACGGGACTTATCAGAAGAGTATTCCATAGTTTACAAAGATTGTTGGCGTGTTGAAAAAGTCAACCAGCAAAAACTCTTCCTGCATTATTTACCTTGAACAAGCCTACCCATCTACCACCCCTATAAACCGCCGTAATGATGCTGCCACGCCTCAGGAACGAGGAGTCCCTTACCAAGACATTCTCCCATTGTCCTCTGATTTCGCAAGCAACCAGTTTCTTGTTCGGAAGAATTTGTTTTACAATTGCAGGACATCTGTCAAGAGCATTGACCTCTGGCTTAGTCTCGACAACCTCAACCTCTTCCTGAGCCGTAGGCTCATCAAATTTTATATTTTTGACAGACAGCAGCCTGCGAAGGCCGCTGTCGGTCCACAAAATAACAGGATTGCCGTTAGAGGTCTTGTCAAGAACCCAGTCAACGCCCTCCTTGTAATCGTCCGACCTTCTGAACTCGACCAACTCCTTCTTCGTAAATGGCCAAGTTTCAATAATAGTCTTTTCTCTGAACATATTTACCACCAATATACCTAGCACCCGCCAAAAAACAAGCGGGGGGTCGCTATTTTTCTAGCGGGGGGGGCGCTAGATTTCTAGCACATATAGTAATAGAAGATAATAATAGTAGATAATAAAAAGAGGGTGCTAGTTTTCTAGCGTCTTGACAGCTCTTTTTTGTAAAAAAATTGTCTGGGGCAGGACCATTTGATTCTACGGATTTTTACAAGTGTAAAGACCCCCTCCCCCCTTTACACTTTTTTTACAAATCCGTCATAAAGCCTCCAAACGAGCGTAAAACGATCATAAACGCTCCAAACGCTCATAAATCAGTCGATTATTGTCATATTTGAGGCTTCCCTTTGGCGGTCAGATCGGTCATATTATTTGAGTCAGGGCAACCTAAGGGTCGAATGACTACCACCAGCCTAGCGAAAGGCGGGCGATCGGCGTGAAACCCTGTCGCACCCCCTCTGACCGAAGCCACGGACGTATCTTTGACATAGGGCTAACCACGCCTGCCAACAGAGGAACTGCGACACCCGCCCTAAATGCCAAGGCGTAAGCGTGAGCGTGAGACAGTAGGGCAAACCCTACCAAGTAGTCCCGAGGATTAGCACTATCAGGGATATGTCAGTAGAAAGCGTGCTGACTAAAACGATAGTGCGGTAACTTAGCACTCGGCCTGTTACGTAAGTCATAATGGATAACATATGCGGTAGCACGCTAGAGGACGAACCATCAGTAGCGTTGTGTAGTCGTAGTATTCGAACCTTCTTACTTTCGCCCGTGTGGGGCAACTCGCAAGAGGAATACCAGACTAGTAGAGTGAACCAACAGCATCGAACGTCGAAACACATAGGAAGGTAATCAAAAATGACGCAGAAACACAAGTGGAACACGTCCTGGAAGTTCAGCGAAGAGACCAACGCTCTCGTTACTTCTATCGAGTCTTCCTTCGATGTGTCTGATGAAGCCAAGCGAGTCCTCCGACTTCGCGTGGCCGCATCTGGTAAGACGCTTGCCTACATTGTCTCCTTGGAGTCTTCCTTGGAGGCTGGTGCTGGCTTCTTCCATCCTGCCCTTATCATCAGCCCTCACAAGCTGGATAAGCGTGGAGACATCATCGAGAAGCTCGAAGGACTTGGCATCGAGAACCCGTTTGATATCATCATCGGGTAATCGGTAACCAAGTGCTCGTCAGGGAGGGGAGTGTTGGAACGCTCCTCTCCCTTTTTACCTTCTCTACCTTTCGTGGCACTCCGCCACAAACTACGCCACCTAGATTGGTGGTAACCCCAACAAAGAAGGCTATGAAGCACAGCGAAACCCAAGTGCTCGATGCTTATCTGATGGCGTGCAAGTTCCGGGATGCTCAGTCCCAGAACCTGTATCGCCTCCGCAATCCGAGTGCGGCCACCCTACGCAAGCAGACCGACCTCTTCAAAGGTCTGGTCGATGTGTTCGGTGAGTCAGAAGGCAAGCGACGCTGGATGCAGTATCTGCACGCTCTCAGGAACGACAAGAGCAAGGCCAAGG
>Ga0207941_1000609_pt1 | contig 10469 bp, 6 predicted proteins | sample LakMenEpi13Sep12_FD_150695 | JGI IMG/M metagenome (GOLD analysis project Ga0207941, IMG submission 150695) | Freshwater microbial communities from Lake Mendota, WI - 13SEP2012 deep hole epilimnion (SPAdes) | ecosystem: Environmental > Aquatic > Freshwater > Lake > Epilimnion/Euphotic zone ...
GAATGATAAGTCAATCCTTGCGGGTGGGCTTGGCTCTGTTGCGTCTTTCAACGAACCTCCTTCTGGCGGTCCGTCTTATCCACCCGCTGGGACTATCCTTGAGACGCTGACGGCACAGACATACCCAATTAGCAATGGAGGTGGTTATGTTCAATACAATAACGTAAATTATCCAAACCAAAATGTGGATGTTTATCTCAAGGCAGATGGAACTGGTGGCGACTATCTGGATTGGGCTAATGCCTTCAATACGACATATAAGACTGACACTTTCGCTTCATACTCCTACTATTCTGATTCTATTATCATTAATGGCACAAATTATGGGGCTGGATGCAGTTATAGTGGCGATGTTGAACACAATGGTAATGGTGGATACAATGAGATAAACCAAAGCGGTGGATGTGCTTACAACGGGTCACTTATTACAAGCGACTCTATTTCTGGCTCAGAAACAATTAGCACTCCTGTCGGTGATTATGCTTACGAAACTTGGACTGGGAAAGACTGGTATCACGATGGTTCTGGTGGATACTACTCCGTTAAACAAAATGTATCGACCCAAGGATACGGAGCATACATCGGCAATGACGGAACAAGCGGTTCAAGCCAAACTGAAGTTCCAAACGGATGGGGAAATTTCTTTACCTACGCTACTTGGGATAGCCAGAACTACTATTACAATGGTTCACTAGGTTACTATACTGTTTATAGTAATTATTGGTCTGCAAGTTACGGAACATACATTACCAATGACGGAACTTATTCCTACTTCTGGGACGGCTCTGGAGGTTTCTACTACTACTAAACTTTATGGCTACTGAACCTATCAACATTGCTACTGGCTGGAACGCCTTCGTTAAGGACAAGACCTGCCTTGGACTCAAGGACTTCCCGACTGGTGGCAAGTATTGGGGGACTCTTACCCTCATCAACAAGCCCACCGAGGCTGAACTGAAGGCCGAACTCACCCGCCTCAAAATCTCTATCCCTTCCTAATATGATTACTATTATTGCTACTGTCGTCGGTTTCCTCGGCGGCGTTTATGTCGGTGCTCGTTATGGCGAAAGCCTTCGTGCTGCTTGGTATAGTATCTTCAAGAACTGATGCCAGCCCAGCCATACACAACTGACGGGGACCAAGGGTTCATTGGTTTGAACTCTAGGGATAACCCTGTCATGTTGGAAACTGGCATGGTAACCAAGTCTGTCAATTTCAGGTTTAACAGAGGAATTGCAGAAGTCAGAAAAGGAGCAAAAAGATACACGTTTGCAGCTCTTGCAAATGAAACAATGTATGGCTCTTGTGGCTACGTCTATCCAGATGGAAGCGAAAGATTTGTCATTGTTGTTGGTAATGGTCTTTTTCTTTATAACCCAGATACCGATACTGAATCTCAGAAAATTCCTTTTCCTAATGGAGAGGTAATTACGGCATCAGATGAGGTAGATGTTTATCAAGCTCAGGGTTCTGGTTATGTATACATTACTAGAGGGTTTAATAAGCACGTGTTGAGATGGAACGGGACGTTCAATGCTGGAAGCATTAGTCTTCCAAGCAACCAGACTCACCACAATTACCCTAAATCAAACCACGCTATATTTTATGCCAATAGGCATATTGTGCAGATTGACCATAACACTATCAGGGTAAGCCACTACCTTGAGGATAATAAATGGTCTGCGCTTGACATGTTTTCCATCAACGATGGAAGTAATGACAGGCTAGTTGCCGTCACTCCTTGGACTTTGAATGAGTTTATCATCTTTATGAGAAACTCTATTTTTTACGCCTCCGTAGGTGTTGGTGCCTATCTGTTAAGCGACCCCGCAACAGAAGATAACTCCTATGTAAAATCGTTGGCTACTGATATCGGCTGTCTCGCAAAGAAGTCGATTGTTCAGGCTGGCGGAGGCATTATCTTTCTCTCTGACAACGGAGTATACCTGCTTAATCCTGCGTCTGCCGCTGGTGCTTCTCAGTCTTCCCCAGAGGGCATGAGACTTCTTACCTTGGCAGAGCCAATGTCTGCACCTATTGACGACGTAATTGCGAGAATCAATTATAACTACGTATCAAACGCTGCTGCAATTTATTGGGAAAACAGGTATTACCTTGCCGTCCCTCTTGACAATTCTCAGACAAACAACGCGATTCTGATCTACAACTTTATCAATAAATCGTGGGAGTCAGTAGATGTCTATCCTTCTGGGTTTGATGTCCACAGATTCCTTGTTGCTAAGAAAGACAATAAGAGAAGACTTTGGGCAATTGACCCAAATGAAGGTATTTTCTTGCTTGAAGAACTTAATTGGGATGAGTTTGGGCCTGGAGTTGGAACTCCCGTCTTAGACAACCCGAACTCCAGACTTGACAGCCAAGGTTGCAAGATTTCCTCTACTGCGTATACTCCTAACAACATTGAAGGAGAACTCGTAAGCAGAGCATATATCTTCAAGACTTCTGCGGACAAGAGGTTTTCTAGTGTTCAGTCTGATGTAAACTTCCCTCAGTTTGGAGAAGTAGAAGTCGAATTTACGACTACCAATCCCGACACCAATACGAAGCTTCTTGACTTTTCTCCTGTAAAAAACGAAGATTATATCTTAAGACTTCCTGCTAGAAAAATCGCATACTCTGGGCAGGTTAGGTTTAAAACCAATTCATTTAGACCTGCCATTCGTTCTGTTTCTGTCGAAGCACAACTCGTAGGTCATAACATTCATACTAAGCAATAATGCCTAAAATTAAATCACCAGAATCCTTCAGTCCGAACGATGTTCTGACTGCTTCGGACTTGCAAAACCACGTTGATGGGGCATACCCTCTTCCTGGTATTATCAGCGAACAGGAACCCATTGACAGCCTTTCGACTAACGATTCGCTCCTCGTCCTAGACCAGTCTTCTGGTCAACTTAGAAAAGCAACAGTAAGTCAGGTTTTTGAATCAAGCATTCCTGTCGTAACTCCTTCCGTTACCGGAATTGCTGGCTCCGACTTGCTTCTTATTCCTCAGACTGGACAGAAGGTTGATGTTCAAGGAAACCTTGAAGTTAATGATATTACTGTAACTCAGAATATCACTACCAACGGAACTGCTACTTTTAACACTACTACTGCAATCAAGATTCCTGTTGGAACTACGGTTCAGCGTCCAGCGACTCCTGTTGCTGGTCAACTTAGATATAACAGCACGCTAGACCAAGCCGAAATCTACTCTGGAACTGAATGGAAAGCGGTGGGTGGCAGCCCTTTTGACGCTAGCGGGGGAACTGTTGCCACTATTGATGGATTTAAAATTCATACCTTTATTGGTTCTGGCACTTTTACTCCCGCTTTAAATAAAGAAGGAAAAGTCGAATACCTTATTGTGGGTGCTGGTGGTTCTGGCGTGCTTTGGGAAAAGGGCGGCGGCGGTGGTGGTGGTGATGTCAAGACAGGGTTCTTGACTATTAACAAAAACACCGCCCCTATGACTGTTACTGTCGGCCTTGGGTCTGCCACGAATGGAGGCAGTTCTTCGTTTGGTGGAATTACTGCTGGCGGCGGCTTTGCTCCAACTGGAAGCGGATGGAATGGCGGTATGTCTGGCTCTCTTATTGCCGGAACTAATGGCAATAATGACGGCGGTGCTGGCGGTTCTGGCTCAAGGACTGCACAATGGTATAGAGCCTATGGGGTTACACCTCACGCTGGTATGGGAGGTCTAGGCATTGGCTCTAGCATTAGTGGCACATATAAAGAATATGGTGGAGGTGGCAGCGGGTCCTGTTTTGCCACAGGAATGACTCCTAATCTTTATGGCGGTGGCGGTGCTTATGGTGCCCCTGAAGCCAACTCTGGCGGTGGCGGTTCTGGCGGTGCTGGGCATCAAGGTGCTAATGGAGTTGTAATCATTCGTTATCGAGTATCCTAATGCTTTTCTCTGAAATCTTACAGTTCATCATAGAGCATAGAAACAAAGGGCGTAGTGGCTCTTTTGACTTTTCTGACGAGGTTCTGGTTAAATACGTCGTCTGGGCCTTTCAAAGAGACTACCTATTCTTGACATATGAAGACGGTAAAATTAGTAGTCTTATGGTCGCTGCACCTCTCAACAAGGGTTTCAATCCAGAACAGGACAAACTTTTCTCGTTTGACAGATCTATCACTATAAACGAAGAAAAGGATTATCCTCTTGGAATCCTTGACTTTATTTGTATCAAAGAATCTGCAAGAAAGCAGATGATTGAAAAACTGCTTGTTAGGTTTGATAACTTTGTTTATCAAGAAAAATGGGCCATGAGATTTGGCGAGGTAGTAAAACTACCGAATAAATACTTCCAACACTTCTATTATCTTTAAATATGGGAAAAAGCAAAGGCAGCAAGACTCCACCTCCTCCTATGGTTGGCGGTGTTTATACCCAAAATGACATTGACGCTTATACCCAGGAGTTGATGGGTGCTCCGATTGCCCAGTCTAGGGCAATCCCACACGCAATCAGTCTGGAGAACCAGATGTTGCCGATGCTTCAGTCGCATTACTTCAACACGCTTGGTTCGACTGCTGGCGGTCTTCAAGACCTTTACGGATCGCTTAGACAGGGTGCTGTCCAAAACCAAGGTGCTTATGGTTCTGAGTTGATTAATATGTATGGCTCCCTTGGTGCTGGTGCTACCAATGCAGCCATTGCTGGACTTGGTGCTGATGCTTCTAGAAACTACAACCTGATGCAGACTCAGGCTGCTGATGAACTTGCACTTGGAACCAGCCTCACCCAGCAGGAAACTGACATTGCCAGAGGTTCTGCAAGAGCGGCCGCTTCTGCTAGAGGTCTTAATTTCAGCAGACAGGGTTCTGACCTAGAAATCCTTAATACTTATGCTCTCGGACAGCAGAGACAAAAGGACCGCAGACAGTTTGCCGTTGGTGCTCTTCAGGCTGCTCAGGGTATGCAGGAATATGGTGCCAAGGCATATCTTAACCCTGCTCTTGAGGGTTCTTCTATTTACTCTATTCCTGGTCTTGTTGCCGGTTCTGAAGGTGCTATCGGAAGTTTTGGTCCTAGGGTTCTTCAGCCCGAATCTCAGTATATGTCCGACCTTAGAACTTCCAGAATGCAGGGTCAGACTGCACAGATGCAGGCTGACGCTACCAGAAGAGCAGGTCAAATGTCTGGCATTGCCACGCTTGGTGCTGCACTTATCACTAAGTTTTGCTGGGTTGCCAGAGAAGTCTATGGCAAAGACAATCCCAAGTGGCTTCTTTTCAGAGAATGGATGGTTACTTCTTCCCCAGATTGCGTGTTTGAGTTTTATGCCAAACACGGCGAATCTATCGCTAATTTCATTTCTGACAAGCCTATCGCCAAGAGAATCATCAGATTCGTGATGGACATGGTTATCAGAAGATACGAAAACCAACTTTCTAAAATTTATGCCTAATACTCCTAATCAGGGCGGAGGTATGTTCGCCCGTTACGCTGGGATGAATATGTCCCCTATCCCCGCTGGATACATGGAATCCGTAGCCCAGGAAGCAAATATGTATAGTAACATGGGGTCCAACATCGCAAATATGCTGATGAAGGATACCGAATTTAAGCTTAAGGAAAAAGAAACCGAAGCAGCCAGGGTTTCCGCCGAAGCCGCAAAAGTCAAGGCTGGTGCTGACGATAAGAAGGCCGATAATGACAGGGAAAAGATTAGGTCTGATTCTACAAATGCCCTGCTTACCGCCAGAGGTGGTATTTTGAAGGAAACCTCCGCAAGTCTTAACAATGAGTATCAGATGCTTCAAGCAAGACTGAATGCTCATAATGAACAAAAGACCGTTCTTACACCTGCTGACCTTGATGCTCTTAAGTCTAGACAGGCTCAGATTTTGCTTGACCTTCAGAACACCAACAAGGGTTTTCAGGACTTCCTTAACAAGATGAATGAACTTGGTTCTCCTCAAGCACAAGCACCAGAACAACCTGACCTTGGTCCTACTTATAGAGACCCAGCAAAGAATAGAACAGCAAGGGCTCTTGGAGCAGTCCCTTTTAACTCAGCCCCCTCTGCTGCTAGCGGTGCTGAAGGGGGAGAGCCAGAATATCCTGTCGCTCAAATCACGGAAGAAGAAGCAAAACTTCAATTTCCTCAGACCACCACTCCTGAACCTACTCCTTCTGCGACTGCACCAGTCGAGCAGAGTAGCAAGGTCGAGTTTACTTCATTTCTTAACGTTCCTGCTCTTTTAGACCCTAAGTCTAAGATTACCAGAAACTTCACGGACAAGGAAGGAAAGCAGTTTACTGCCCCTGTTCTTGGTAAAATCGTATCTAGAAAGTCAGCCGACGGAACTGCTATGTCTCCTATCATTGAACTTAGCGGAGATACGTTCAAGTTTGATGAAAGCGGAAATCTGGCCCTTTCTGACGCATACTCAAAACTTCCTAAGCAAGAACAAGAGAAGATTCTGTCCAGAGCAAGAATGTTCCATATCATGAGTTGGGCCATGAGCAACCATCCTGGCCTTCTCTCAAGAATCCAGCCTACGAAGGAAGAGGCTGCTATGGCTATCGAAGGATATATCAACGAAGATAACAAGTCGGACCTTATCACCATTCAAAGGGCTTTTGCTTGGGCTTCAAGAGATAGAACCAATGCTCCAATGTCATGGGAACAGGGAGAACTCGATGCTGCGTTTGTTAACGCATTCCAAGTTCCTACTAATGACTTTGTTGAACTTGGTGCAGATATGCACACCCTTAGTGGTTCTAATGTTATTGCAGAACAAGCAGCAGCCGCAGAAGCAAGATTTGTTGCTTCTTCTTCGAAGGTTGATGCCCTTATCAAGAAAAGAGCAGACCTTGTAGGTTCTACTGTTACTACAAACCCATATACCGACAAACTGTATAAGGCACAGGAAGCTGTTGCTTCTAAACTTAGACTTGCTGACGGAGTTGGCGGAGATATCGGAAAAGACCTTAGGGCTGATGTTAATGCTGCTATGACCAACCTTGAGGCTATCAAGGCTGCTCATACCGCCTGGGACAATGAAAACGGCCCTACTTCTGTCAAAGCCAAGGCTGATGCCCTTACCAGAGAAATTGAAGAGCAAAAGAATCAACTTGCAGTCGTTCAGGCCCTTCAAGGCGTTTCTGAGTCAAACGCAAAGGCTGTTGACAGAATGAACGAAAAGTTCTCTACTTGGGTTGGTATTAATCCCGACGACAAGGAAACCCATTGGGGATATGTTGCCAAGATTGTAAAGAACTTCAAGGGGTTTCCTACTACTGTAAACGGAAAGCCTGCTAAATACTCCATTTCAGAGTTTAGAAATTGGGCAATTAGAAACCCTGCAAACGAAGGTAAAGTTTCTAGCGTTCAGGCACAGTATTCTGGACAAACCCCATCCCTCAAGTCTTTGACAGACTCTGATGCCCACGGAGGTATTGCCAAAGCCAATATCGGTATGCGAAGCCTTGCTCCTCAGATTAATCAGCTTTTTGGCCTGTTTTCTAAGCTTAACAAAAAATACGGACCTACTAGAGTTGTGGATTCGCTTACTGACCCTGAATATGCAGGTGCTCAACCGCTTCGTGCTGGTCTTATTTCTCTGATTAGAACTGCGTTTATCGGTGGTGGTAATCCTTCCAACTTTGAGCAGGAAATCCTCAGAGAAACCGTCCCTGACCCTGGAGCTGCCTTTACTATCACGGAGTTCAATCTTAATAGAATGAGAGGTCTGGCGTTGATTGTTATGATGAACCACGCAAGAACCATGGAAGCAAATGGACTTGTAATGACCCAGGATTCGCTAGATGCTTATAACGCCAACTTTGGGAAAATCCTAGGCAGAAAACTAACAATGGACGACTTCCAGTTCTTCAGAGGAATGACGAATAGGGAAAATGAAGTCATGCAAAACATGACTCCAGAACAAAGACGAACCTATGTCGGCGGAAGAGGGAAGGCTACGTTTGATGCTATTGTTTCTGGTGCTAATGAAAGATTTGGCAATCTTGAAAAATAATCAAAATGTCTGACCTTCTACCTATCACTAACGCTCCGAAAGCAGATACCGCAACCGCAGCACAACTTGCTGGCAAAAAGCCGGTATCTCCTGCGGTTGAAGTTCCTGCTAACTACGCAGACTGGTTCCCTGCTGGCGAAATCAGCCAAGGAACGGCTGAAAACAGGCTTTTCTTGGAAAGATGGAAAGCCAACCCGACGATGGGCAAGGAGTATCAGAGATTTGAGTATGCTCTTCAGGCTGAAAAGAAATATCAAAAAGAGTCCTCTGAGTTTGTAAAAAGACAGATGGAGGAAACGAATCTGCGAAGAAGCATGGATGCTTTTGGAGCAGTTCCTGACATGACCGCTTTCCCCAGAAGAAGCAACTACGGGGCTTGGGTTTCTACCTTTGGTGCTACTTCTGACGAGGTTGCTACCAATGTAGCAGCAGCCCAAGATAGGGCTGGTCATATTACCAAAAGAATCCTTGAGTCTGGCTTTTTTGAGAAACTAAAGGCCGACAAACAACTTGCAAATGATTTTGAAGACGTAAGAAACAGCAAAAGCGGAACTCCCGTGATTTCTGACTGGCTTTTTTACAATGGACTAATCAAGACTCAGGAAGAAAAAGACCTCTTCGATAGACACGCTAACAATCCTTATTCCAAGAAATGGGGTATTTCCGTCTATCAGAACCTTTATCAAGACTGGATTTCTCAGAACCCTGAAAGGGGCTGGCAGGCTTCTTCTCTTCCGATGGAAATCATCAAAGGAAGAAAACTTAACGCTAACAACAAGCAGGACGTTGCCGACTTCCAAAGATATGTCGAGTGGAGAAAGTCTCAAGAAGGTCATAACTTTTTCGTAAACTTCTTTACTGGAGCAGGACACCTTGTTGACTCTTTCGGAATGTCTATCGCAGAGGCTGCAAGGTCTACTGTGTATCCAGAGTTTAATTGGACTGATGACTGGAAGATTGCCAGCGGAGAAAACGCTGAACTGAAAGAAAAGTTCATCAAGAAGTTTGATGAATGGTCTAAAGACCCGAAAAGAAACAAGCAGGCTGGAAGCGGTCAACTTGCAGCATTTGAGAGAGGCGAGAAGAGTGCAATGCAGGCTCCAGAGGATTGGGACTTCCCAGACCCTCTTGAGGTAAAGCCAATTGACGAACAGACCAGAGAACTTCTTGAACTTTACAAGCAGTTGGACGCAAAAGGTGCGTTTCAGATGGATGTCTGGGGTCTGTCTTCTTTGTTCGCAGGACTTGATGCTACTGTTCAAGGAACTCTTGCTATTTCTGCGTTGGGCTTTTCTACCGACCCAGATTCTGTTGCTTGGTGGGCTGGAACCAGATGGTCTCAGGCCCTCATTGACACACAGGCCTGGTCAACCCGACAGGGTATCGATAGCAAGAATGCAGCAAAATACGGACTTACCGCATTTAACCCGCTTTACTCTTTCTTTATTGACCAGAATGTGTCCACTAGGGCTCAGATGTCATATTTCCAGAACTCCGTAAATGTCCAAGATTGGTTCATGGAAAAGTCTAACGAGGGTCTTATTGCCAAAGGAAAGTGGTATGATTCGAGGGTTGGATATAACACGTCAATGTGGTCTGATGTCTTCCTTGTTGCCGCACCCCTCTCAAAAGGTCTTGGTGCCTTGAGAGCCTCAAAAGCCCAGGCTGCAGTAAGAGCAGGTTTTGAAAGTATCTTCGAGTCCGCAAGTGCTGAACATAGAGGACTCCTTGCCAACATGGAGTATCTCGTAAGAAAGAAGATGGGCCTTGGTGCTACGGCAAAGAGATACATCGATATTGCAATCGACGAAATCAAGGCAAGAACCGGAAAAGCCAAGGTTACCGAAACTGAGGCTCTTGAAGCAATTCTTAAAGGCGAAGCCTTGTTTGAAAGCCCTGTCGCAAAAGGTCAGAAGGTAGCCCTAACCAAGAGTGAAATCGAGTTGGTTAAGAATGATATCGTGAACCACGCAAACAACGTATGGCACGTAAGAAGAGAACTTGCCAATACTGCTGCTGGTGCAAGAGAATGGTATGCCAATCTTTCCGATACTTCCAAGGCTACCATGAAGAAAATCAGGGATAGACTTGTCGAACTTGAACCCAATGGCGGTTGGGATAAGGCAAATGATAGCGTAATTTACCTTCGCTCTAGGACTGCTCCTATCGAAAAGCCTGGAACTAAGTCCGCTATTTCTCTTACCGCTACCGAGATCGCTGACCTTAACAAAGAGGTAGGAAAGCATTGGAGTGGTATCAATGTTACTGGAAAAGCTGGATTCAGGGCAGCTGACTCTCTCGGCATGAGTCCTCTTGACCCTAACCTTTATTATTATGGTGCTGCTGGAAGCGGGTCTTTCATCCTTGAGTATATGGCCAAGGGGCTTGGTTGGGTTTCCAACAAGGTCGTGAAGTGGCTCGGAGCACACCTTGTAAACCCGTCTGAAGTCCAGACTGTTCTGAG
>Ga0207941_1000610_pt1 | contig 10438 bp, 12 predicted proteins | sample LakMenEpi13Sep12_FD_150695 | JGI IMG/M metagenome (GOLD analysis project Ga0207941, IMG submission 150695) | Freshwater microbial communities from Lake Mendota, WI - 13SEP2012 deep hole epilimnion (SPAdes) | ecosystem: Environmental > Aquatic > Freshwater > Lake > Epilimnion/Euphotic zone ...
CATCGTGCCCAAGAGGGTTGTGGCAAAGAAAGTTGCCAAGCTGAGGCTGATGGCCAGGCCGGATGGGCGTGGGGCTGAGAGTTTCACGGAGAATGGGCAAACATTGATATTTAAATGATGCCCATCCCCAAGAGATGAAACCAATCTAAATTTCTTTAGATTAGCATGTTTATTTGTTACATGAGGCTCCGACCTTTAGACCAGGGCAGGTTGCGGCCGTCGGCTGTTGCGGATACCGGTGATTGCTTCGGCATAGCTGGGTTGGTTGAAGACTCCGGAGCCACTCACAATGGCGTTGGCTCCAGCCTCAATGACTTGCCAAGCATTGCTCGCTTTGATTCCACCGTCGACCTCGATCCAGGGATCAAGTCCCCGTTCATCACAAATCCGTCGTAGTTCGCGGATTTTCTGTACTTGATTTTCAATAAAGCTTTGGCCACCGAACCCAGGATTAACACTCATGATCAACACCAGGTCACAGAGCTCAAGGCAATAATCCAAAGTGTCTAATGGCGTGCTTGGGTTCAGCACTGCCCCAGCCAATTTGCCCAAGTCTTTGATCTGGGCAAGATTGCGGTGCAGGTGGGGGCAAGCTTCTACCTGCACACTGATGATGTCGGCGCCGGCTTTGGCAAAATCGGCGACATATTTCTCGGGTTCAACGATCATCAGGTGCACATCCAGTGGCTTCGTGGTGACGGGACGCAGGGCCTCCACGATCAAGGGTCCGATGGTGATATTGGGTACGAAGCGCCCATCCATCACGTCCACATGGATCCAGTCTGCGCCTGCGGCATCCACAGCCCGCACATCCTCGCCGAGGCGAGAAAAATCGGCTGAAAGAATCGAAGGTGAAATCACCAGGGGCTTGGTACTCATGGAGGCCACCGGGGCAAGGGGACATGATTCTACGGAATCGACCCTGGGCCCAAGCCTGGCCCTGTTTTTGGCCCCGGTTCCCCTTGACCGCCGTCTCCGCTGATACGATCGTCCCGCTTTCAGGAAACGGAAGTGGGTGGTAAGCGCGCTGAAGCGAATCTGTTTAGCTGCGGCGATGGGTTCCCATCGTCCCTCCCATCTTGATCCTTTCTTTTCTGCCAGCCCCCTATCCCCCGCCCGACCGTTGTGGATCGCACCCTCATCCAGGAAATTCTTGAGGTCGTTGAACAGGCCGCCATTGCCTCGGCCCATCTGACCGGTCTGGGCAAGAAAGACGAGGCCGATGCTGCGGCTGTCGAGGCGATGCGCGAGCGGATGGGGCAGATCCAGATGCAGGGCCGTATCGTCATTGGCGAAGGGGAGCGGGACGAAGCACCCATGCTTTATATCGGTGAGGAAGTGGGCAGCGGTACCGGTCCTGGCGTTGATTTCGCCGTAGACCCCTGCGAAGGCACCAACCTGTGTGCTAACAACCAAGATGGTTCAATGGCGGTGCTGGCTGCATCCGACCGGGGTGGACTCTTCAACGCTCCAGATTTCTACATGAAAAAACTGGCGGCGCCTCCGGCTGCCAAGGGCAAGGTGGATATTCGCAAGTCGGCAACTGAAAACATCGCCATCCTTAGTCAGGCCCTTGGTTTGGCCCCAAGTGAGCTGGTCATCGTTGTCATGGATCGGGCTCGGCACAAGGACTTGATCGCCGAGATCCGTGCCACAGGCGCCCGGGTCAAACCCATTAGTGATGGGGACGTCCAAGCCGCCATTGCCTGTGGGTTTGCTGGTACAGGCACCCATTGCCTGATGGGCATCGGCGCCGCTCCCGAGGGGGTCATCTCTGCGGCAGCGCTTCGGGCCCTTGGCGGTCATTTTCAGGGACAATTGGTTTATGACCCTGCTGTTGCCCAGACAAAAGAATGGGAAGGACTCACCCGGGAAGGCAATCTGGCCCGGCTCGCCGAAATGGGCATCACTGATCCCGACAAGATCTACGAAGCTGACGAACTGGCATCAGGTGAGAATGTCGTCTTTGCAGGCAGTGGCATCACTGATGGCCTGCTTTTCCATGGTGTCAAGTTTGAGAAGGATTGTGTCCGCACCAGCAGCCTGGTGATCAGTACGCTGGATGGAACGGCCCGGTTCACCAATACGGTGCACATCAAGCCTGGGGCCCAGAGCATCGCCCTGCGCTGAGCGGACACCGCTACTCCATGCACATCGCCGTTGTCGGCCTCAGCCATCGCACCGCTCCGGTTGAAATTCGGGAGCGGCTGAGCATCCCCGAGCAGACCATGGAGGGCTCGCTCCAGGCGTTACGGGCCGACGAGCAAGTGCTGGAGGCTTCCATCCTCAGCACTTGCAACCGACTCGAGATTTACGCCCTGCTTCGCCATCCCGACCAAGGCACCCATGCCGTCGGATCTTTCCTGAGTCAGGTATCAGGCCTACCCATTGATGATCTAGCCCCCCATCTATTCACCTACCACCACGAAGATGCAATTTCCCATCTGCTAAGGGTGGCAGCGGGTCTAGACAGTCTAGTTCTTGGGGAGGGTCAGATTCTCTCCCAGGTTAAAAAGATGGTGCGACTGGGCCAGGAGCACCGTTCTCTGGGACCAATTTTGAGTCGGCTGCTCAATCAGGCGGTGAGTACGGGCAAGAGGGTTCGTACGGAAACGAATTTAGGTACGGGAGCCGTTTCCATCAGTTCTGCGGCTGTCGAACTGGCCCAGTTGAAGTTGGGCCAGGCCAGAGGCCTTGATGAATTGGTGCCCCTTGACCAGGAACAGGTGGCCGTGGTGGGAGCGGGTCGCATGGCACGGTTGCTCCTGCAGCATCTGAATGCCAAGGGCTGCCGTGGCGCTGTGATTCTCAATCGGACCGTGGCCCGCGCTGAGGCCCTGGCTACCGATTTCCCAGCTCTTCCTGTCCAGTGTCGTCCCCTGAGCGATCTGGATCACTGTCTGAGCACCTGTTCGCTCGTTTTTACAAGTACTGCGGCTGAAGAACCTGTTATCACCGCATCCCGTTTGGCTGGATTGAATCGGCGTTCCAGCCTGATGTTGATCGATATTGGTGTTCCCCGCAATATCTCAGCAGATGCCGGCGAGTTGCCAGGCGTTGAAGCCTTCGACGTGGATGACCTCCAGGAGGTCGTGGCCCGTAATCAGGAAGCGCGACGGGAAATTGCCGCCGAGGCAGAGGGTTTGCTGCAAGAAGAGGCCCGCCTGTTCCTGGAATGGTGGGACGGCCTTGAGGCTGTGCCGCTCGTGAATTGTCTGCGGATGAAAATGGAGGACATCCGTGAGCAGGAATTGCAAAAAGCGCTTAGTCGTATGGGTCCCGACCTTTCCGTTAGGGAACGAAAGGTGGTGGAAGCCCTCAGCAAGGGCATCATCAATAAGATTCTTCACACTCCTGTGACTCGTTTACGTTCACCCCAAGCTAGAGCGCAGCGCCACAATGCCATGAAGGTACTGGAGGATCTCTTTGAACTCTCGGATGATTCCCAAGATCAATGAACTTTTGCATCATGGTCATGTCAAAAGATAGCTGCTTGCATCGAAGTGCCCCAGTGGCTAGCCAGAACGGCCTCCGTTCCTCTACGTTTTTCTTTGTAAGAGTGGGTATTTGACCAGCATGAAACGGGTTCTGGCGATTATCCTTGGAGGCGGAGCAGGAACACGCCTCTATCCCCTCACCAAAATGCGTGCCAAGCCAGCGGTTCCCCTGGCAGGTAAATTTCGACTCATTGATATTCCCATCAGCAATTGCATCAATTCTGAGATCAACAAGATCTATGTATTGACTCAGTTTAATAGTGCTTCGCTCAATCGTCACCTGACGATGAGCTATAATCTTTCTGCTGGTTTTGGCCAGGGTTTTGTTGAGGTTTTAGCTGCTCAGCAAACCCCCGATAGTCCAAGCTGGTTTGAGGGTACTGCCGATGCTGTACGCAAATACCAGTGGTTGTTTCAAGAGTGGGATGTCGATCATTATTTGATTCTTTCCGGCGATCAGCTTTATCGCATGGATTATTCGAAATTTGTTCGTCATCATATTGAAACCGGTGCTCACCTAAGTGTGGGTGCCCTCCCTGTCGACGGCGCCCAGGCCGAAGGGTTCGGATTGATGCGCACCAATTCCTCTGGTCGCATTGAGGAGTTCCGTGAAAAGCCCAAGGGAGAGGACTTGGAAGCCATGCGGGTTGACACTTCGGCTTTGGGTCTCTCGGCGGAGCAGGCCAGTAAGCGCCCCTTTCTGGCTTCGATGGGCATATATGTTTTCAGTCGCGATACCCTTTTTGATCTACTTAATTCTAACCCTCAAGCTACTGACTTTGGCAAGGAGATCATTCCTGCTTCGCTGGCCCGCGGTGATTGCCTGCATAGCTATCTTTTTGATGATTATTGGGAGGACATTGGTACAATCGGAGCTTTTTATGAAGCTAACCTCGCTCTGACGGCCCAGCCAAATCCAGCTTTCTCATTTTATGACGAACAATTTCCTATATATACACGACCACGCTACCTCCCCCCGAGTAAATTACAAGATGCTCAGGTCACTGAATCTATCATTTGCGAGGGTACCTTGCTTAAAGCCTGTACCATTCACCACTGTGTGCTTGGGGTGCGCAGTCGGGTTGAAGATCAGGTAGTTCTGCAGGACACCTTGGTGATGGGGGCGGACTACTTTGAGTCCATGGAAGAGAGGTTAATTCTGAGGGAGCGGGGGGGGATTCCCATCGGCGTGGGTCGGGGAACCACGGTAAAAGGGGCTATTCTTGACAAAAATGTTCGCATTGGCAGCGATGTGACAATTGTCAACAAGGATCGTATCGAGGAAGCGGATAGGCCGGAACTTAACTTTTATATTAGAAATGGCATCGTCGTTGTTGTTAAGAATGGCAGTATTGCCGATGGCACTGTCATTTGAATCCAACTCCCTAAGACAGCGCTTCCTGACAACAGCTCTGGATCAGGCTTTCTGATCACAGAAGTTCGCCACAATGGGTCATAACCCCTCCCTATCCAAACCAATTCCATGGGCAAGGCACATTTCGGACTGATCGGTCTTGGGGTGATGGGTGAAAACCTTGTGTTGAACGCAGAGCGCAATGGCTTCTCCAGCGTCGTTTACAACCGTACCTATGCCAAGACAGAGGAATTTTTACTGGGGCGAGGCGCTGGTAAGGCCATCGTGGGTGCTGCCACCCTTCCAGAGTTTGTTGCTGCCCTTGAGAGACCCCGGCGAATTTTGATGATGGTCAAAGCGGGCCAGCCTGTCGACGACCTTATCGCCACCTTGGCACCCATGCTGGAAGAAGGGGATCTGCTTATTGATGGTGGCAATTCTCTTTATACCGACACCGAACGTCGCGTTGCAGAACTGGAAAGTCGCAGTTTTGGTTTCATTGGCATGGGCGTGTCCGGTGGGGCCAAGGGTGCGCTGGAAGGGCCCAGCATGATGCCGGGCGGCACCCGTTCCGCTTACGACGCCATTGAAAGCATGGTTAGCCTCATGGCGGCCCAAGTCGAAGATGGTCCTTGTGTCACCTATATCGGCCCTGGCGGTGCCGGCCATTTTGTCAAAACTGTGCACAACGGCATTGAGTACGGCATTGAGCAGATTTTGGCAGAGGCTTACGATCTGATGAAACGGGGGGCTGGCCTCAGCGGCGATGCCATGGCCGATGTGCTGGGAGTTTGGAATCAAACTGAAGAATTGGCCTCCTTTCTCGTTGAGATCACCGAGGTTTGTTTACGCACCAAAGATCCCGCTACAGGCGCTGATCTCGTTGAATTGATAGTTGATGCGGCAGGTCAAAAGGGTACTGGGCTTTGGACCGTCCAGAGTGCCCTTGAGATGGGGGTTCCCGTTCCAACCATCTATGCCGCCTTGAATGGCAGGGTTCTGAGCTCGCTCAAAAGCGAGCGGGTAGCTGCCGAGTCGATCTTGACGGCTCCTCCATACAGCCCCTTCCATCTGGGCGATCCGTCTGAGGGGATGCCACCGTTAAGGGATGCCAGCATCCTGGCTGCCATCGCCAGCTATGCCCAGGGCATGGCCCTTTTACAAGCTGCCTCCCGCCTGCATGATTACAAGCTTGATTTCGCCGCGATCGCCCAGATCTGGAAGGGCGGCTGCATTATTCGGGCTCGCTTGTTGCAGCGCATCCAGAACGCCTATGTAGCCCAACCTACGCTGCCTAATCTGATGGTTGACCCCTGGTTTGCCGAGCAGATCAACAGACGCCTGCCTGGTCTGCGCCAAGTGGTTGCGGAGGCGGCTTTGGCGGGAATTCCGGTTCCTTGTTTCAGTAGCAGCCTCGATTACATCGACAGCTATCGCAGCGGACGCCTACCCCAGAATCTGATCCAGGCGATGCGGGACTGTTTCGGCTCCCACACTTACGAACGTACGGATCAACCCGGTAGTTTCCACACCGAATGGTTGGATTGAGCTCTTTTCCTATCCTAGAGGCTGAATGACGCGCTACAAATTAACTATCGTCGAATCCCCAGAGAAGTTGGCCCAGCAGGCAGCCCAGTTGCTTGCCGCCCAGATCGATCTGGTGTTGGCCAGCCGCGATCGCGTCCAGATCGCCCTGGCCGGTGGCACTACCCCTGCGGCCACCTACCGGTTACTTGGTGAGGAACATCTCCCCTGGGAGCGAGTCGATGTGTGGTTGGGTGATGAGCGTTGGGTTGCTGCGGACGATCCGGCCAGCAATCTGGGCTTGCTCAAGACCAGCCTGCTGGCCAGTCCGCTTGCGGCTGGGGTCAATCTTCATCCAGTTCCAACGGACCTTGCCTCGCCTGAGCTGGGTGCCTCCGCCTATGGCAAAGAGATCATGCACCTTTGCGTCGGATCGCCACCCCGTCTGGATTTGGTCCTCCTGGGTTTGGGCGATGATGGCCATACAGCCTCCTTGTTTCCTGGTACCACTGCCACCATGGTCACCCATGAGTGGGTGACGGTGAGTGAGGGTAAAGGCATGGCCCGCATCACGATGACGGCCCCTTTGCTTTCCGCCGCTCGAAAGGTGGTTTTTCTTGTCAGTGGCTCCACCAAACGGGAGGCGTTGCGGCGTTTGTTGGATCCCGAAGAATCTTCCCAACGCACTCCTGCGCGGCTTGTCCAGCCCGATACGGATGTAATCGTTCTGGCCGATCAGGCTGCCGCCGGAGCAATCGGGCCATGGTGATCGTTGAAGGCAACGGGTTCAGTGGCTGGCATGCCCTCAATGACACAATCATGGGAGGGCGCAGCCAGGGCACAACCAGGGTCGATAGTGAAGGCCTGACACTTGATGCTGAGGTCGTTGAAACTGGGGGAGGGTTCGTCAGCGTGCGATCGCCCCTCTTTTCGCCTCCGCTAGACCTATCGGCCTACGGCGGTCTCCAGCTCGAGTTGGTGGGGGATGGCCGTCGCTACAAGCTCGCCGTAGCCTGCGCCGATGGCGTTGCCGGTCTGACCGAGCTGATCCCCGGCGGATTGCGTTGGGTGGCTGAATTTGGGACGGAGCCCGATGGCCTGAGCCGGGTTGGCGTGCGCTTCAGCGACCTGACTGCTTCTATCAGAGCTAAACCTGTCAATGCCCTGCCCATGGGCTTGCCGCTGCAGTTTGATGCTTCACGCATCAATCGCCTGCAGATTTTGCATTCTAAATTTGGCGATGATGGGGGACTTAATCCAGGCTTCAGACCTGGCCTCCTGCAGATCCAACTGCGGGCAATCCATGCCATTTTATAGCTGAATCTTGATGAATGCAGATCTGATTCAGTTGGTCGCTGCGGCTGCTGATCTTTGCCGCAAACCTTTTCGCCATAATGTTTTAGTGCGAGATGATTCGTCAGTGCCTTTACTGGGTCAGGAAAGTCTTGACTGTTGCCTTACCCTTCACGTGCGCGATGCCAGCGGCGAGCGGTGCCCCGAGGCGGATTTGGAGTTGGAGATCTACCAAAGCGGCAATGATCTGCATCTCAACCTGTCCTGGATCGCCGATGACGGGCGCCCGATTCTCTGGCAAGGCAGTCATCCCGTTTGGATGGATGGCCACAGTGGACTGCGTTGTGAGCGCCCTGATCATGGGGCACAGCTTGAGGCCTTGGCCAGACGCTTGCGAGCATTGTTGGCTGGGTCCCATGATGGGGTTTCTGAATTAGGCAAGCGTCATGGCCTTTAACGGCGTCCGTCCTTCCGGTGTTGTGGCGGCACTCCAGCTCATGGGTCTGCTTTTATTAGCACTGATGATGCTTTTGCCCCTGATTTGGTTGCTGAGTACCTCGTTAAAGGGCCCTACCGAAAATATTTTTGCTTCTCCGCCCAGCCTGCTGCCATCCCAACCCAGCCTGCAGGCGTACCAACGCCTCTTCGCCGCCAATCCAATGGTGACCTACCTGCTAAACAGCATCATTGTCAGCAGCCTGGCAGTTTTGGCGAATCTGTTGTTTTGTTCATTGGCGGCCTATCCCCTGGCGCGGTTGCGATTTGCCGGTCGTGGCTTGGTCTTAGCCTTGGTGGTTGCCACGATTTTGATCCCCTTCCAGGTGGTGATGATTCCCCTGTATTTGCTGATGGTTCAGATTGGCTTGCGCAATAGTCTGTGGGCTTTGATTCTGCCCCAGGCGGCGACCGCTTTTGGGATTTTTTTGCTGCGCCAGAGTTTTCTGACAGTTCCGGTAGAACTTGAGGAGGCGGCGCGTATCGATGGCTGCAGTCCCTTGGGGGAATGGTGGAATATCATGTTGCCTGCGGCGAAAGCTGATCTAATTACATTAGCTATGTTTGTCTTTATCGGAACTTGGGGTGACTTTTTGTGGCCCTTGATAATTATTGATGATCCCGATCTATACACTCTACCCTTAGGACTGCAGCAGCTTTCCAGTAGTTTTTCTCTCGATTGGCGCTTGGTTGCCGCAGGTGCCATGGTTTCAATCCTGCCTGTTTTATTGGTTTTTATTTTGTTGCAACGCTACATACTTCCTAGCGCTACCGCCAATGCGGTCAAAGGCTGAGTAAAGTCTGACTTTTAAGGGGTTGCCAGGCTACTGCCCAAGTTTGCGGGCGGCTTCTGCAGGCTGCGGGGGGTGGTAGCAGAGGGAAGTCTCTCGGGCATCTTCGGCACGGGAACCATGTAGGGCATCCGCTTGCCTGGGGAGCTGGGTGACACGGGGGTTGGTCTGGACTGCGGGGTGGCTTGCTGGAGCAAGCGCATTTGCCTTTCTTGGCTTAGACGCAACTCAATGGACTGGAGTCGTTCATTTTCTGCCTCTAGGGTCTGGAGTCGATCGGTCATCGCACGCAGTTGTCCTTGCAGCTTGAGGTACTGGTCAGGCCCTCGGCTGGTTTCCATGGCGCGGATTCGCTGATCGAGGTGTTTAATGCTATGGCCGTTGTCACTAGTTTTGATGGCTAGCCAGTAGCCCATTAATGCCAAGAGCCCTGTCAGGCCGAGCTGCAGAAATTTCAACCAGCTGTTGGGCGCAAGCCGCCTACGGATCTCTCGCTCACCGTAGGGGTCTGTCTTGGGGTTGGGCTGGAACATGCCTTGGGATCGAACAAAGACAAGCTAGAGACAATTTCAATCAAGCAACCACCAAGAGAAGCTCATGTACCGTTTGCTACCTGGTGTGGTGATGGCACCAGGGACCAGTCCCATTTCAGCACTATCCAGCCTCTGGTAGGGAACGATACAAAGCCCGTAGCCTTCGCCGTTGATCATCTGTGCATGGCGCCACTCGAGTTGCAATTGGACTTGCTGCTTCTCGAAGGTGAGTGTCATGTCGATCGTTGCTTGGTCGGCCTGGGGCAAGCCCATTCAATCCTGCAGGATGAGGGATCACGGAGTTTTCCATTACCATGGACCACCCCCCTGCTGTCACTCTGCTCGGTTATCTGGCCGCCACATTGACGACCCTGAGTTTTTTCCCCCAAGCGATCAAAACCATACGGACAGGGGACACCACAGCGATCTCGCTGAGGATGTATCTATTGCTCAGTGTCGGCATCGCCTGTTGGGGCCTATATGGCTTCATCATCCACGATGGTCCCGTGATGGTGGCCAATGCCATCACCCTTGTCCCGGCTCTCGTGGTGCTGCAGCGCAAGATCAGTCAGATGCTTGACAATCGCCATGCCAGGCGTATCCAGCAAGGATGATTCCGAGTCAGGCCCTGCTAGTTGCCGCCGGGGCCGTGCCGGGAGCCTGTCTGAGATTCCTCTTGGTCAATCATCTTTCGGACCGTTTGCCATCAAGGTCCTGGGGCACCTTGATCGTCAATCTGCTGGCCTGTTTTTGCCTCGGTTGGGTGCTCCCGATTCTGGAGCGTCCAGACGCCCCCCCTGGGGCCAGCCTGTTACTAATCACGGGTTTCTTGGGCAGTCTCAGCACCTTCTCCACCTTGATGGTCGAGTTGTTGACCGTCAGTGCACCCGGCACCCTGGTGAGGTTGGGGCTTGGTTCCCTGCTTGGCGGCTCTTTGGCGTTGATGGCGGG
>Ga0207941_1000613_pt1 | contig 10421 bp, 8 predicted proteins | sample LakMenEpi13Sep12_FD_150695 | JGI IMG/M metagenome (GOLD analysis project Ga0207941, IMG submission 150695) | Freshwater microbial communities from Lake Mendota, WI - 13SEP2012 deep hole epilimnion (SPAdes) | ecosystem: Environmental > Aquatic > Freshwater > Lake > Epilimnion/Euphotic zone ...
GATGCGCGAGCATATTCCTTCCTCTACGCGGATACATTATGTGATCACCAGTGGTGGCAAGGCGCCGAATGTGGTGCCGGATTATGCCGAGGTGTATTATTATGTACGTCATCCGGAGAAGACAACGGTGGTGAGTATTTTCGATAGGGTGGCGAAAGCGGCTGAGGGCGCGGCGTTGGGCACGGAGACCACGATGAAGTTTGAGATCATTGGCGGTACGCATGATCTTTTGTTGATTGATACGCTTAATCATGCGATGTATCGTAATCTGCAATTGGCTGGTGGGGTGATGTATGCTGCGGAAGATTTGGCATTCGGTAAAAAGATCCAGACAAGTTTTCCTTTCAACTATCCTGATGTTAAAGATGCGGGGATGATCAAGCCGCTGGTAGTGCCTGTTAATTCAAGCCCGGGCAGCACGGACGTGGGTGATGTGTCTTACAATGTTCCTACGGTTGGATTTTCAACGGCAACCTGGGTGCCTGGAACGGCGGCACACAGCTGGCAGGCGATTGCGGCGGGAGGGACGGATATTGGGGCAAAGGGCATGCTTGTTGCTGCAAAGACACTCAGTAATATGGCGATGGATTTGTTGAATGATCCTTCATTAGTAGAGGCTGCCAAAAAAGAATTCAAATTGAAACTGGGGAATTACCAGTATAAAGCGCTGTTGGGAGATAGGCAACCAGCGCTGAACTATCGGGACTAAGTACTAGCAATTAACAATTGGCAATTGACAAATAGCAATTGGCACTGGTTTTTGGGAGTTGGATTTTGGTGGGCGTCACTAACTTCCAACCTTCAATGCTAGCTTCCAAAAACCAGTGCCAATTGCAAATTGCCAATTATCAATTGTCAATTGCCAGAAAAGTACACTTCTTTTCCGTCCACAATAGTGCGCATCACCTTTACAGACTTAATTTCTTCTGGCTTAATACTACGGAGATCTTTATTTAATATGGTTATGTCTGCGCGCATACCAGTCTTTATCTTCCCGGTAATACTGTCTTGAAACGCAGCATATGCATTATTAGCGGTATAGCAGGCAAGCGCTTGTTCCACCGTAATTTTTTCCGACGCGTACCAGCCGTTTGGATTTTTTCCGTCAGACGTATGTCTGGTAACGGCGGCATAGATGCCAAGGATGGGATCGAGCGGCGCCACGGTCCAATCTGACCCAAAGGTTAGTCTGGCCCCTGCCTTTAGCAAACTGTTGAATGCGTAGGTTCTTTGCAGCCGGTCGTCTTCCAGTCTTTTGAATGCAAAATTACCATCGTCATACAAATGATAGGGCTGCATGCTGGGGATTACTTGTTGGGCGGCAAAGTTGGCAATGCCTGCTTTGCTCAGGTGTTGTGCGTGTTCCACGCGAAAGCGGCGGTCTCTTTTTCCATTGACAAAGGTGGCGTAGTTGAAAACGGTTAAGATAAAGTCATTGGCTTTGTCGCCAATGGCATGTACCGTCACCTGCAACCTTGCTTTATCTGCTTCGGTTACCCATGCTCGTAAGTTTGCGGTATCCGTCACCGTTAGTCCGATGCTTTTCGGTTCATCCAGGTAGGGAGTATAGAACCAGGCGGTGGTGGAGCCGAGGGAACCGTCTACAAATCCTTTGAGCGCGCCCCAGTGCAGCATGGCATCGCCCTTCCCATTTTTCTTCACGTATTCATCCAGTTTCTGCCAGTCTTTCAGCGGCACAAAACTGTACACGCGGCAGAGCAGTTTGTTGGCGGTTTGTGCGCGGCGATATGTTTCCAGGTCTTGCCATCCACCGAAAGTGGAGACATCGTCAACTGCGGTGATGCCATGTTCCACAGCGTGTTTGCTGGCGCGTTCAAAATAGGTATCCAGTTCCTGTGCCGTTGGTGGCGGGATGATATTGCTCACCAGGTTCATCGCTTCGTCTTTGAGCACGCCGGTGGGATCACCGGTTGCGTCTTTGACGATGACGCCGCCAGAGGGGTTATTGGTGTATTGGGTTATTTTGGCAAGTTTCAGTGCTGCGCTATTGGCGAGAGCCATATGTCCATCGTATCTGCTGAGGAGAACGGGCCGGTTTCCAGTGATGGAATCGATCCAGTTTTTGTTGGGCAGTTCACCGCCCCAGGCCTCATGGTCCCAATCGCCACCCAGAATCCATTGGGTACCGGGGTTCTGTTGTGTGAATTGTGCGAGGGTTTCTGTAAAGGCCGATGGGGTGTTGGCGTTCTTCAGTTGCACACTGGCAAGGCCATAGCCGCCGGCGAGAAAATGGGTATGGTTATCGCGAAAGCCGGGGATCAGCATTTGGCCTTTCAGGTCAATGATTTCCCCATTCACTGCAGAAGGGTCATTACCAACGTAGATGATTTGATTGCCTTTGATGGCCACACAGGTTGCCGAAGGCTGAGAGCTGTCTCCCGTCCACACTTTTGCGTTGATGAAGACTTTATCAGCGTCTAGCGTAGATCCACAACCGAAGAGTAAGCAGGCAAGGGAAAAGAGGAGTGGAGGTATTTTCATTACCCTAAGGTAGTTATTTAGGGGGAGTGTTTAGCCTTAGGCCTAAGCCTCCCCCTAAAAACTCCCCCTCCCACCTAGGCCTCAGGTTTCATCATCGGAAACAGCAATACATCCTGAATGCTGTGAGAATCTGTGAGTAACATGCAGATCCTATCAATCCCAAATCCGATACCTGCCGTTGGCGGCATACCATATTCCAGTGCCCTGAGGAAATCATAATCAATGAACATCGCCTCGTCATCCCCGCGCTCCATCAGTTTCACCTGCTCTTCAAAACGGTCGCGCTGATCAATGGGGTCATTGAGTTCACTGTAAGCGTTGGCTACTTCTTTCCCGTTTACCATCAGCTCAAAACGCTCTACCAGTCCGGCTTTGGAGCGATGCTTCTTGGTGAGCGGACTCATCTCCACGGGATAATCAATGATGAAGGTGGGCTGAATATAGTGGTGCTCACATTTTTCGGAGAAGAGCTCATCGATCAATTTTCCCTTACCCATGGTTGCATCTACGGAGATGTGCAATTGCTTACACAGAGCATAAAGAGCATCTTCATCCATCGCACTGATATCGATACCCGTATGTTCCTTGATGGCATCAAACATGGTGATGCGTTTATACGGCGCCTTGAAGTTGATCTCTTTTCCATCCACACTGGCAACGGTGGTTCCGTTCACGGCAACAGCGGCACGTTCCAGCAGTTGCTCCGTGGTTTCCATCATCCAGTTGTAATCTTTATACGCCACATAGAATTCCAGCACGGTGAATTCCGGATTGTGGGTGCGGTCCATCCCTTCATTGCGGAAGTTGCGCGAAAACTCATAGACCCAATCAAACCCACCCACGATCAGCCTTTTCAGGTAGAGCTCATTGGCGATGCGCATGTACATCGGAATATCCAGCGCATTGTGGTGTGTGGTGAAAGGCCTTGCAGCCGCACCACCGGGGATGCTTTGCAATACGGGTGTGTCTACTTCCACAGCGCCATGTTCATTCAGGAAATCGCGCATGGCATTCACCATGCGGGTGCGTTTCATAAAGGTTTCGCGCACATGTGGGTTGATAATGAGGTCTGCATAACGCTGGCGGTAGCGGAACTCGGGATCGGTTACTGCGTCAAAGGTTTCGCCCTCTTTTTCTTTCACGACGGGCAGGGGTTTCAGGGACTTTGTCAGTAACACCAGCTCCTGCACGTGCACGGATGTCTCACCAGTTTTTGTGGTGAACACATATCCTTTGATGCCTACAATGTCGCCAATATCCACCAGTGATTTCCATACTTTATCATAGAGCGATTTATCTTCTCCCGGAGCAATATCATCCCGTCTTACATAGATCTGGATCTTACCGGTACTGTCTTGCAATACGGCAAAGCTGGCCTTACCCATGTCGCGCACACTCATGATCCTGCCGGCAAGGCATACATCTTTAAACGCTTCTTTATCTTCTTCCTTATACTTCTCCTTTATAGCGGCGGCATTTGTATTCACAGGGAAAAGGGGTGCGGGGTAGGGATCAATACCCAGGCGCTGCAATTCTTTCAGTTTGTCTCTCCTGATGATCTCCTGCTCTGATAGATGTTGTTGCATGCTTCCGAAAAATTGAATCGCGAAATTAATGTGATTCGGTGAAACTGGCAGAAGATAAGGGCCTGCAATGCAATAATATGTGTTGTTTTTTCGATATAAGGCCATAATATCCCATCCATGATCAAACAAGGCTTGTTCACACTGACGTTGTTATGCTGCATTGCAACGGGCAAGGCGCAGGAGTACGGTATCCAGGAGTATGAGGTCCGAGGCATGAACATTATCAAGGCCAACCTGACGGGCTTGCTGTTCCGCAGCTATGGCGGCCAGTTTGAGCGGGTGATCAACCGCAGGATCAGTGTGGGGCTTTCTTACCGGAACATGCCGGAAGGACCGATCCCGTTCAGGAATGCGGTGATCAACCAGGTGGCGGATGGGGATCAGGAGACCATCGACCAAATCAATTCCCTTCGTATAAAGAGTATGGCCATTACGCCGGAAGTAAGGTTTTACCTGGGCAAGAAGGGTTTTGGTAACGGATTTTATCTCGCGCCATTTTACCGATATGCCACGCATGAAGCCAGTAACATCAGCGTAGACTACCAGGGGACGGGTGGGGCCAACCAGATCGATATGTCTGGGAAGCTGACCTCCAATACCGGCGGATTGCTCATTGGTGCGCAGTGGACGCTGGGGGAAAAGATTGTGCTCGACTGGTGGATCCTCGGACCGCATTATGGCGGCGGTAATGGCGATTTGCGGGGAGTGAGTTCTACGCCGCTCACACCATCTGAACAAGCTGATCTGCAGAATGAGTTGGAGAACCTGGCCTATCCCTTTGGCGTCAAGGCAACCGTTAGCGTGAACGCCAATGGCGCCACTGTGCAGATGAAAGGGCCCGTTGCGGGTGTGCGGGCCGGTATCATGCTGGGATTCAGGTTTTGATCAATACACGTAGTATTTTCCGTTGCGCGTGAGCTTGCCATTGGTGATGATCACTTCGTCAAACGGCGCAGCCTGGTTGATCAGCTTCGCGGCAAACCGCGCGTCAAAAGTTTCTTCTTTTCTTATGGCAGATTTTAGATTGCCGGAGCCATCGCGGATGGTCACGTTGGCCTCATTGCTGAGGTTTACGATGCATTTGATGAAGCCATCACCCCGGCTGGCATCGGCCACATAAGTTTTGGTTCCTTCCGTATAAATAAATTTTAAGTCTTGAGATCTTACATTGACAGAGTCTGTTTGAAAGATCGGTCTCACTTCTATTTTAAGAATGGGTGAAGTAGTAGGGATACTATATCGGTTCCGATTGAAACCGGAGATGGGCTCTGCGAGGTAGTTGTTAAAACTTTGCACACTGCTGCCCACGGTGAATACCGCTGTGCTCACCAGCGTGTTGGTAGGTACTTCAGGGGTAGGATCTTTGCTGCACGATAGAAAAAAAAGCACCAGTACAAAACACCACTTATACATACGGTAAGATTAAGTTTGATAATGGACACCGTTTGCCATGGTTTTGTGGCATGCGGTGAAAATTTTTTAGATTATTTCAGTTGTGGCCAGCAACACCTGCCAGGCTTCTTTTACTTTTCCATCCTGCAACAATGATGCTGCATAACGGTGCAGTTCTACTTCCATATCTTCCGGGTTAGCGGAGAAATATTGCACGATGTTTTTCACATTCACATCATAAAACGAAGGCTCATATACTGGAATCTGCTGCAGGTTGGCGAGTTGCCCAAGGTGATTGCCCGTGAGAATATTGCTGTTGCGAATGGATACAGGAAGCTGGTCAATACCGATGCCGAGTTCCGTGTTGGGCTTGGCCACCTGAAACAAACTTTGTGCATCCACTTTGCTGTACCAATCACCGCCAAGACGTGCCACATGGTGCAGTTTATGTTGATCGATCATGGTTCCTGCTTCATTGAGGATGGCGTCATCCACATGCATGCAGATCACTTCACAGATCACGAGATTACCCGCACCACCACTGGTTCCCAGCGGTTTTACTTCCAGCACCTTGCATTCCAGTTGCACCTTGCTTTCTTTCACCCGTGGTGGTTTGATATGGACCGATGGCTCCATGGTGAAGCCTGCTTTCTGGAATTCGTTTACTCCCGCTGGGTATTCACAGCTCGCCAGCGAAGCCTGCTGCACCATATCATAGTCCACCACATTGATCACCACTTCGGGCACAGCCAGTACATTATCCAGGGTGTGCTTGGTGGTATTGTCCCGCACCCTTCTGGAGGGTGAGAAAATGAGGATCGGCGGATTGGATGAAAACATATTGAAGAAGCTGAAGGGACTTAGGTTCACCGCGCCATCCGCATTGATGGTAGAAGCAAAGGCGATGGGCCTTGGTGCGATGGCGTGTTGGAGCCATTGTTGCTTCTGCATCGGGTTGAGGTCCTGTAATGAGATCAGCATCTTTATTTTTTTAGGGCGAGGATAGAGAAATCATCTTCATCTTTTCGCATGGTGTTGTGCAAGGAGCCAAGCCCATCGATCTGCAACTCCACTTCATCACCTTCCTGCAGCCATTGCTCTTTGTGGGATGGGTCGTTCAATTTGGCGGTGCCGTTCAGTTCCAGAAAACATCCGGTGCCTACAGTACCGCTGCCGATCACGTCGCCCGGATAAAGCGTCACACCGTAAGAGGCCCGCTCGATGATCTCGGCAAAGGTCCAGTTCATCTCGCCGATGTTGCCACGGGATAGTTCCACACCGTTCACCTTACAGGTCATGGTAAGGCTCCAATTCTTGCCGGTATGTCCGGGCAGTGGTGGGATCTCAAAATCTTCCAGCTCATCCAGGGTGACCAGCCATGGGCCCAGGGAGGTGGCAAAATCCTTGCCTTTGGCCGGACCGAGGTTGAGCAACATTTCTTCCATCTGCAGGGTTCTGGCAGATAGGTCATTCATGATCATCAGCCCACCGATATATTGATCCGCATGTTCCGCGCGGATATTACGGCCGGCCCGGCAAATGACGATAGCGGCTTCCAGTTCAAAATCAAGTTTCTGGAAATGATCCGGCATCAGCAATACGTCGCCGGGTCCCTGGATGGAAAGATGATTGGTGAAATAGAAGATCGGATATTGATCAAATTCGGGTATCATCGGCACACCCCTGTTACGCCTGGCCGTTTCCACATGCTGGCGGAAGGCATAGCCATCCCGGCAACTTGTGGGGGCGGGTACGGGGCTTAAAAGCTGCACATTTTCCACGGGAGTGGCTTTCACCTGCGGGAAATGACCCTCGCGGATAGATTGAAAACCGCGCTGCGCGGCGTCATAACTTTCGTCCCAGTAATTCAAAAAAAGCGACATATTTCCGGGCAGGTCGGGGTGCAACCGGTCCATGTCGTATACGTAATTTTCGTAAAGTATTGCCAGCTGGTCGTGGCCGTCTTTGAGATATGAAACAAGCTTCATGCAGCGAATTTAGAGAATGCTTGTCAGTATTATATGTATGGGATTGGGTGTTTTAGGGCCGTATGTAGGGCGAATTAACAATTGTTTTGTACCAATCTTCCATTTCAGCCAACCAAATTAATTCAACAATGTTAATTTTGCGGCCAGAATTGGGTTCTTATTTAGATTAAAAAGCCAAGAGGTATGGAGACGACGCAAGCAACCAAAAAGCCCCATTATTCCAAAGGAACGAACGTGGATGTTTTCCAGATGTTGCGGTCTGATGCGAAGCAAATTGTTCGTGAATTGGCGCCAAAGCGCAAATGGGAGAGCCAGCTCAAAGCATTTTTATTTCCACTGATCTATGTAGGCCTGTGGGCCTGTGCCATGATCTGGGGTAAGCAATATCCCCTGGTGTATTTTGGCGCCTATGTGGGTCTTGGTTTTATGTTGATCATTATTTTCCTCAGTGTTATTCACGATGCGGTGCATGGGACCATTTTCGAGAAAAAGTGGATGAATGAATTGTTGGTACATATGTTTGATTTCATGGGGGCCAATAGTTTCATCTGGAAGTTGAGGCATGTGCGTTTCCACCATAATTATCCGAATGTGTTGGGATGGGATACGGATATCGACCAGAGTGATCTGGCCAGGATTTTTCCCCATGGCGAGTATTCTAAGTACCACAAGTATCAGCATATTTATTTGCCGATGTTGTATCCGCTGTTTTTATTCAACTGGTTGTTGGTGAGAGATTTCAAGGATTTCTTTTCCAGCAAAAAGTATGTGCGGAAGTTGATCACGATTCCGCCGATTGAGTATGTAAAATTATTTTTGTTCAAAGCGGTTTTCTTTGGCTACATGATCTTCCTGCCGAAGTATGCTTTGGATCTCAGCTGGGGCCAGGCGATTGGCGGATTTGTGGTGATGGTGTTCACTGCCAGTATTTTCGCGTTGTTTGTGTTGCTGCCACCGCATGCCAATATTGAGTCTGAGTTTCCATTGCCGGGTAAAGACAATGCTTTACCGCAGAACTGGTTCATGCATATGCTGATCACTACCAATGATGTGCAGGAAGACAATTGGTTCACCCGTTTCTTTATGGGTTCCTTTAATTATCACGTGGTGCATCACTTGTTCCCCAATGTAAACCATGTGTATTATCCTGAGATCACGCAAAGATTGGCACGATACGCGAAGGAGTACCATCTGCCGTACCGGCGTATGCCGCTTGCTACCTGCCTGCGCAATCATTTCCTGCTGATTAAGAAGAATGGGAGCAGTGAGTTTGATGTTTGGGAAGAATCTATGTAATTTTTTGGCAATTAACAATTAGCAATTGGCAATTAACAATTGGCACTGGTTTTTGGAAGTTGGATTTTGGTGCGCGTAACTAACTTCCAACAACCAGTGCCAATTGCAATTTGCTAATTGTCAATTGTTAATTGCTTTCTTTTTCTGTCTGTCTACCACAAGCTTGGCAATGATGACTCCCGCATCGCTGTCTTTGTATGTTCTGAGTAGTTTTTTTAGTTTTTCTTCACTCACATCAATAACATACAAGATGTGAATCAGCCTGGGAAAATCATGGACGATGAGGTGGTTGATACGTGCAGCCAGCGCCTGCACAAGCTCCTCTTCTGTGATCGAGGGTTGCAATGCCAATTCCCACCGGTTATTGATGGCCTGAATGATATCTGTGCCAGAGCTCCACATTCTGCCTAAATTTACAGCGAATTCAGAAGGATAAGTATGCAAACTTTATGGCAACCGGGAATTGAGCTTCAGGAAGAGTCGGGTCTCTCCAAATACAGACACTGGCTGCAGGAAACACGCGGGCTGGTATTTACTGACTATGCGGAGATGTGGGCCTGGAGCGTGAAGGATCCGGAGGCCTTTTGGGAATCTTTTTTTGTGTTTGCAGGGATCAGATCTCATGCGCCCTATCGGCGCGTGATGAACAAGCCTGCGGAGGGGATGATCGGCACAAAATGGTTTGAAGGAGCACTGGTGAACTATGCGGAGCATGTATTCATGCATGCCGCGGCGGACCGGCCGGCGATCATTTTCCGCAAGGAGAATTCAACTGATCTTGAAGTAAGTTGGGAGGAACTGCGGACGCAGGTTGCGAATGTGGCGAAATGGCTGCGGGAGAAAGGGGTGCAAAAAGGCGACCGCGTAGCGTCTGTATTACCGAATATTCCCGAAGCCGTGGTGGCTTTCCTGGCTACACAATCCATCGGCGCGGTGTGGAGTTCCTGCTCACCAGATTTTGGCAATCCTTCTATTGAGGACCGCTTTGTGCAGATCTCGCCGAAGGTGCTGTTTGCAAGCGACGGATATGTGTATAGCGGTAAAGCATACCCGAAAATAGACGCGTGGAAGGCACTCCGGGAAAAACTACCCGGGCTGCGGGAGCTGGTGTTGGTTTCCTGTCTTGATACGGGCTTAACCATGGATGATGCAACGGATTGGCATGTGTTGCTGCAAGGGGATGCAGTTGAACTTATTTTTGAGCCCCTGCCCTTTGATCATCCCTTGTGGATCCTTTATTCATCCGGCACTACGGGCAAGCCGAAAGCCATCACGCACAGTGTGGGCGGAAACCTGATTGAGCATTTGAAGGTGTTGATGTTGCATTGGGATGTGAAGCCCGGTGAGCGGTTTTTCTGGTATTCCACTACGGGCTGGATGATGTGGAATTTTTCCGTGGCCTCGCTGTTGACCGGTGCTACGATGATGATCTACGATGGTGCTGCGGGTTATCCCTCCTTGCAGGCGCTGTGGGATTTTGCAAAGGAAAAGCAGATCCATCATTTCGGCAGTGGTGCCGCGTATTTCATTGCGTGCATGAAGGAAGGGCTGCGGTTTGAACAGGATGGATTTCCGCAGCTGCGGACCATCGGCTCCACCGGATCACCCTTGCCGCCCGAAGCATTTGAATGGATATATAACGATGTGAAGCGGGATG
>Ga0207941_1000614_pt1 | contig 10419 bp, 9 predicted proteins | sample LakMenEpi13Sep12_FD_150695 | JGI IMG/M metagenome (GOLD analysis project Ga0207941, IMG submission 150695) | Freshwater microbial communities from Lake Mendota, WI - 13SEP2012 deep hole epilimnion (SPAdes) | ecosystem: Environmental > Aquatic > Freshwater > Lake > Epilimnion/Euphotic zone ...
CCCGAGATGATATTTGCTGTTTGATTGGGGTCAAAAAAAGTTTTACGCGGATCTGCATTCCCGCCGTCTTTCAAGGCACGTTGGTGCGTATACTGCAGGCCAGTGATCAGTTTGTTCTTTCCCTGCAAAGCGAAGATCCCATCGCCCTGGACCATGAATGTATTCATGATCTCATCGATGTAATAATTCCATGCCTGCAGTTGGATGTTCTGCTTTGGTTTGTACTGTGCCCCCAAAACCGCAACACCGGATGATTCCAGATTGCCTTTGTATCCAGACTTGGTTCCATCGGTATTTACGCCGGTAGAATAAAGGCCGATAGACTCCCCTGCGGCATACCAATCGATGGTTCCCCTGGGCGAGAACCTCCGAATCCATCCACCCTGGAGCTTGGTTTTAGAAATATCGTTGACCTCGGCCCAGATCCCCTCCACAGCTGTTGGTCGCATCCTTCCGTCTTGCGGATTGATCAGGGGCGTGTTGATCAGACTCCTGCCTATTCTGACAAATGATTTCTTGTAATTGTATTTCAGGTAAAACTCTTCCAGTCTCGATAACTCATTTTTATTTGCCGGATCAGTGATATCAAACTGTCCGATCTCATACCGGTTACTTGCACCGGAAAGAGAATCCTTTGCCGCAAGATCAGACGAGCCGAGGTTCCAGGTGAAGAATCCGCCCACACCAAATTGAAATCCTTTGAACTTACCGGTTTCATAGGTCATGCCGCCACCAAAAGCCCATGCATAATAATCACTAAGCTCCTGTGCATTCTGTGTGGTCATATAATACAACCTGAAATGCAGATCCAAACTGCCTTTCAACAGCGCATGCCGCAAGCTGGTTGTATCTGCTTCTTTGTCTTGCGATATTCCACGGAGAAATATCGATGTAAAAAAAACAACACTAAAAATCTTCTTCATGAATGATCTTTTTGAATTCGCTTCCACCTTCCAACTTCATCTTCTCCCTTGTATAAAAGAGGGGAGCGTAGAAACGCCCCCCTTACTAATCCTCAAACACACTAATGAAATTTTTATAGCATCGTAGAAGGGCACACATAATCAGTGACCTTAAACTTGTTGCTTTCTTTGATGGCTTTGAAACCGCCGGCTACGTCTATCAGATTGTTGTATCCTCTTGCCCTCAGTGTTGAGTTAAAGATCATGGACCGGTATCCGCCTGCGCAGTTCACGTAGTAGGTATTGTTTTTGTTGATCTGCAGCATGGAGCCATTGATAAAATCCAGGGGTGCATTTTCTGCATCTACCACATGCTCAGAATCATACTCGCTTTTCTTACGAACATCCAACAGATGTACGTTGCCGCCTTTCATGATTTCGGCGAGTTCATCAACGGTTACCTGCTGGATCATATCCACTTCCTGACCGGCATTCTTCCAGGCGTCAAATCCACCTTCGAGATAACCAATGCAGTAGTCGTAACCAACCCTTGCCAATCTTGTCACGATTTCTTCTTCCCTGCCGGGTTCAGCCACTACAAGAATTTGTTGCTTGATGTCGGGAATCATTGCACCAACCCAGGGTGCAAAGTTTCCATCGATGCCAATATTGATGGCGTTCGGAATAAATCCTTTTGCGAATTCTTCAGGAGCTCTTGTATCCAACACGAGTGCGCCGGTTTCATTGGCAGCTGCTTCAAATGCTGCGGGACTTAATGCATGTTGTCCGCGTTTCAATACATCGCTGATGCTGTCGTAACCCTGAATATTCATCAACACATTCAACGGGAAATATGCAGGTGGTTCAACAAGACCGGTGAGCAATTCTTTTTTGAATTCCTGCATGGTCATATCGGGCCTCAGTGCATAGTTTGTTGCTTTCTGATGACCCAATGTATCGGTGGTTTCTTTGCTCATGTTTTTTCCACAAGCAGATCCTGCGCCGTGAGCGGGATATACAATGATGTCGTCAGACAGCGGCATAATTTTATTGCGAAGGGAATGAAAGAGATGCTCTGCGAGCAGTTCTTCTGTTAATTCCGCTTTCACTTTTTGCGCAAGGTCAGGCCTGCCAACATCGCCGATGAATAAAGTGTCACCAGAGAACAGTCCTGTTTCTTTACCGTTTTCATCGATCAGTAAAAAACAACTGGATTCCATGGTATGGCCGGGTGTATGCAATACGCGGATCTTCAGTTTTCCGAGTATGAGTTCTTCATTGTCTTTCGCGATATGTGCATTAAACGCAGGACTTGCGGTTGGGCCATACACAATGGTTGCGCCGGTTTCTTTAGCGAGATCAATATGTCCCGAAACAAAATCAGCATGAAAATGCGTTTCCAGTACGTACTTGATTTTTGCACCGTCTTTCAGCGCTCTTTCGATGTAAGGTGCTACTTCACGCAGGGGATCGATAACGGCAACTTCTCCCTCACTTTCAATGTAGTAGGCGCCTTGTGCCAGGCAACCCGTGTAGATTTGCTCAACTTTCATTTTTTGTTGATTTACAGGTTTATACAAATTTGGTTCAGTCTTTTGGCCAGTACAATGACTTTAGTCACAGAACCCGGAAAATCTGTTCCGGTTTGGCCATTTGGAGGGAAAAGACCCACCTGCAAGACCGGGATGGAGGGAATATCCCTGCGCTCACCGGTGCGTCAATTTCATTCCACCACACAAAATTGTGCAATAGGAATAACCTGCACAGTGATGAAAATCACAGTTGGCAATATTTGTAAAATGGGCTTATTGAGCGGGCTCGAGCCACTCGATGAAGTTGCGATGCAGCACAACCATTTGCCTGTTTTCGAGTTTCTTCAAGAGTCTGGAGATCACTTCTCTGGATGAGCTGAGATCATTGGCAATTTGCTGATGCGTAAGCGTGATCTGTTTGTTGTGTTTCGCCTGGTTTCTGAGATACCATTCCAGGCGTTCATCCATATTTTTGAAGGCGATGTTGTCAATCACGATCAACAATTCCTCAAAACGGGAGCGATAGGTTTCCAACACGAAGTAGTACCAGCCTTTGTATTCTGTCATCAACACATCCATATATTGGATGGGAATCATGATTACTTCGGTTTCTTCTATGGCAATGGCCATGATCTCACTACTCTGGTTGCGTGTGGCGCAGATCATGCTGAGTGCACAGGCGTTGCCGGCTTCCAGGAAATACATAAAGAACTCGTTCCCATCTTCTCCTTCCCGATACAGCTTCACTTTTCCCTTGGTGATCAACATACTTGCCTTGAAGTACTGACCCGTCTTCATCATAATGGCCCCCTCGCTGAAGGTTTTTGTTTCTGCAATGCTGGCAATGAACTCGGCCAGTTTGCGATCAAACATGGGAAACATCTGCATGAGCTGTTCTGGGGTGTACATGAGTTGCTGGGTTACTATGTTATTGAGTTACTGAGTTGTTAAGTTGCTGATTTCATCGGCCCATATACACCATCAAAATCTGCACGTCGCTGGGGTTGATGCCGGAGATCCGCGACGCCTGGCCCAGTGTTCTGGGTTTGATGCGGTTCAGTTTCTCCTTGGCTTCCGCACTGATGGCCTGCACTTTGGTATAGTCAAAGCTGCCGGGTATCTCCAATTCCTCCATTTGGCTCATCCTGGCAACCAGTTCTTTTTCTTTATGGATATACACATCATACTTGAGCTGGATTTCCGCCTGCTCCAGGTGATCTGTTTTCTCCGCACGCAATGCGGTTTGCGCCGTATTGGAATGGGCAAGGATCTCAGCCAGTGAAATATTCGGCCTCAGGATCAGCTGACCCAATTTTTGCTTTTGCGAGATGGGCGTTGAATCTTTTTGTAACAAATAGCCATTAATGTCTTCAGGCTCAATGGTTAAGTCCGCGAGGGTCTTTTTGATCCTTTCCACCGCTTCCTGTTTGGCAACAACCGCCTCGAGTCTTTCCTGGCCAGCCAAACCCAACAGATAGGATTTTTCCGTTAGCCTTAAATCCGCATTATCCTGGCGGAGAAGCGTTCTGTATTCGGCCCTGCTGGTAAACATCCGGTACGGTTCCTCGGTGCCTTTGCTGATCAGGTCATCAATTAACACGCCAATATACGCTTCGCTGCGTTTCAGGATCAGCGGTTCCATGCCTTTTACCTTCAAATGTGCGTTGATACCGGCCATCAGGCCCTGACAAGCCGCTTCTTCATATCCAGTGGTTCCATTGATCTGCCCGGCAAAGAAAAGATTCTCTAAGTGCTTGGTTTCCAATGAGTAATGCAATTGTGTAGGCGGGAAATAATCGTACTCAATGGCATATCCCGGCCTGAACATTCTGCAATTCTCAAAGCCTGGAACCCTACGAAGGGCATCGTATTGAACTTCTTCGGGGAGTGAGGTAGAGAAACCGTTGACATATATCTCTACGGTGTTCCATCCTTCTGGTTCCACGAAGAGTTGGTGGCGCTCCCTATCTGCAAAGCGGTTGATCTTATCTTCTATGGATGGACAATACCTGGGACCTACCCCATCGATCCTGCCGGCATACATCGGACTTCTGGAAAAGCCGGTTTTCAGGATCTCGTGAACTGTTTTGTCTGTATACGTAATGAAGCAGCTTCTTTGTTCCTCCGGTTTGATCCTTGGGACATCGAGGTAAGAAAAGCCGACGATCTCTTCGTCGCCTTTCTGTTCTTCCATTTTGCTATAATCCAGGGACCGACCATCAATCCTGGGCGGGGTGCCCGTTTTTAATCGATCACTCTCAAACCCCAACTCCACCAGCTGCTCCGTGATTCCCGTCGCCGCTTTCTCCGCCATTCTTCCCCCACCGAATTGTTTCTCGCCGATGTGGATCAGGCCATTCAAAAAGGTGCCATTTGTCAACACAACTGCCTTAGCCTCAATATGATGGCCCAGTCCTGTGATCACCCCGGTACACCTTCCCCCCTTGACCAATAACCCCTTGACCATGTCCTGGTAAAAGTGAACACCCTCGGTTTCTTCCAGCATTTCACGCCACTTCGTAGAGAATAGCATGCGGTCGCTCTGCGCCCGGGGGCTCCACATCGCGGGTCCTTTGGAGCGGTTGAGCATCCTGAACTGGATCATCGACTGATCCGTCACGATACCAGAATACCCACCGAGGGCATCTATCTCACGCACGATCTGCCCTTTGGCAATCCCACCCATGGCTGGGTTGCAGCTCATCTGGGCGATGGTCTGTAGGTTCATGGTCACCAGCAGCACTTTGCTGCCCATGTTTGCCGCCGCTGCCGCAGCTTCACTGCCGGCATGGCCCGCACCCACTACTATGACATCATATTGAGGAAACATAGCGCAAAATTAGCGCTTTAGAACTGGTTCTGGTAGTGCTGCCAACGGGAAGGTTCCACGTGGAACGATCTACTGGGGGCAGGATAAATCCTGCACCATTACTGCTCTGCCCTCCCGGGAGAAGCGAACCGCGGCCCCAGTCCTTGTAAATGCGGGATTCAAAAGCGCCTTTCGATGCCCAACGCCCGGCACAAGATGATCTATCAGTAATAAAATGACTGCTACCAGCATATCATCCTTGCCATCGAAAATGACTTCTCCTGCGCAGGACCGCACCCCGGCCTCTTCCATTCTTGTCGGAAACCCCTTTCCACCCTCACCATCATGAGACAAACGACCTGTCCTCGCCAGAAAAGCCGCATGCAAAGAGGATGCTCCGTACAAACTGCGAATGGGAACCAGTGGAGGTAAGGCAGGCAAAGTAGACATCTCCACTTCAAGACTCCTGGATTCCTCCGATATCGCTTCCGGGAATTGCTTTAAATAAGCCTGAACATACTGTCTATGAAACAAGGAAGGATTTCTCCTCATGATATTTACCCAGTAGAGATAAGACATCTCCTGCTCACTCGCATATTCCCTTGCCCCAGCCCTAACCAATACGTTTACGATACCAGTATCCATAGCGCGGTTAATCTCAAAGGGCTTATCTGCAGTAACCAGATATCCCTGCCCCTTGGCAAGGCTGACAAGTAAACAACAAAACCCTAGAATAAAGACAGAATGTTTCACGTGGAACGTTTCGTGTATAGTCGAAGGTAGTAGTCCTCCCGTTCCCGCATCCTTAACTGATCTGTTTTTAACTTGTCTTTATATCCGCAGAGGTGGAGGCATCCATGAATCATCACCCGCCTTAACTCATTGATTCTGGATTGATTGTACTGTTTTGCATTCTCCTCAACCCTATCAAGGCTGATGTAAATGTCAGACACCTTAGCGCTACCTGGCGCCGAAAGATCAAAGGTGATAATGTCCGTATAGTAGTCGTGGTTTAGGTAAGAACGGTTGACCTCAAGCAGGGCCTCGTCAGATACCAATACATACTGTATGGCGTCCAACTCAACTTTCTCCTTTCTAAAGAGTTCTATGAGCAGGGCTTTCATTGCTCGCCTGCCTTTAAACCAAGCGGCGGTTTTTTCCTCGAAGAAATGAATTGATCCCATTCCCCAAAAGTAGCAATGAATAAGCAGTTACCTTTGCAAAGCCATGAATACAAAACGACTATCAGAGATTGCTGTAGGTGTACCCGTAAAGATCAAGGGAATTGAGGCAGATGATCTATTTCTCAAACTCATGGAAATGGGTTTCATTCCAGGGGAAACGGTTGTTATAGATCAGGTTGCTCCACTTGGGGACCCTATCTCTATTCAAGTGGCTGGATATCACCTCAGTCTCCGACTCAACGAAGCGCAAAAGGTGATTGTAGAAGAGATTTAATGATATATCATTGATTTTCAATTACTTATGAAAGTTGGGCTCTACTTCGGTTCCTTCAATCCCATTCACCATGGGCATCTCATCATAGCCAATCATTTAATTCAGGAAACCTCCTTGGATCAGGTTTGGTTTGTAGTGTCACCACAAAATCCGTTTAAGCAGAACCACGGCTTATTGAATGAATACCATCGGCTCCACCTCATCAACCTCGCCATAGAGGGTGAACGAAAATTGAGTGCGAGTGATATCGAATTCAAACTTCCCAAACCCTCTTATACCGTCACCACTCTCCAATATCTGGAGGAAAAATATCCGCAGCACCAATTCTCCATCATCATGGGAAGTGATAGTTTTCAGAACCTCGACAAATGGAAAAACGCAGAAGTGATCATGCAGCGTTACAGCATTTTCGTTTATAAAAGACCGGGCTTTGATATCAGAGAAGATCTGCCCGTTCAGAAAATTGTACTCGACGCGCCACTGTTACAAATTTCGGCTACCCATATACGTGAGTTGATCAGAGAAGGTAAGTCGATCCGCTACCTGGTACCAGATATCGTCAAGGCCGAGATAGAAGCCAACCACTATTATAAATAAAAATCAATTAATCAGGAATCCAAGTGCCAGACAGATAATGGCAATGATAGGCGCAGGAATTCTCGTGAACATCAAAGAAAGAAAGGTGAGCACCATTATGGCAAACTGAATCCACACACTGGCCTGCCCTTCAACAATACCCATGAAGTGCATGTCCTTGGCCAGGTAAACGGTTGATGCCGTCATAATCCCAACCACTGCGGCATTGATGCCTTTTAAACTTCGGTAAATCACCTGGTACCGATGCAGGTTTTGCCAGACCGGATAAAAGAACAACACCAGCAAGGCACTCGGAAGAAAAATACCTACCATACCAATTACACACCCGAGTATCTGCATCGATGTCCCCGAATTCTTCATCGCCAATCCACCCACATAACTTGAAATAGAAAACACCGGACCCGGAATAGCGCGCACGATACCCGCTCCTGTAAGAAACTCATCTCGCTCAATCCGGATCACATTCTGATTGCGTTTCTGGATGCGCTCGCTGGTTGGTCGAACTACATACTGTTCATACATCATCGGCACCAACACATCACCACCGCCAAATACAATACTGCCAAAACGATAAAAGTTCTCAAACAGGTTAAATGACTTACGGCTTTCCCATTCCTGTTTCCTGGATACCTCAGACAGCACACCGCTTATTAGGAAGATTGAAAGAAAAATAACGATGTTACCCCACTTGATCGGGCGGTACTCGATCTTGGCTACCGTTCCCTTCTCCCTCGTCAAAATAGAACTTACCCACCCGCTCAAGATGATAACAATCGGGAAGATCCATGGCGTTTTGAACAGAAAGTAAGTGGTTAGCATCGACAACACCATCACCCATCTTGTCAACCGGTTCCGGATAACCAGCGTGAAAGCCCGGAAACTCGCAAAAGCCAAAAAACCGATGGCCATGGGTTGTAAAAAACGAAAACCATGATCAGACAAATCCTCCCGCTCAATGTATCCCAGCAAAAAACTTAAAGAACCCATGATGATGGAAGCAGGTAAAATCCAGACAATCAGGGTGAGGATGGCCAAGGGGAGTCGGCCGCGCTTAAATCCAATCAAGGTTAGGGTCTGGGTAGAAGACGCGCCGGGCAATAGCTGGCAAAAAGCATTGAAATCCAGCAACTCTTCGGCCGTCAGGTCCTTCCGCTCCTGAACGAAGGTCTTCATCATCATGCCCAGATGCCCTTGCGGTCCGCCAAAGGCGGTAATGGCATGCATAAACACAGCCCTTAAGAATTGAATATGGCGAAGCAGCTTCAAAGAATGAATTATCAGAATGAATTTAAGTAAATGCACACGAGTAAACCAAAACTTCGTACTATTTTGCCATATGAGCAACATCATTCGCCATACGCTATACTTGGGCGTACTTTTGTTGGTGGCCTCCTGCCAGCCCAACATGTATAAACATCTTTCTACATACAAACATGTGCCGCCCGGAGCACCAGACTATAATAATGTAGACTTCTGGGCCGCACACCCTAACAAGCAGGACCCTTCAGACTCAGTCCCTAAACCACTCCGCGGTGGCAGGATCGATCAACCCGTCGACGTTTTCTTTCTGCATCCAACCACATTTACAGATCCACAAAAAACGAATGACCTGAATGCGCGGATGGACGACGATTCACTAAACCTGAAGACGGATCAATCGCCCATTCTTTACCAGGCCAGCATCTTTAATAAATACGCCAACGTTTGGGCGCCCCGCTACCGCCAGGCACATATCAATATGTATTGGCATAAAGACACCGCTACAGCACTCCGTGCCTTTGATACTGCCTATAGCGACATCGCCAGGGCCTTTGAATATTTCCTTGCAACAAACCCGGGCCGGCCTTTCATCATCGCCTCCCATAGCCAGGGGACTACACACGCAAAGCGCTTGATCAAGGAATATGTTGACAACAGCAATCTCAAAAACAGGTTGGTGGCCGCTTATCTCGTGGGCATCGCCGTGGCGCCAGACGAGTTCAAGAACATCCCGGTATGTAAAGACTCCAATCAAACCGGTTGCTTCGTTAGCTGGAGAACCTACCGCCGTGGTGTGGAATCCACGGGAAACACCACAGATGCAAATGCTGTAGTTGTAAATCCCCTGACTTGGACCACAGACAGTACAATGGCTTCAAAACAACTTCATCGAGGTGCTATTTTGTATAAATTCAATTCCATCATACGAAAACCCAATGATGCGCAGATCCACAACAACATGCTTTGGATCAGCAGGCCCAAGTTCCCGGGTGGATTCCTGTACAAAACCAAAAACTATCATGTAGGTGATTACAATCTATTCTACCTGAACGTTCAGGAAAACGTCAAGCGAAGAATCGATCTTTTCTGGAAATAAAAAAGAAGATCATGAAAACAATTATTGTCCCAACCGATTTCTCTCCCGTTGCACTCAACGCACTACATTATGCCCTTGCATTGGCCAAAGACCTCTCAGCAAAAATCATTCTATTTCACTCATACCAAATACCGGTAACATTCAGCGAAGTACCGGTAGTAACCATCAGCCTTGAAGAATTGCAAAAAGTAAGCGATGCAAAACTCCAGGAACTGAAAAACGATGCGGAACACGTCACTTCTCATCAGGTTCCCATCGAAGCTCACAATGTTTTAGGAGATGTAGTGGAAGAGCTGGCAACCTTGTGTAACAACTATCGGCCCTTTGCTGTGGTCATGGGAACAAAAGGAGCAGGTGCCATCGAAAGAATGATCATCGGCTCCAGTACGCTTGCCGCCATTAAAAGATTGGACGCCCCTGTGCTCATCGTTCCACCCGGAGCAACATACAAGGCAATCCATAAAATAGGCTTTGCCTGTGATTTCAATCACGTCAAAGACACCATCCCTGTGGGGGAAATAGAAGCACTAGTAAAAACCTTCAATGCATCATTGCATATCCTGAATGTAGATTACAAGGAAAAACATTTCACGGGAGACCTGACTGCGGAACTGACGGAAATAAACGAGATGATGGCACACCTAAACCCTCATTATAATTATATCAACAGCAAGTTTGTGGAAGAAGGCATCAATGCATTTGCAGATGCCAACCACATTGATCTATTGTTGACGGTACCTAAAAAACATAATTTCTGGGAAAACA
>Ga0207941_1000619_pt1 | contig 10368 bp, 8 predicted proteins | sample LakMenEpi13Sep12_FD_150695 | JGI IMG/M metagenome (GOLD analysis project Ga0207941, IMG submission 150695) | Freshwater microbial communities from Lake Mendota, WI - 13SEP2012 deep hole epilimnion (SPAdes) | ecosystem: Environmental > Aquatic > Freshwater > Lake > Epilimnion/Euphotic zone ...
CCGACTCCCACATTGCTGATAAGTAGGTTCTGACCAAAGGGAACCACCAGCCAGGAAAGGATCACCGGCACCAGGACCAACACCGGACCCAAGGTGAACAGCAAGCCGTCGGCCCGAGCCGGAATGATGTCCTCTTTGAAAAGCAACTTGAGGCCATCGGCCATGGGCTGCAGTAGCCCCAGGGCACCGGCGTACTCCGGTCCGATGCGCTGCTGGGCAGCGGCGGAGATTTTGCGCTCCAGCCAGACGTTGACCAACACCCCCACAACGGCGGCGACAAGCACCAGGAGCATGGGCAGGGGCAGCCACAGCAAGCGGGCCAGACCAGGCCCCAACCCCAGGCCTCCGAGGGCCTCGATGAAACTGCTCTGGAGATCAAGACCCATGGAAGGGAGTCCCTCAGTCACAACCGTGTTCGAAAGCATCGTGGCAACTCCTGGTGGATCTGGGGGAATCCGCTGGGGACCTTAGGTCGCGGCGGGACGCTGCTCAAGGGGGACCCAGGCCCGCTCGAGGGAGCCGGTGTAGATCTGGCTGGGACGATAGATACGATTGGCTCCAAGCTGCTCGCGCCAGTGGGCCAACCAGCCAGCGGTGCGGGCAATGGCGAAGATCGGCGTAAAGAGGTCGCGGGGGATGCCGAGCTTGCGGTAAACCAGTCCGGAATAGAAGTCGACGTTGGGGAAGATGCCCTTGGGACCCAGTCGATCAGCGGCCACGGCCTCCAGTCGTCGAGCCACGTCATACATATTGTCGTAACCGAAACGCTGGAACAGTTCCTCGGCCAGCCCCTGCAGGATGACGGCCCGGGGATCTTTGACCCGATATTCGCGGTGTCCGAAGCCCATGATTTTCTGCTTCTCGGCGATGGCCCGATCCAGCCAGGAGTCGACCTCCTCCACAGAGCCGATTTGGTCGAGCATTTCCAACACATCCTCGTTGGCGCCTCCATGCAAAGGGCCGGCCAGAGTGCCGACCGCCGAGGCCACCACCGCATAGGGGTCGGTGAGGGTGCTGGCGGTGACCCGGGCGCTGAACGTACTGGCGTTGAGACTGTGTTCGGCGTGGAGAATCAGGCAGGCATCAAAGATGCGGGCCGCCAGGGGGTCCGGTTCCCGCTCGGTGAGCATGTAAAGAAAATTGGCGCCATAGGGCAGATCATCGCGGGGTTGAATCGGATCCTGGCCTTTGCGAATCAATTGAAAGGCCGCCACCATGGTGGGAATCTTGGCGATCAGCCGAACCACCGCATCGACGATGTACTGCGGGTCGTAGAGGGCGCGGCGCGAATAAAAGAGTCCCAGGGAGGCGGCGCTGGCCTGGAGGGCATCCATCGGATGGCCCGAGGCCGGGAAGCATTTCATCATGTCCCGAATGCGGAAGCTGACCCGCCGGTGCATCTGCACATCGTGTTCAAAATCCCGCAACTGAAAAATTGTCGGCAGCTCGCCCCAGATCAGGAGATAGGCCGTTTCGAGAAAGCTGCTGTTCTGGGCCAGCTGCTCAAGGGGATAGCCCCGGTAGGTGAGCAAGCCCCGGTTGCCGTCGATCGAACAGATGGCTGACTGGGTGGCCGGCACCCCCTCTAAGCCAGGCCGAAAAGGGGGCGGGGCGGCTGCGGGCGGGGTGGCCTGGGCGTCGCCATTGTCTGGAGCGTCGCCGCTGGTCTTGGCCGCCATGACTGTGGTTTGAAATGATGTCGAACCTAGGTGTCAAGGAGGGACCTTGTCGTAGTGCAGGCTGCTGACCGATGCCCAATCAATCGGCCAACAGGATGCGGGGCCGCAGCAGCAGGCTCAACTGCCCCTTCCAGGGGCCGCCGGGCTCCCTGAGGGGGTCGAGGCTCACAAGCAGCAGGCCCGCCTTGCGCAGGGCAATCGCGCCGGGACGAGCCCCCAGGAGCTGGGCGGCCAGCAAGCCCAGGTCGGGCTCATGGCCCACCAGGCCAATGCGGCTGCCCGGGGGCAAGGGCAGGGACCCAAGGCAAGCTTCAAGCCAACCGGGCCCATCCCCCCCGGGCGCCAGGGCCGCAGCGGCCTGCCAACTCGGCGCCAGCCCAACCGCCACGGCAATCTCTGCGGTCTGGCGGGCCCGCGTCAGGGGGCTGCTGAACAGAATTTGCACGTCTAAGTCGAGGACGCGGGCCCGACGCAGGACAGTTTCGGTGCGCAGTCGGCCTTCAGCAGTGAGATTGCGGGCTGCGTCATCGAGCCCACTTCGCCGCTCTTCGGCAATGCCGTGGCGCAGCAACAGCAGTTCAATTCCTGCCACGGTCCCTCCCGGGCCGGCCGGTCGACTGAAACTCCAACTGTCCATGCAGCCGCATCGCCCCATCCTGGGGCTCAAGGGCCAGGGCTAACCCCTGGACCGACCCCTCCAAGGGTTCTCCCCCAAGCATGGCCAGCAGGCGCCAAGGCTGTAAGTCCCGCAGCAGTTGGCGGGCTGGGCTGGCGGCCAAAGCCCATTGCAGTGGCGCTTGCTCAGCCATCAGGCCCTGCAGCTGGCGAGCCCGCAGTGAATGGGGGCGGCCCCGTCCGAACTCCCGGAGCCTGTCGATGCTGCCCCCCCACCAGGCCAACCCCTGGCCCTGCAGGCGCCAGCCGGCCACGGAAGCGACTAATTGATCAGGACCCTCGTTGCCACGGCGAGGGCGGGCATTGGTGCCTTCGAGCCGGGTCCAGACCGATGCCATCTGATCGTGGATCTCAAGCGGAGCTTCCACCCAACCCTGGGCGGCCAGCGGAGCTTCCAAAGCCGCGGCGGCAGGCTGGTCGGCGGGGGTTCCGAGCAACCAGTTGCCGTCCAGATCGGCCAGGAGCAAGGGGCCCTCGGCCCTTTCGACCACGAGGCCCGGCAGGGGACCACTGTCGACGGCAAAAGCCATGGCCCGATCCAGCAGGGGCTTCAAGGCAGGCAGGCTTTGCAGGGCGGCGGACTGACGCAGAAGCAGCAGGGAGGAGGGTTCTTGGTCGAGGCCCGCCAGCAAAGCCGCCACCACCTGGTCTGCGTCGAGTGCGTTGGCAGCAAAGCGATCGGGGGGTAGCAGCTGGGGAGCCAGCAGGCCCTCAAGGCGCAGGGACCGCCCCTCCGGCCTCAGGGCCGCCACCAGGTGGGACGGAGGACCTGCGCCAGGATTCTGTTCTGGCAGAGAGGGCCCCGCAAAGCCGACCCCAGCGGCGGCAGGGCGGGCAACCAACAGGGCCACCCCTTCGCCCAGCCGGGCCAGTCCATCCCGGAACCAAGGCTGGGCAGCCTGGTTGAGATCGTCAATCTGGGAGACATCGAGGGCCTCTTCGAGCACCCCGCGTCCCGAGGCGATCAACAGCAGGTCGTCATCCACCAAAGCCGTGGCCAAGGGCATCGCCACCTGACCGCGCAAGGCCCCGCGACCACTGATCACCCCCATGCCCCGATAACTCGTGACCTGCAGATCGGTGCCCGCCAAGCTGCGGGTTTGCCAGAAACGCTGCACAAAGTGACGGGCCCCATCGGGATCGCGGCTGCGCAGGGCAAGCAGCCAGCCAGGCCCGGAGGTCGCCGCATCGGTATCCAGCAGGGCCATCGATATTTCCGGTGCCAGCCAGCTGGCCAGTTCGCCCTGATAGTCGAGTCCTGCGGCCGCGAAAGCACCATCGCGTAATCGCGTCAACGCATAACCGGCACCCCGCCGTTGACGAGGCGGGGCCAGGGCCCGGGCGTAGGCCACAGGCTCCTCGGCATCGGTCATCAAGTAGAAGCTGAACGGGGCCTGCCGGGGCACGAAACGGGCGGCGCGAGGCATGGCCAGGGCCTGGTGCTGGAGCCGCAGGGGACTGCGCTGCCACACCAGCCACCATCCCGCCGCGGCCAGACTGAGTAGGAGAAGAATCCCCGTCAGCAGCACCGCCAGGAACGCCCGGCCCTTCATAAGGTCCCATCCGAAGACATGGGCCCATCCTCCGCCACCCTCTTCCCAGCCAGCATGGATTCCGCCCCAGTCCCCGCCAGCACCCTGCCAACGCCCAAGGTCCTTCAAGCCCGGGTGCTGCAACAACGCCTCCTGGCGGGGGAGGACCTGCAACTGGTGGACGTGCGCGAGGACGAGGAACTGGTGCTCGCCCAAGTGGCCCATCCCGTGATTCACCTGCCCCTGAGCCGCTCGCAAGAGTGGCTGGGGGGGATCGACACCCTGCTGGACGCCCAACGGCCCGTGGCTGTTCTCTGCCATGCAGGAGTGCGCAGCTGGCATTTCGGTTGCTGGCTGTTGCAGGAGCGGGGCTTTCGGGAGGTCTGGAACCTGGTGGGGGGAATCGACGCCTGGAGTGTGGAGGTGGATCCCGCAGTGCCGCGCTACTAGCTCGCCAATTCCGACCCGGCAGGCCGCCCCAGGATGAGGTCCCAGCCCCTACGATCATCAAAGTAGCCAAATTGCGCACTTGGAGAGCCTGCCGCGCCGTCAACAGGAGGTGCTGCAAGCAACCGTGCGGCATTACGTCGATACTGTCGAGCCCGTAGGCAGCCATACCCTCGTGCGCCGCTTCGGCTTTGCGGCCAGTCCTGCCACCGTGCGTTCGGCCATGGGCGCCCTGGAGCAAAGGGGCTTGCTGACCCAACCCCATACATCAGCGGGCCGCATCCCCAGCCAACTGGGCTACCGCCACTATGTTGATAAGTTGCTGCCCCAACCTGGGGCAACCGCCCGCCAACTGGAAAGCGAACTACTGGGGGTGAGTCTGCAGTGGGCCGCCTTCGACGACCTGATGCTGCATCTGGCCCGGCGTCTGGCCGACCTCACTGGCTTGCTCAGCCTGATCAGTCGGCCCCAAGGGCCCAGGCCCAGTCTGCTGGAGATCCGTCTGGTGCCAAACGCCGATCGGCTCATGGTGTTCCTGGTCCAGGGGGCCACCCTGACCACCAGCCTCAACCTGAGGCTCCCAGCCGTTGGCCCTGATGATCTGGCGATTCTGGAGCGCTGGACCAATGACCAACTGCGCCGCCAACCTGAGGGTCGGATCGCCTGGAAGCAACTGCCGCGGGAGCTGCAACGCTGCGGGGACCCCTTGCGCCAGGCGCTCGACAGCCACGGCAAGGCACCGCACGAGCTCGACGGCCTGGTGGCGGTAGGCCTGGGGGGACTGCTATCCCAACCGGAATTCAGCCGTACCGCCAGCCTGTTGCCCCTGGTGCAACTGGTGGAAAATCACCCTGAAGCGGTACTGCAACCTTGCCGCAAGCAACCCCAGGAATCAATCTGGATCGGCAGCGAGCATCCCCACGGCGCCCTCGGTGAATGCGCCGTGGTGCAGGCGGTGTATTGCGCCGCCGATGGGGCCCGGGGCCAGGTCGCCCTGGTGGGCCCGATGCGGATGGCCTACGCCACCGCCAGGGCAGCGGTGCAATCGGTGGCCAACATCTTGCAACGGCTGTTGAGCTGAAGGCGAAAGGAATGACCTATTGCGTTGGCTTCCTGCTCGAGAGCGGATTGGTTTTTGTATCCGACTGCCGCACAAATGCGGGGGTGGATTACATCTCCAGCTACAGCAAGCTCCATGTGTTCCAGCCCGCCCCGGATCGGCTGTTCGTGCTGATGGCGGCGGGCAATCTCGGCACCACCCAGGCGGTGCTGAACCGGATCCGCCGGGATCTGGACCTTGATGACACCGCCGCGACCGCCGCGGTGGTGAGCGATGGGAGCAACGGCCCCGTGGCTCCGCCCCAATCTGCGGAGCCTCCCCCTGCCGGCCCATCGGACGATGGGTATAACCTATTCACGGCCCGTTACTTATTCGAGGCGGCCGACTACGTGGGCCGCCTCAGCGTGGCAGTGCAGCGGACCTTCTCCACGCCCCTGCGGCAGGCTGGCGCCAGCGGCGAAGCCAGCTTCATCTTGGGGGGCCAGATCGCCGGCCAACCCCATGGCCTCTACCTGATCTATCCGCAGGGCAACGCGATCATGGCCACGCCGGAAACCCCCTTCCTGCAGATTGGCGAAAGCAAATATGGCAAGCCCCCCCTCGATTACGTGGGCCACACGCGCCTATCGCTCGAGGATGCGGCACGCCTCTGCCTGGTGTCGCAGATTGTTACGCGCCGCTCCAATCTCACCGTGGGCCCGCCATTCGAGATCGCCCTGGTGCCTGCCGATGAACTGCGGGTTTCCCGCCGCCTCAAGCTGGACAAAGACCATTACCAGGTGACCCGATCGATGGAGATCTGGGCACGCGACATGAAAGAAACCCTCGGCAAGCTGCCGCGGTTTCAATGGGAGGAGGATCCGCTCTGAAGGAAGGGCCTAATCGGGCAGCCACAACCAGGCAGGCCCGTGACGGAAATGTGTGCTAAGTTAATTTTTGATGAATCTACCATGGGGCTTTTCCTTGTAAATAGATGTCCAATAATTTTTGCCTTGCCCAACCTGCACGAACCAAATCCTCAAACTATCGGCCTGATATTGATGGTCTTCGCGCCTTAGCACTGATCGCTGTTATCATCAATCATTTTGAAAAGAGTCTTCTGCCAAGTGGCTATCTGGGTGTTGATATTTTTTTTGTGATCTCAGGCTTTGTCATAACATCATCACTGCTTAATAAGCCCCAAAAGTCATTCGGCAAGGGGATGTTGAATTTTTATGCCAGAAGAATGAAGAGATTGGTGCCGGCCCTTGCTTTCTGCGTAATCATCACCAGTGCGCTCACCTGTCTGTTTGACCCTGCGCCAGGCAGCTCGCTCCGGACCGGTCTCTCCGCTTTGTTGGGTGCATCCAATCTATATCTATTCTCCCAATCAACAGACTACTTCGCCCCCAGCACGGAGCTCAATACTTTCACCCAGACCTGGTCGCTGGGAGTAGAAGAACAATTTTATTTTCTTTTTCCTCTGCTGCTAGGAACCGCAGGCCTCTGGCGAACCAATGCACCGGCAAACCACCGCACTCAACGAAGACTCGGATGGATCATCTTTATCTTATCGGGGCTCTCGCTGCTGGGCTTCCTCGCTCTCTACAAAAGCCAGACAGCCGCTGTTTACTTCCTGATGCCATTCCGTTTCTGGGAACTGGGCTTCGGTTGCATTCTTGCCATCATCAATCTCAACTTAGCTCAAAAATTAAAACATTTAAATCAATTTAATAGGCCATTAAGTCTGTTGGTTTTTACAGCCCTAATAACCACATTTTTTGCACCGGAACAATTGGCAACACAGGCAACAGTGCTTGCAGTTGCTCTCACCTGTATTCTTATCGCTTTGACCGCGGAAGGAAGCTTTGTTTATAAGCTTTTAACCCATCGGTACAGCCTATGGATCGGGATGATTTCCTACTCTTTGTACCTTTGGCATTGGTCGATCCTTAGCTTGAGCAACTGGACCGTCGGCATTCATGCCTGGACAGTTCCCTTCCAGGTCGTGGCAATGGTCGGAATGGCAACGGTTTCCTATTACGCAATTGAAAAACCCCTGCGCTTTGCTGATTGGCATTCTTCACAATTGATCACCATTATATTTGGTGTCCTTACATCAGTTGTGGGCATTCTGATTGTGCTGCTGCTAGGCAAGCCACTGGAAGGCAAACTCTTTCTTGGCAATGGCGGCAAAGAGGCTGCGGATGCACGTCTTGCCTCCAGTCTCGTGAACCCTGATACCATCAAAATTGAGGACGTTGAAGCCAAGCTGAAGAGATGCAATGTAACTCCTTTTCTATTGGGGAATAACAGCTATAAACTGCAGGCACCCGTTGACTCCACATTGATCAAGGACTGCCTTAGGGGCGATGCGAACAACAGCAATCAACAGGGTCGATTGTTATTGGTTGGCGATAGTTTTGCAGAAAAACTGGCTCCCCACGTCGCCTTGGCGGCGCAAAAGCTTGGCTATCAATTTGGCATGATCTATGGTTACGGCTGCCCATATTTACTTAGTTCAGCCAAGATAAAGGGAGCAAGTTTTCCCAAATGTCGGTATTTGAATGAACAGATTTTAGAGCAGGCTGTGCTCGAATCACTTAAACCAGGCGACATTTTAATTTTGCGTCTACACCTTGTCAGTAAAAGCTATGTCCGATACCCAACAGTAACCAGCCATCCTGAAGCTGATTCCTACGATGCGGCCCTGAAAGACATTGCAGATAAAGTTGCGCAACGCGGTGCCAACTTTATTGTAATTGGCCCCAATCCCCTCCTTGCCAAGCAGGAGATGATGGCACTAAAGCCCGAATGGTTTAACAGTCTAAACAGGGCCAGGGCCATACCGCCCAAAAATTCAGAAGAAACAATTTACTTTAATGAACTTGACAATCACTTAGCAGCCGAATCCAAACGTTGGAGCGGCGCTAATTATATGAGCTTAAAGCCCTACATCTGCCGACCGGATAGTTTTTGCCTCCTCGACAAAGATGGTCACTTTCTCTATAGCGATGACCACCATCTCAGCCCCTATGGTCACGATCTGCTGTTTCCGGCACTATTGAATCTCGCCAAGCATTCGCCTTGAACGGGGCCAGGGGTAAGCCCGGATCTCACCCCCCCATGCGATCACCCAGCTTGTCGGCCACCGTATTGACGTCCTTGTCGCCGCGGCCGGAGAGGTTCAAGACCACTTCGCTGCCGGGGGGCAAGGTGGGGCAGAGGCTTTCGAGCCAGGCGAAGGCATGGGCCGTCTCCAGGGCGGGAATGATGCCTTCGAGGCGGCACAAACGCTGTAGGGCCTCCAAAGCCTCGGCGTCGGTGACGGCGGCGTACTCGGCCCGGTTAATGGACTTGAGGTAGCTGTGTTCGGGACCGACGCCGGGGTAATCGAGACCGGCACTGATGGAATGGGCCTCCTGCACCTGGCCCTCCTCGTCCTGGAGGAGCAAACTCATGGCGCCGTGGAGAACCCCCACCCGGCCCTCGGTGATCGTGGCGGCATGGCGACCGCTGGCCACACCCTCGCCGGCGGCCTCGACGCCGATCAGGCGCACGGAGGTGTCTTCGACAAAGGCATGGAACAGGCCCATGGCGTTAGAGCCGCCACCGACGCAGGCCACCAGCACATCGGGCAGGCGGCCGAAGGACTCAAAGCACTGCTGTTTGGCCTCCTTACCGATGACGGCGTGGAAATCGCGCACCAGCATCGGGTATGGGTGGGGCCCGGCCACCGAACCCAGAATGTAGTGGGTGGTTTCGACGTTGGTGACCCAATCGCGGATCGCCTCGCTGGTGGCGTCCTTGAGGGTGGCGGTGCCTGCCGTCACGGGCTGGACGGTGGCCCCCAGCAGGCGCATGCGGAAGACGTTGAGGGCCTGGCGGCGCATGTCCTCGGCGCCCATGTAGATGACGCACTCCAGCCCGAAGCGGGCGCACACCGTGGCGGTGGCGACGCCATGCTGCCCGGCGCCGGTTTCGGCGATGATGCGCTTCTTGCCCATGCGCAGGGCCAGCAGGCCCTGGCCCAGGGCGTTGTTGATCTTGTGGGCGCCGGTGTGGTTTAGGTCTTCGCGCTTCAGCCAGATGCGGGGGCCACCTTCGGGACGGCGATAGTGCTCGCTGAGCCGTTCGGCCTCGTAGAGCGGACTGGGCCGGCCCACATAGGTGCGTAGCAAGTGGTCGAGGCGGCTGGTGAAAGCCGGATCGGCCCAGGCCTGGGCGGCGGCCACCTCCAGCTCGGCCAGAGCCGGCATCAGGGTTTCGGGCACGTACTGGCCGCCGTAGGGCCCAAAACGGCCCAAGTGGTTGGGGCGAGCTGACACCTGGAGGGCAGTGGCCTCCGGGACCAGGGCGCCAGCGCCGGCAGCTGTGCTCGCTTGGGGGAAGGTGCTGGTCACCGGCGGCGGGGCAAACAAGATGGTTGCAGCGTAGGCAGCGGGGCTGGCCAGCGGCCAGGAACCTCGCCCCTGGTCCCCTGGCGTGCGTGAATGGCTGCCATAGCAAGGGCCCTGCAATGGGATCAGCCGCCCATTCAGCACGCCGGCGGCTCAGGGGAGCTTGGGGCGGACTGCCGCCCGGGCCGACATTTGTGTTTTGGAGCTGGCTCGGCAGTCGTCTGCTGTTTTTCCTCACCCTGGTGCTGGCCCTGCGGCCCCGCACGGCAGCGGAGCTGATGGAGCGCCTGGGCCAGTGGGATGGGGCCCACTACCTCAAGATCGCGGCACAGGGCTATGGGGGCGATGAATTTGCCTTCTTCCCCCTGTTTCCGTACACCATCAAAGCGGTTGCCGCCCTGGTGCCCATCCCCCCCGTGCTGGTGGCCCTGCTGCTGGTGAACGTCGCCTTGCTGGGGGCCCTGCTGGTCTTATACCGGCTCAGTGAGCGCTGCCTGGGAGCTGCCATCGCCAGGAACGTAGTGCTGCTGACCTGCCTGAACCCGATGGCGATCTTTTTTGCCATTCCTTATACCGAATCCTTTTATTTGCTGTTC
>Ga0207941_1000620_pt1 | contig 10365 bp, 17 predicted proteins | sample LakMenEpi13Sep12_FD_150695 | JGI IMG/M metagenome (GOLD analysis project Ga0207941, IMG submission 150695) | Freshwater microbial communities from Lake Mendota, WI - 13SEP2012 deep hole epilimnion (SPAdes) | ecosystem: Environmental > Aquatic > Freshwater > Lake > Epilimnion/Euphotic zone ...
GGGGGGGGGGGGGGGGACGTGGCAACCCAAAGAGAAAGCCAAAATGTGAAGTGCCTGAATTTCAAGACAAGCCCTAAGTAACGGTGCTAATCTGCTGCAGTGCCCATCATTTTCCAAATCATGAACAACCGCTTCAAGCTTGGAGCAGCCCTTTTTGCTGCGGCCGGAACTTTTGCCTTTGCTGGCGCTGCCCCCGCCAACGCAGCAGCTTGCCCCCAACCAGGATCTTTCCCTCTTTCTAGTATTACCAGCTGCACCCAAGGTGGATTTACATTTACCTTAACCGGTTTCAGTGGATTCATGGGCAATGACGACATCTCATTTTCTAATCCTGTGCCTTCACAGTTCACGTTTAGCGTCCAAGGAGATAATCCTTGGACTTCAGGTACAAAAGTCCTCAATTATAGCGTGACTGCACCTTCGGGCAAGCTACTGAGTGCCCATTCGGCTTCCCTCTCCTCGTCTCTTCTCACTCCTGGAAACGGCACTTTCGCTGTAGCAGGAACAAACTCTGCCCAAGGCGTCATGACTAATAATAATACAATGGCCGGAATGGTAAGCTACCCAGTTAATCTTGCTTCTGACACCTTCACTGCCACTCTCTCAGGCATTTCCGGTGGCGGTGTTCAGTCAATCCAATCATCTTATGGCGTTGTTGACGCCCCCCCCACCCCTCCCGTTCCCGGTCCACTTCCCATCTTCGGCGCAGCTGCGGCGTTTGGATTCTCCCGCAAAGTTCGCAACCGTATTAAGGCGGCTGCCTGATTTTCATCAGCAATGCGTAAAGCCTCCCTTTGGGGAGGCTTTTTATTGCAACAAGTATTCACTAAGAGGCTGCACATCATGCTAACGTGATCAATAATGGAATCAATGCATGGCCATGACTGCTGAACAGATTGAGTTGATCAATGAGTCTCATGCAGCTCGCCGCTTACGCCTTTGGTCTAAAACATCTTTCACGTTAGCTGTTTTGGGATGGTTGATCATTGGGTCGGCACTGAACACTATTATTTTCAACTCTTTCCCACTAAATCTCGCCACGCCAGAATGGTATCTCAGCTTAATTGCGGCACTGATCTCTTCAGGCTTTCCTTTTTTGGTTGGTGCCGTGCTGATTGCCTTGGCCCTGCTCTTTAATCCGAAGGAGAATATATTGCAAAAATGGCAACTCATGGTGATCCGGCTAGCGGGCTTGTTTGCTATTTTGATGGTATTGGTCATCCCGCTTCAGTTTTTCCTGGGGTCGCGTGCGCTCAACGGCCAAACCATCAGGGCTTTCGAAGCGATCAATAATCTCAAGGGCATTGCTAAAAGAATCAGTTCAGTTAATTCTGAGCCTGAATTGCGTGTCTATATGGCCTCGCTGCCCAATGCGCCAGCCCTCCCCGCCAAGTTTGATGCTGCTTTCCCAGTGATCCAACAGCGCGCGATCGAAAATATCACGGCCCAGATAAATGCCGCTCAAAATAATCTCGAGACTCAAAAGTCTCAGGCTCTACAGGTGTTTTTGAAGGAGGTGATCAGAAATACCGCTCAAGCCATCTTGATGGCTGCAGCTTTTTCTGCACTTGCAAATCTTTCAAGCGGTACTAACAATGTAGTCACCCGATTCTTTTGTTCGTTGCTCTAATCAGTCTCAGGAAGTAAACCCAAAGAAGCTGCTCGCCACATCTGCTTTCATAACGCCGTGCTTGAGCTCAGTGCCAGCGGCCTGCTGATTCAGATGACCCCGACTTCAGATGACCCCGACCGGTAGCGATACGAGCGCACGCAACTCATGCTGCTGTAGGCCCTGCAGCACGACGCCCGCACCCATAGCGGCTGGAAAGTGCTTGCCGAGTTGCTCCTACAGCGCCAACCGCGCCGTGCCGGTCATCAGGTACCGAATGGCCTTACGGCCCCGGCGAGGCAAGGCCTCAACCGCGGCGGCCTCAATCAATGGTTGAAGGGTCTGCGAAACCGTGGGTTGCCGCACCTGCTGCAGCTCCCAGGCGGTTTCGCCCAACTGCTCCTGCAGTTCCGTCTGGTTGCGTTGCTGCAGCGTCAGCAGCAGAGCCTCCACCGTCTGCACCAGGGTGATTCTGCCAATCCCGGGGGGCCTGCCGCCGGCAGCCGCATCCACGCACCCCAAATGACGGCTGTGCGCATCCAGCCGGTGCCAGTAGGTTGAAATTCCGAAACTCTGCTGGTTGCGATGGGTAATCGCCCTGCCGATGGGTCAGCCGAGGAGACACTTCGCGAGGTGCTGACCGTGTCGCGGCGCGGCTAGATCACCCTGCCAGCTGGCATGAGGCGGCACCTCGGCATCGCACCCGGGGGCGCTGTGATCGTGGAGGAGTGCGAAGGCGAGCTGCGTCTCAGGCCTGCTGCTGTGCTGGAAGTGGCTCACTACAGCGATGCTCAAATCGCTCAATGGGATCGCGCCGATGTGCTTTCAATCGCAGAACGCCAGGACATCCTTCAGCGCCTGCTCCAGCACTGATGCTCTTCCGCAGGGATGACATCACAATTGCCTGCCCAGCCTCCCTGGCTAAAAAAGATCGCCCGATTGATCGTGCTGCTCACGCCTGCAAAGCCGATGTGCTGCCGACCGGCGAGGTGTGCCGGTGGCCGTGGTGCTGTCCTCCGAGCAGTTCCACCTCCATCAGCATCAGGGGGAATCGCTGGTGGCGTTCATCCGTCGCTCGCCGCTGGTCGGGGCCGACGAGCTGGAACTCGATCAGCAACGCAGCGGCGATCTCGGGCGCGACATCGAGCTTTGAGGGCAACACAGCCGGCGATGGCAGAGGGCAATCTGATCGACACCAATGTGATTTCGGAACTGCGCCGCCGCGAACCGGAGCCGCGGCTGGTGCACTGGTTTGAGCAAAGGCCGGCTGGCCATCTTTACCTCAGCGTGCTGACCCTGGGCGAGATCCGAAGGGGCGTGGAGAAGCTGCAGCAGGGGGAGCGGCAACGGACGCTGCGCATCTGGCTGGAGCAGGAGTTGCCGACCTTCTTTGCCGGCCGTGTGCTGCCGATCGATGGGGCTGTGGCCCATCGCTGGGCACAACTGATGGCGAAGCTGGGAAGGCCTCTGCCAGCAATCGACAGCTTGCTGGCGGCCACTGCACTGGAGCACAACCTGGTGCTGATCAGCCGCAATCTCAAGGATGTGGCGGACTTGCCTGTGGCCGTGGCCAATCCCTGGGATCCGGATGGGACCGGACTCTGATGCTCTGTTCCTTCAGCGGGCAATCTCGCCTTGGAGCCGCACCTTGGGGTTCCCCTGATGGCGGCAATTATTGGCCAAGGGCTGCGGCCAGCCAATGCTGGCCTTGTATTGGCCGATCTGGCAATACAACAAGGCTCTGGGCGGCCGAGGGATGTGGTGCAGGCGGTTTGCGGACAACCCCTGGAGCCAGACTGTTTAGGCTGGTTGGGTCTCCTATGGCGGTTCTGCCGATGCGATCACAACCAGATCTCGGTTGGGCGGATTGTTCGGCCGTGGACCAAGACCCTCTGAGGCTCAGCGGCGCCTGGGTGTTTCGCAGCACCCGCATTCCGGTCGCCGCCCTGTTTGAAAATCTGGAGGATGGCGTCTCCCTGGAGGAGTTCGTCGAGCTCTTCCCCGGGGTGACCCGGGAGCAGGCACGGTTGGTGCTGGAGCATGCCGCCAGAAGCACGGCTGCAGCCTTGGCCTGAATGCGGATCCTGTTTGACCAGGGCACACCTGCCCCCCTGCGGCGCTGCCTTTCTGGCCATGTCGTGGGCACGGCCTATGAGCTGGGGTGGTCAACCGTGACCAATGGCGATCTGATTCGCTTGGCAGAGCAGGAGGGCTACGAGCTGCTGATCACCACCGACACCAACCTTCGCTACCAGCAGAACCTTAACGAGCGAACCATTGCCATCCTGGTGCTCAGCACCACCAGCTGGCCCAGGATTCGCCAGGCCACAGAACGCATCCAGTCTACGATTGCCTTGATCCATACCGGTGGCTACGAAGAGCTGCTGGTTCCCTGACAAAATTGCGTTGCTAAAGAACCCGCAGCAATGATGGGTCAATCATTAGCCTGGTTCTCATTCTTGCTGACAGTGGAGTCTGGTTGCCAATGCCAACTACCGTCATTCAGGAGTGCATAAACCGAATCCATCCTCCTGGTCAGGGCAACACCTTCAGCTTCAGGATCTGGGCCTCTTGATGGAGGCGGTGATCGAAGCAGGCAAAACGGAGCGTCTGGCCCGTGGTGTGGGCGGTAGACATGGAGGTCGCAAGCGGTCACGCCGGGCGCTTTCGGCCATCGAAGACTGGCGCGGAAGGAGGAGTGCTTCATGCCGCCATGACTAAAATAATTAAACCGGTGCGGAAAGGATGCAGAGCTGGCCGATCCACGAAGCCAAGGCCCGTCTCTCCGAGCTGGTGAAACGCGCTCAGCAGCAGCCCCAGCAGCTCACCTCCCACGGTGTGCCGGTGGCCGTGGTGCTGTCCTCCGAGCAGGAGCACAACCTGGTGCTGATCAGCCGCAATCTCAAGGATGTGGCGGACTTGCCTGTGGCCGTGGCCAATCCCTGGGATCCGCGCAGCTCGCCCAGACCAGCGGGGGAGAGCGGTATCTGCACTGGGATGAGCTACGTCACCGCCCTGCACCGCAAGGCCTGAGCCATGAGCAGTGGTGGCTGAAGGACGGCAAGCGCGACTTTTTCCGCGTGCCCGCTGACATACCAGCGCGCCTGCAGAACTGAGCAGGGAGCCTGGCCGCTGCCCGATCACCGCACGGCCACCTCCCTCAGTGGGGGATGAACCGGCGGATACACCTTGCTCCCCCACCAGAACCCCAGCCCGGACTGCGATCTCCCGATGGGGGGTAGGAAAAAGAAGAGCCGAAACCAGTCCCCCTCTCCCCCCTCAATGCCTCGCTGGCCTGATCCGGATAGGCAAGACCCGTGCTGATCCTGTGCTGCCTGAGCCCCGTCCCAAGCGAATCGGTCGGCCGCGGCGGCATGGTCGCCACCAGCCGTACCCGAGCTCCCACCACATCGAGGGTGACTCCGTGGCCTTTCAGCTTCAGAGGAGCGTTCTGGCGGCTGAGCCTGGGATCGGAGGGGGCACCGGACTTGCCTAACCACTTACCTAATCGTGGTCGATCCGTGCCGATTTGCCTAGTTTATTGCCTAACGTGAGGGGACGGTCTTGCCGCTTTTGCGGGGTTTCTCTTCCCTGAGAACCCTTGCTGTGACTGAGTTTATTGAGGACGGGGCTGGCGGGACTCGAACCCACGACCTACGGTTTAGGAAACCGTCGCTCTATCCGGCTGAGCTACAGCCCCATATCCCCCAGCCTATCGCCAGCGAAGCCCCCCTCCAGCAGCCCGCCTCGACTGGGCGGCATCTGCCAGCCGTCGGCTGCTTAACATGAACTCTGGAAAGTAGCCGAGGTGATCGCGATCGGTGGAGCGCTGCCAGGGTTTCGGCCACGGTGGTGCTCCGGCCGGTTGAGGAAAGTCCGGGCTCCCCGATGGCCAGGCCTGCCGGGTAACGCCCGGTGCGGGCGACCGTGAGGACAGTGCCACAGAAACACACCGCCGATGGCGGCCTGCGGGCCTCGGTCCGCCGGCCGCACAGGTAAGGGTGCAAGGGTGCGGTAAGAGCGCACCAGCGGCATCGAGAGGTGCCGGCTCGGTAAACCCCGGCCGGGAGCAAGGCCAGGGCTTCGGCCCGCGGAACAAGGGTTGGCCATCGTTCCCGTTCCGTTCCCCAGTGCCGCTCGAGGCCGCCGGTAACGGCGGTCCCAGACAGATGGTCACCCCCGCCACCAGGCCCCCGGGCCCTGTGGCGGTGAACAGAACCCGGCTTATGTGCTGCTTTCCACCTCTTGATCCTGTTAGCTCGATGCGGCCCAGCGAAAACGGGCGGGGGGCTCCCGCCGGGTAGAGGATGAAGCACGCACCTCCCCATCGTCCGCCGCCGCCATGGGCCAGGCGTCCCGCTTACCCCCGATCAGCGGCCAGCGCCTGGAGCAGCTGACCGCACTCCTGGCCAGCCTCGGGATCGATCCCGTCGCCAGCGGCGAGCCGACCGGCGCTGGCCACCTGCAGGCCGATGCCACGGCCCTGGCCCCGATCGAGGAGGCTCTCACCCACACCTCCGCCGGCCGCGGCCGCAACCACGAACAGCTGGAATTCCTTGGCGATGCGGTGCTGCGGCTGGCCGCCGCCGAGTTCCTCGAGCGCCGCCATCCCTCCCTCAGCGTGGGGCAGCGCTCCGCCCTGCGGGCCCAGCTGGTGAGTGATCGCTGGCTAGCCGAACTGGCCGACCGGATCGAGCTGGCCCCCCTGCTGCGGCTCGGGCCGGTGGCCCTCGGCGATGCCAGCGGCCGGGCCACCGTGCTGGCCGAATGCTGCGAGGCCCTCGTGGGCGCCCTCTACCGGTTGGGCGGCAGCAGCCGGGGTGGACTGGAGCTAGTGCTCCGCTGGCTGGAGCCGGCCTGGGAGCGCTCCAGCGCCGAGCTGCTCGCCGATCCAGACCGCCACAACTGGAAAACGGCCCTGCAGGAGTGGAGCCAGGGCCGCGGGCTGGGGCTTCCCCACTACCGCTGCGAGGAGATGAGCCGCCGCCACGGCGATCCGCACCGCTTCCGCGCCTGGGTGCACTGCGGATGTGATAAGCCTGCGACAGGCGATGTCATCTGTTCTGGCGAGGGCTGGGGTGGATCCCGCCGCGAAGCCGAGCAGCAGGCGGCCCGCGTCGCCCTGGCCGCAATCAGACGGCCTGAAGGGTGGTGAGGGGAACGGTGATCAGTTTGTCCCAGTTGCCCCCTTCGAACAGCACCGCCGCCCGGCGGCCGCTGATCCGCTGCACAAAGCCCCGGTAGCCGTTGTAGATGGAGCCCGCATCATTCACCACCACCGTGGTGCCCGGCAGGATCGGCGCAGGAGACTCGGATGCCATGGCGGACCGGCGGGGGTGAGGGACGGGCTAGGGCCATTATCGGAGCAAGCGCATCCGACCGGCGCCTGCATCGATCCGAGCCGCTCCGCAGCCAGTGGTTGGGCACCGTTGCTCCCGGACACCCCGCCGCATCCGCCGCCGGACCGCAGGGCCCCCATCGTTGCGACCTGGTCGGCCTCGATGAAGGGGATGGCCCAGAATCGCGGCGCAGGCCCCTGCATCAACCCATCTGCATCAACCCCTCCGAAGCCGCCCCATGGCCGATCCCGTCTCGCCCCAACCGGCTGCCGCCCCTGGTGTGGTCACGGCTGCGCCGCCCGAGCTGCTCGTGGTGGGTCGCCTGGTGGGCGCCCAGGGGCTGGGGGGTGAGCTGCGGGTGCTCCCCCTCTCCGACTTCCCCGAGCGCTTCACCCGCCGTGGCCCCCGCTGGTTGCAGGTCAAGGGCAGGCCTGCCCAGCCCGTGGAGCTCCGCAGCGGCCGCCAACTGCCCGGCAAGGAGCTGTTTGTGGTGCGCATCGCCGGCATCGACAGCCGCGAGGCCGCCGAGGCCTTGGTGGGCCACGAGCTGCTGGTGCCCGCCGCCGATCGCCCCCCCCTGGAGCCGGGCGAATTCCACTTGCTTGATCTGGTGGGGCTGGAGGTGCGGCTGCTGGCGGGGGGCCGGCCGCCGGGGGCCAGCGGCGCCCCGGCTGGGGCCAGCGCTGCCAGCGAAGCGCCCAAGGGGGAACAAGCGGAGAACAGCAGCACAGCCAACCTGGACACCGAAGGCGGGGCTGACGCGGTGATCGGCCGGGTGCTCGATCTCATCCACGCCGGCAACGACCTGCTGGAGGTGGAACGCACCGCCGCGGCCCCGGGAGGTGCTGGCCGCCGCGTGTTCATCCCCTTCGTGGAGGCGATCGTGCCGGTGGTGAACCTGGCCGAGGGCTGGATCGGCATCACCCCACCGCCCGGGCTGCTGGAGCTCTGAGGTTCGCCGGCGGCCGATCTGCCGCCTGAGATCCGCCCTAAATCGCCGCTCAGGCGCCGACCAAGCGCCGCAGCCGAACCGATCGAGCCAGATCCGGTGGGCCAAGGTGCCCGCTGGTGCCATCGGCCGCCTCCGGCTCAGGTTGAATGAGGCCGATTCGTCCCTGAGCAAACGCCACGGCAGCCATGGCTCCCTCCCCCCTGGTTCCGGTGATCCTTTGCGGCGGCACCGGCACCCGCCTCTGGCCCCTCTCCCGCGCCAGTTATCCCAAGCAATACTGGCCCCTGGCCGGCCAGGGCGATGACACCCTGCTGCAACAGACCCAACTGCGGCTGGAGGGCCTGCCGAAGCTGGCGCCCCCCCTGCTGATCTGCAACGAGGATCACCGCTTCATCGTGGCCGAGCAGCTGCGCCAGATTGGCGTGGAGCCGGCCGGCATCCTCCTCGAACCCCTCGGCCGCAACACCGCCCCCGCCGTGGCGATCGCCGCCCTGCAGGCCACCGCCAGCGGCGCCGATCCCCTGCTGCTGATCCTGGCGGCCGACCATGTGATCAACAGCCCCGAGCGCTTCCGCGCCACCGTGGCCGCCGGTATCCCGGCCGCCGAGGCCGGTCGGCTGGTGACCTTCGGCATCGTGCCCACGGCGCCGGAAACGGGCTATGGCTATATCGAGGCCGCCCAACCCCTCGATCCCGCCGCGCCGGTGCCGATCGCCCGCTTCGTGGAGAAGCCCGATCTGGCCACCGCCGAGGCCTTCCTCGCCACCGGCCGCTTCACCTGGAACAGCGGCATGTTCCTCTTCCGCGCCAGCGCCATCCTCTCGGAGCTGGAGCGACTGGCGCCGGAGGTGGTGAGCGCCTGCCGCGCCGCCCTCGACCAGGACAGCCCTGACCTCGAGTTCCTGCGGCTGGAGAGGGAGGCCTTCGCCAACTGTCCCAATGTGGCCCTCGATGTGGCCGTGATGGAAAAAACCGACCGCGGCGCCGTGCTGCCTCTCGATGCCGACTGGAGCGATGTGGGCAGCTGGGGCGCTCTCTGGGAAACCGGGGAACAGGATGCCGAGGGCAACGTACTGCGGGGCCGGGTGATCAGCGAAAACTCCCGCAACTGCTACCTCCGCAGTGAACACCGCCTCGTGGTGGGCCTCGGCGTGGAGGATCTGGTGGTGGTCGAAACCGACGACGTGGTGTTGGTGGCCCACCGCGACAGAGCCCAGGAGGTGAAGGCGATCGTGGGGCGCCTCGAACGGGAGGGGGCCCCGGAAAGCAAGGCCCACCGCCGCATCTACCGCCCCTGGGGCCATTACGACGGCGTGGTGGAAGGGGATCGCTGGCAGGTGAAGAAGATCGAGGTGAAGCCCGGAGCCAGCCTCTCGCTCCAGATGCACCACCATCGCGCTGAACACTGGGTGGTGGTGAAGGGCACCGCCCTGGTGGAGAAGAACGGCGTCGAGGAACTGGTGGGCGAGAACCAGAGCACCTACATCCCCCTGGGCTCCCGCCACCGCCTGCGCAACCCCGGCAAGATCCCCGTGGAACTGATCGAGGTGCAAAGCGGCCCCTACCTCGGCGAGGACGACATCGTGCGCTTCGAAGACCGCTACGGCCGCACCGATGTGGCAGCGGTGAAGTAAGCCAGAGCCGCGCGACCTCAGGGACCGTGGCGAGCATGGACCCTCACCCCCAAGAGCGAGCGGCACTTCCCTCCCCAACCCCACCCAATAGTGAGCGCCACAACCTCACACCACAAAGGGTGAGCGGAACCGAACTTCCCCCCACCCCCACCAAGGGGTGAATCTCATCCATGCATGACGGCATCGGTGAAGCGGGTGGGGACCAGCGGCCAGATCTCCCTGGGCAAGGAATTCGCCGGTCGCACCGTGCTGATCGAGAGCACCGAGCCCAGGGTGTGGCTGATCAAGACGGCCCGCACCATTCCGGATGCGGAGTTGTGGCTGCACCAACCTGAAGCGGCCAACCGGCTGGATCGGGCCCTGGCCGCCATCGACCAACCGTCTTCCCTGACCGACCTCGACGCCTTGGAGCAGCACCTCAGCCACCGGCGGTGATCGCCCTGGATCTCAACAATTCGGAATTTCAGGCCAACCTGCTGGCCCTCCAGAAGAACGACGCCTGGGTGGCGCTCAAAACCCTGCGCCTGCTGCAGACGATGGACTGGCAGCAGCTTGTGCTCAGCAAGGGACCGCGCAGGGAACTGATCCAGAGCCGTCAGAGCCCCCAGGGCCAGAGGCTCTTCTCCCTGCGGGTGAGCCGCAGCTGCCGGGCCGTGGCCTGGCGCGATGGCGACTGGCTCCGCCTCCTGTCGCTGCACCCCGACCACGACTCCGCCTACTGCTGAGAGATCCGCCGCACCGGCAACCGCAGTAGCGGGCCTGTTGCGGTTGCCGGTGCGGCGTGAGCGAGCGAAGCAAGCATCACCCAAGAGCCTGCGCTTCTATCCCCCC
>Ga0207941_1000622_pt1 | contig 10353 bp, 8 predicted proteins | sample LakMenEpi13Sep12_FD_150695 | JGI IMG/M metagenome (GOLD analysis project Ga0207941, IMG submission 150695) | Freshwater microbial communities from Lake Mendota, WI - 13SEP2012 deep hole epilimnion (SPAdes) | ecosystem: Environmental > Aquatic > Freshwater > Lake > Epilimnion/Euphotic zone ...
GCAAAGGTGAAGGTGGTGCTTTCAAGAAGAAAGAAGATACCCATAAGATGGCGGAAGCCAACAAGGCATTCGCCCACTTTAGAATCTGATTATACATTCGCGTAAATATATCCGGGCCGTCTCACAAAATGAGACGGCCTTTTTTATTTGGCAGGTGGGCAATTGGACCATTGAGCATTTGAACATTTGTACAATGGTTCAATGGTCCGATGGTTCAATTGCTCATTTGCTGGTTTTTAGTTAGTGACATACTTCAGGAGAATTTCCGGCGTTTTATAGGGTAGTTATCTTTTGATAGACCAAACCATTGTCCTATGAACCGAATCCAATATCCATCCGCGAGGTTGATTATCGTGCTGTTGTGTATGGTACTGGGTCTTTGGGTGAATGCCCAACCAACCGGAAACTGTAACACCGTCCAGGTCACCGCCCAGACCCTCGAATCCCGCTGCACCGCTACGGGTATTATTTCCATTTCCGCAACCGGCGGATCTGGTCAGTTCAACTACCGCGTAACGGGTCCTATCAATATCTCTTATACCTCGTCCAATTCCATTTCCGGTCTCACCCCGGGAACGTATACCGTGTATGTGCAAGACTTTATCAATGGTTGTGTAAAGCAACTGGATAGCGTAACTATTAGCGGCAGTTATGAAGATCCCCGTTTCTCTTTACTGGCCAATAACATCAGCTGTAAAAATGCCATCAATGGCAGCATGCGCGCCGTTGACATCACGGGCGGACGCCAGCAATTCTGGTTCACCATCGTCACTGCTCCGCAAGCTTCAGATCTTGGAAGATCTAATGATACCGGGTTTTTCCCCAATCTCGCACCTGGCGATTATGCTGTCAGGATGGAGGATTCCTGCGGTGGTATCCAAACCCGCCGTGTCACCATCCTTCCTTATGATTGGTGGATAGAAGCATCTGCAGGAAGCATGGCATCCTGCAGTACGGCCAACCTATCCATTGAGCTCATGGATAGCCGTGGAAATGTTACGCCAGACAGTGTTTTCCAGACTTTCCAATATGGATGGGTAAGTGGGTTGAATGATACCGTCTGGAATGCCTCGTCCAATTTCACGGCAGACATCGGTAACCGAAGGGCCATCACACTTGTTGTAAAAGACGGCTGTGGAAATGTATCTTCTGTTCCTTGGATCAATACCTTCAAGCCTGCAGTTGACGCGAATGTTACCATATCCGCTACCGTTTGTGATGTATTCACGGCCAGGGTGACCGGTGTGGTGAATATGACCAACCCGCAGTTTTGTTTGTTCGATGTAAACTATACACAACTTGCTTGCAACACCACTGGTGTTTTCAGTAACCTTCCACAAGACAACTATACAGTTGAGATACGGGACCTGTGTTATGATACCCTCATCCGCAGAAACTTCAGTTTGGTCAATCCGATACCAGACGTAACCGCATCGCCGGTTATTACCAGGGTGAATTGCGCACGATTCAATGTGCAGATCACCGGACTCGTAAATTTCACCAATCCACGATTCTGCATATTCCAAAACAATATTCAGCTGACTTGTAACAATACCGGACGGTTCAATAATCTGGCCAATGGTACGTATGAAGTACGGATCACAGACGGTTGCTATGATACTACGATTGTTCGTGTAGTGGATGTGCAACCACTGGTTCCATCAGTGGGCGCAAACGTATCCATCACCAACAGATCCTGCACAGGTTTTGATGTAGCGATGACCGGACAAACCAACCTGAGTTCACCGGTATATTCCTTGTGGAACAATGGTCTTCAGATTGAATCCAATGCTACAGGAGTGTTTAACGGATTGTTGTATGGCGACTACTGCATCAGAGTTGTGAATGCCGCGTCTTGTTTTGATACAACGATTGTACAGTGTTTCACGGGTACACCACCCATCCCATCGGTGGGAACCAATCTTTCGGTTATCCGTGACTGTGATGTCATCCGGCTGGATGTGGCAGATAGGCAAAACCTGACCAACCCGCAATACTGTTTGTTTGACAGCTTCGGCAATTCTTTGGGTTGTAATGGCACAGGTTCTTTCTCTGATCTGCCGTATGGCCGTTATTGTATCAGGATCATCAATGATCCCAATTGTTATGACACTACCATTCAGCGATGCATTACCGTAGAAAAGCAAAGACCAGAAGGAGGTGCAGTTGCCCAAAGCAATGCAAACTGTTTGACCTTTGATGCAGCATACACGGGCGGTTCAAATATTACCAATCCTACATTTATTCTTCAGGACAGTGCAGGTGTTGCGTTGGACTCTAACAGAACAGGCCGGTTCACCAATATTCCTTTTGGCAGGTATTGTATTGCCATGCGCAATGACCCAACTTGTTACGACACTACTATCACAAGTTGCTTCACGGGCCAACGTCCGAGACCCTCGGGAGGATCTGCATCCTTCAGCCAAATGACCTGTCCAACCTTCAGTGTCAGGATCAATGGTCTGGTGAATATTACCAATCCTGTATTCACCCTCAAAGATAGTTCGGGAAATATTGTTGGTTCAAATACAACAGGAGTGTTTGACAGCCTGAGTTACCAACGGTATTGCATGGAGATCAGGAATGATTACAGCTGTTATGATACCGTGATTGTCAGGTGTTTCAATCCAACAAGGCCTACGCCTTCTATAGGTGCTGTGCGTACCAGCAACCTGACCTGCGCCACCTTTGATGCAACACTCAACAGTCAAACCCTATTGACCAATCCCATCTATAACCTGAAAGATTCAGCGGGTATCATCATTGCTACCAATGACAGCGGAATTTTCACCGGGCTTGCTTATGGACGATATTCGATAGAGGTCATCGATGGATGTTATCCAAATCCATTGGTGAGAAACTTCTCGGCATCAAGACCACCCTTGGATGTTGCGGCCAGCGCCGGTGGGGGTTGTGAAATGGGTATGACCAACCTCAGGGTTGATCTGCAACATGGATCGCAACCTTATATTGTAACCGTTTTTGATCCATTGAATAATGTAGTGGGTAATGTGGTTTCCATGGCTGGACTGGTTGAGTTCAGGAACCTGCCTGCACTCGCGCCGGGAATGCAGTACCGAGTTGAAGTGATAGACAATTGTGGACGTACCGGCTCGCAGATGCTGACACCGATATTGAGCCAGATTAATAAAGCCATTCAGTTCACACAGCGTTGTCCTTCGGGATTGAAGCCTAACGGATCTTCTGATATTGTGGTTACCGTGAGTTCAAACACGGGTCCTGTTTTTCCTGTGATCATCAGCCAGAATGGTATAGTGGTGAAAATACCCTACTCTAACCAGGCGGGCAGAACATTCACCTTCATTGACCTGCAACCAGGTACTTATGTAGTGATGTATAATTTGCCTGGAGGTTGTAGCAATAAAGTATATGATACCGTTTCGGTAAATCCATACAGTTATCCGGTAATTGCAAATGCAGCCGTTTACCAGTGCAGCAACAACAGTTTCACGGTTAGTGCGGCCATTAGTGGAGGTGCGCCCAGCTTCCAGTACCAGATCATCGGCAGCGCACCCGCATTGCCATCGATCAACACTGGCTGGCAAAGCAGCTCTGTGTTTACCATCAACAATGGAGCGAGCTATTCACTGGTAAGGTTGAGGGCCATTGACGCCTGTGGAAACGCGGCACTCAATGACGCCAATGTGTTGCCCTTACAAAATCTGGTGGTGACTGCAACCAGCACATGCATGTCTTCAACAACCCTGTTACAGGTAGACTATGTCCCCAATACCTACTATCGTTGGTATAAAATGTCTGCCAATAGGAGAGACAGTGTGTATCTGGGCAACAACAATAGTTATACCGTCTATGATGTGTCTCCTGCAGACACTGGTTTATATAAAGTGACCATGACCCTGAATGGCGGATGCCTAGACAGGGAAGCCAGTTTTAACCTGACGGGTAATTGTATTATCCTTCCGGCAAAAGACATCAGGCTTATCGGTGAAAGGCAATCACAGCAAGCAGCGCTGAAGTGGAGTGTCATCGGAGAAAATCAGGTAGAACAATATGAAGTGGAACATGCTACATCGCCTGCGGGTCCTTTCAAATTTGTAGGTACTACTTTACCGAAGAATCCCCAGGGCGACAACCTATACACCTTCCTGCATGATGCACCAGTGTCCGGAGATAACTACTACCGGATCAAGGTGAAAAGCACGAAGGGTCAGGTTGGCTACAGCAATGTGATTTCCCTGAACTGGACAGACAGCCGGATTGCGGTATATCCTGTTCCTGCATCACAAACTGTATATGTTTCTGTTAGTGGCAAACAACCCAGGGATCTGCGGATCCAGTTGTTCTCACTCAACGGACAACTTTTACAGGAGAAGACAGAACGGCGGGTAAGATCTGCACAAATCCCCGTGCAGCGGAAAGGATATGCTTCGGGCGTGTACCTGGTGCGGATCACTGACCTGGAAACCGGCTTCGTCCAAACCGAACGAATCATCTTTGAGTAACCCCCTTTTCCCTATACCCCAGGGCAGTGGAGAAATCCGCTGCCCTTTTTAATTACCGCACTGACTCATTTGCAAATTGTCAAATTATCTCCCTACCTTTGCACCCTCAAATTTCAATACCAAATTGTCATGGCAGACTTAAGATTTCAAAGGAATTTCGGTATCGCAGCACACATTGACGCCGGTAAGACCACTTGTACTGAGCGTATCCTGTATTATACAGGTATGTCTCACAAGATTGGTGAGGTGCACGATGGTGCAGCTACCACAGACTGGATGGAGCAGGAAAAGGAGAGGGGTATTACTATTACCTCAGCAGCGGTCACCTGTTTCTGGAACTTTCCAACCAAGCAGGGTCAGCCAGTTCCTGATACCAAGAAATACAAATTCAACATCATTGATACGCCTGGTCACGTGGACTTCACTGTAGAAGTGGAGCGTTCTATGCGTGTACTGGATGGCCTGGTGGCATTGTTTTCTGCCGTGGATGGCGTTGAACCCCAGTCTGAGACTGTTTGGCGTCAGGCGAATCGTTACAAGGTTCCCCGTTTGGGATTTGTGAACAAGATGGACCGTGCAGGTGCTGACTTCCTGAACGTTGTTAAGCAGGTGCGTGAGATGCTTGGTGCGAAATCTGTTCCCCTTCAGTTGCCGATTGGTGCGGAAGATGATTTCAAAGGAATCGTTGACCTGATCACCCTTAAAGGCATTATCTGGCAGGAAGGTACACAGGGCGCTACTTATGAAGTAGTTCCTATTCCTGAGGAAATGAAGGAAGATGTAGACTATTGGAGGAGCCAGTTGATTGAAGCGGTAGCTGAGTATGATGACAGCCTGATGGAGAAGTTTTTTGATGATCCAAATACGATCAGTGAAGACGAGATCCACACGGCGATCCGGAAAGCAACCATCGATATGAGTATTGTTCCAATGCTCTGTGGTTCTGCATTTAAGAATAAAGGTGTGCAAACGATGCTGGACTGCGTAGTTCGTTATCTGCCCAGTCCGGTGGATATTGAAGCCATCACAGGTATCAACCCCGATACAGGAGAAGAGATCACACGTAAGCCCGATGCGAAAGAACCTTTTGCAGCGCTGGCTTTCAAGATCATGACGGATCCTTTCGTAGGACGTCTGGCATTCTTCCGCTGCTATAGCGGCCGCCTCGATGCTGGTTCCTATGTAAAGAACATCAGGAGCGGTAAGAATGAGCGGATCAGCCGGATCATGCAGATGTATGCCAACAAGCAGAACCCGATAGATTTCATTGAAGCAGGAGATATTGGTGCAGCTGTAGGTTTTAAAGAGATCAAGACCGGAGATACCCTTTGTGACGAAGATCACCCGATAGTATTGGAGAACATGTTCATCCCGGAACCGGTAATCTCGATTGCCGTTGAGCCGAAGGCACAAGCTGACGTAGACAGGATGGGTATGGCCATCGGTAAACTGATCGAAGAAGATCCTACCCTGAGGGTGAAAACGGACGATGAGACCGGCCAGACCGTGTTGAGCGGAATGGGTGAACTCCACCTGGAGATCATCGTTGACAGGATGAAGCGTGAATTTAAGGTAGAAGTTAACCAGGGTGCACCCCAGGTTGCCTATAAAGAAGCCTTCCAGGCTACGATCCAGCATAGGGAGACACTGAAAAAGCAAACGGGTGGTAGGGGTAAATTTGCGGATATCGTGTTTGAGATCGGCCCCGCTGAAGAAGAGTGGATGAAAGAAAACCCCGGCAAGCAGATGCAGTTTGTGAATGACATCTTTGGTGGTTCTATCCCAAGGGAATTCATTGCACCGATCCAGAAAGGATTTGAAGCATCCATGAGTAATGGTGTGCTGGCCAACTATCCTGTTGAGCACATGCGTATCAGAATTTTTGACGGTAGTTACCACCAGGTTGACTCTGATGCAATGTCTTTTGAACTCTGTGCGAAAGGCGGTTTCCGCGAGGCTGCCCGTAAGGCGAAGCCCGTTTTGCTTGAGCCGATCATGAAAGTAGAGGTGATTACACCAGAACAATATATGGGTGATGTAACCGGTGACCTGAACAGGCGCAGGGGTATCATGGAAGGTATGGACAGCCGTGCTGGTGCCCAGGTGATCAAAGCCAGGGTACCGTTGAGTGAGATGTTCGGGTACGTTACCCAGCTCCGCTCACTGAGCTCTGGCCGCGCCACCTCAACCATGGAGTTCTCTCACTATTCTCCTGCACCGAACAACGTTGCGGAAGAGGTGATAGCCAAGGTGAAAGGAAAATAAAACGCATAAAAAACCCGGTTCTACCGGGTTTTTTTATGCGTTTTATTTTCTAATGTGGGAATGTGGGAGTGCGGTAATGCGGCAATGCGTTGGTTGCCAGCATTTTAAGTGTATTCATTGCCCCATTATCCAATTGACAAATTTTCAAATTAAGTATGCGTTTTTTTGGCTGAAGCCAAAAAAACGCATACTTTTGCATCCCCAATTAAACTTGGGGTTATACATATGTCTCAGCGAATCAGAATAAAATTGCAGTCTTACGATCACAATCTGGTGGATAAATCAGCTGAAAAGATCGTAAAAACAGTACGTAGCACAGGTGCGGTTGTAACAGGCCCTATTCCTTTGCCTACAAGGAAGAAAATCTTTACGGTGCTTCGTTCACCACACGTGAACAAGAAAGCCCGTGAGCAGTTTGAGCTCAGCACGCATAAGCGTCTGCTGGACATTTATACTTCTTCTTCCCGTACGGTGGATGCGTTGAGCAAGCTGGATCTTCCCAGCGGTGTGGAAGTTGAGATCAAGGCTTGATCGTAAGGCCAATAGTTCTTTTTATTCATCTCCCAATTTCTTCTGCGTTGTGGAAGGGAAGTAGGAGCGCTGAAAGTAAATAACACCTTCTGAAAGGAAGGAAATTAAATATGAACAAGCCCTTCGAGGTTTGTTTACTACCGGTACTTCTCCGCTATCGAGGTGATGGCAACAAGAGAAAAGGTCGGCAGCAAAACAAGGATTGAAGTTAGCGGTACATACCGTACTGTCCTCATAACCGGGGAGGGGCAAAATTGTAACAATATGAAAGGTATTATCGGAAAAAAGATCGGGATGACCAGCATCTTCAGTTCTGATGGAAAGCAGACCCCCTGCACCATCATTGAAGCCGGTCCCTGTACTGTAGCCCAGGTAAAGACAAAGGAGGCCGACGGATATAGTGCGCTCCAGTTAGCTTTTGGCGACAAGAACGACAAACACTCCACAGCTGCCGAAAAAGGCCATTTCGCCAAATCAGGTTCTACTCCCAAGAAAGTCGTTAAAGAATTTCGTGATTATAGCATCGAAAAGAATGCCGGTGAAACCGTAACCGTTGACATTTTCGCAGAAGGCGATAAAGTTGATGTGGTAGGTACCTCCAAGGGTAAGGGTTTCCAGGGTGTTGTAAAACGCCATGGCTTCTCTGGTGTGGGTGAGCAATCTCACGGTCAGCATGATCGTCAGCGTGCCCCAGGTTCTATTGGTAACTCTTCAGACGCATCTCGTGTATTCAAAGGTATGCGTATGGCTGGCCGCATGGGTGGTGACAGGGTGAAGGTAAAGAGCCTGAAAGTGGTGAAGATTTTCGCTGAAAAGAATTACATCCTCGTGAACGGTTCTGTACCAGGTCACAATGGTTCCATTGTATACATTCAGAAATAACTAAAAGGATTACGATGCAAGCAGATGTTTTAAATATAAAAGGAGAGAAAACCGGCAGAACCATTGAACTGCCCGAAGAGATCTTTGGTGTAGAGCCCAATGAACATGCGGTTTATCTCGCTGTAAAGCAATACCTGGCTGCACAACGCCAGGGTACGCACAAGGTGAAAACCCGTGCGGAAGTGAAAGGTGCCAGCCGCAAGCTGCACCGTCAGAAAGGAACCGGTGGAGCAAGGAAGGGTAATATCCGTAACCCTTTGTATAAGGGTGGTGGTACTGTGTTTGGACCTAAGCCTCATGCCTATGATTTCAAACTGAATCGTAAGGTGAAGGATCTGGCCAAGATCAGCGCATTGAGTGCGAAGGTGAAAGAGAACAACCTGATGATTGTGGAAGACCTGCATTTTGCTACACCTAAAACAAAGGAATTTGCTGCGATCCTTGACAACCTGAAAGTGTCTGACAAGAAAGCAGTGGTGGTGATCCCTGAGTACAATGACAATGTGTACATCAGCTCAAGGAATATTCCTTCCGTATTGACTACCCTGTTGACTGACCTGAATACGTATGATCTGGTTAACGCTGATGTACTGGTGTTCACGGAGAGTGCAGCAAAAATTTTCACTGAAGAAGAAAACGCGGTAACTGCGTAATCATAAAAGCATAAACAATGAAACTGAACGACGTACTGATTAAGCCGATCCTTACTGAGAAGGCTAACGCACTTCAGGAGAAGCGCAGGACATTTGCTTTCCGCGTGTCAAAAGAGTCTAACAAACTCGAGATCAAGACTGCTGTTGAAACATTCTATGGTGTAAGTGTTGATGATGTAAGAACGGTAGTGGTTCCTGCAAAGAACAAGAGCCGTTTCACAAAGAAAGGTTATGTACAGGGTCGTAAGCCCTCTTACAAGAAAGCATACGTTACTGTTGCTGAAGGAGAGGACATCGATCTGTATTCAAATATTTAAAGAATGGCCGGCAAGGCCGCAAACATTGCAATAAATTATGGCACTAAGGAAATTTAAACCAATCACGGCAGGTACGCGCTGGAGGATTGGTAACGCATACGCAGAGATCACCTCAGACACGCCTGAAAAAAGTCTGTTGGAGAAGAAGTCCGGAACCGGTGGCCGTAACGCGCAGGGTCGCAGGGCTATGCGTTACATCGGTGGTGGTAACAAGAACATGTATCGCCTGGTGGATTTCAAGCGTGACAAGAAGAATGTTCCCGCAACGGTAGCTACGATCGAGTATGATCCTAACAGGACTGCGTTCATCGCACTGTTGAATTATGCCGATGGTGAGAAAAGATATATCCTGGCTCCCCAGGGACTGCAGGTGGGTATGACGGTGATCAGTGGCGATGATGTTGCTCCTGAGATCGGAAATGCGCTGATGTTGAAGTACATGCCTTTGGGTACCAACGTGCACAATATTGAAATGCAGCCTGGTCAGGGTGGTAAGATCTCCCGCAGTGCCGGTGCTTCTGCACAGTTGACCAACAAGGAAGAGAAATATGCGGTTTTGAAAATGCCTTCTGGTGAGTTGAGGAAAGTGCTGATCAATTGTTTTGCAACAGTTGGTGTGGTGTCTAACTCAGACCATAACCTGGAGAGCATGGGTAAGGCAGGTAGGAACAGGTGGAAAGGTATTCGCCCTCGCAACCGTGGTGTAGCGATGAACCCAGTTGATCACCCGATGGGTGGTGGTGAAGGTAAGTCTTCAGGTGGTCACCCAAGGAGCCGTACTGGTAAGTACGCTAAAGGTGAAAAGACCAGGACAAGGGGTAAGGGCAGCGATAAGCTGATCCTGCAAAGGAAGAATGGTAAAAAACTAGCAAAATAATTACCGCATTACCGCATTTACTAATTAACACATTAGCATAATATGGCTCGTTCAATAAAAAAAGGTCCATACGTTAGCACGAAACTCGAAAAGAAGATCGTGGGGATGAATGAAGGCAAATCCAAAAGGGGCGTAGTGAAAACCTGGAGCAGGCGCAGCACGATCATCCCGGATTTCGTAGGTCACACTTTTGCTGTGCATAATGGTAACAAATTTATTCCTGTGTATGTGACGGAATTCATGGTAGGTCACAAGCTTGGGGAATTTGCACCTACGAGGAACTTTAAAGGACATTCCAGCAAAAAAGTATAACAAAGACCCGAAAGGGATATCATAAACGAATT
>Ga0207941_1000631_pt1 | contig 10254 bp, 12 predicted proteins | sample LakMenEpi13Sep12_FD_150695 | JGI IMG/M metagenome (GOLD analysis project Ga0207941, IMG submission 150695) | Freshwater microbial communities from Lake Mendota, WI - 13SEP2012 deep hole epilimnion (SPAdes) | ecosystem: Environmental > Aquatic > Freshwater > Lake > Epilimnion/Euphotic zone ...
CCGCCAGCAGCCGCCTTGCTGCCGCTGGCCTGAGACCTACGGCCCAGACCCACCGCCCAGGCCGAAACCTTGGGCCGAGCACCCCAGGGAGCGCCGGCCACCCCCTGGGGCCAGGGCGACACCAAGGCTGATGGGTGGCTGCGGCCGGGAACCCTGGCCCCAGCCACCCCTCTGCCATGGTTGCCGCCGCCCCCGCACCCCCTAGGACCGCCCCCACCCCTTCAGACCCGGGGGGCCCAGGCCAGGGGGGCCCAGGGCAGGGGCACATCAGGTTGGCCGGCTTGTCCTTGGTGGTGCCCCTGCTGCTGGCGGCCCTGGTGGTGTGGGGAACCGCGGTCCGCCAACCCCAACCCGGGCCAGAGGATCCGGTGCGCTGGCTCGCGGCTGGGGACAAGGCCGCGTCGGTGCAACTGCAAGGACGGCTGCGGACGGATCCGGTGCCCCTCAAGGAGCCAGCAAAGGCGGGCGCCAAGGACGAGGCCAGCGATGGGGCCAGCGATGGGGCCAAGGATGGGGCCACGGACGAGGCAACCCCGGGCTGCCGGGTGTTGTTGGATAGTGATGGCGGCGCCAGCGAGCTGATCTTCTCCCGCTGCCCAAACCTGCAGGAGGGCTGGCAGGTGCGGGTCGCAGGAACCCTGACGCGGCCAAGACCAGCCCCCCACCCGCTGCTGGCGAGCGCCCGGGAGCGGCTGGGGCGCCAGGGGGTCTGGAGCCAGTTGCGGGTGGAACAGTTCAGCGTGTTGCGGCGTCCCGCCACCCCGATCGCCGACCTGCGCCGCCGCATCGCCGCCACCTTTTTGCGCCAGGCCGGTCCCAACCAGGGCGGGCTGCTGGCGGCCCTGGTTTTGGGCAGTGCCGTGGTGCCCCTGCCCAGCGAGCTGCGGGACGACTTTCGCGTCGCCGGCCTCTCCCACGCCCTGGCGGCTTCCGGTTTCCATCTCACGGTGCTGTTGGGGGCAGTGCTGGCGCTGGCCAAACCCCTGGGTCGGGCGCTGCGACTACCGCTGGCGGCCCTGGCGATCGGTTTGTTTTTGCTGCTAGCCGGGCCCCAACCCTCGGTGGTGCGAGCGGTGCTCACCGGGGCCGTCGCCCTGGTGGCCCTGGAATTCGGCCGCCGCAGCCGGCCCCTGCCCTGGTTGGTCACAGCCGCCGCAGTGATGCTGCTGGTGCGGCCCGATTGGCTCCAGGACGTGGGCTTCCAGCTGTCGGTGGCAGCCACCGCAGGCCTGCTGGTGAGCGCCAGTCCCCTGGAGCAGGCGCTGCTGGGGGGCAGCGTCACCAGGCGGCAAGAAGCCAAGGGGGCGGCGGAAGATCGGGACGCCAAAACCCCGGCAGGCAACGGGCGCTCGTGGCTGCGGCGCTGGCTGGCGGCCGCCGTTGCCGTACCCCTGGCCGCCACCCTCTGGACCCTGCCGCTGCAGCTGCTCCATTTCGGAGTGCTGCCCCTTTGGGCCGTGCCGGCCAACGTGCTGGCGGCGCCCCTGCTCACCCCCCTCACCCTGGGGTCGATGGCCGTGGCCCTGCTGGATCTGGTGGCACCACCGCTGACGGAGGTGCTGCTGGGGCCCTTGGGCGCCCTCGCGAGCTTGTTGTTGCAACTGGCCCATGGCTTTGCCCAGCTGCCGATGGCCCAATGGCAAACCGGCAGGCCCCAGCCCTGGTTGGTGCTGGGATTGGCCCTGGGCCTGCTGGGTTGGTTGGTGCCGGGCCTGCGGCGGCGCTGGCGGCTGCTGGCCAGCGGCCTTTTAGTCCTGGTGGTGTCGGTCCATGTGGCCAGCCTGCGCGCCGATGCCCTAATGCTGGTGCGCGATGGCTACGCCGATCTGCTGGTGGCGCGCCACCAGGGGCGGGCGGCCCTGGTGGCCAGCAGCGCCGATGGCTTCAGTTGCCGGCGGGCGGCACGGCTGGCGGCCGGCCTGGGGAGTCCCCGCTACGACTGGGTGTTGTCGCTGGATCCTTTGGCCAGCCCCGAACCGGACTGCTGGCGGACCCTGGCGCCCCTGGTGCTGCTGTCGGGCGATGAAAGCGCACCTCTGGCTCCAGGCCAACGACTGCGCAGCGAAGGCTTGGCGGTTGAAGCCCTCTCCGCCGAGAGCAACGCCCTGCAGCTGCAGTTCGGCGGCCAGCGTTGGCTGCTGCTGCCCGATCGGGGTTCCCTGCAGGCCTGGCGTCACAGCCCGAAAGCTGCGAACCAAGCGGGATTGTGGCTGGGCTTCCAACCCCTGGCCGGCGAGCGGCGCTGGCTGGAGGCACAGACGCACAGGCGCGTCTGGATCAGCGGCAGGGCGCCAGCAGGGGCGCAGTTGCCCAAGAGCTGGCAAAGCAGTGGCGAGCAGGGCTCCCTTGTGACGGCAGGGTCCTGAAGGGTGAGAGCTGGCCCCTTGAACGGTGAGTGCTGGGCCTTGAATCGACCCTGGCGCAGGCCTGACGATGAGATCAGGCGCGATCGCCAACAGGGCCCTCCGCCAAACCATGCAGCCGATCGATCAGCAGATCCACCTCGGTGGGGGTTTCGCCTGACTCGCCCGCAGCACAAGTGGCCAACCGCTGGCGCACCTCGCTGTTGAGCCGCTCGCCGTTGCGCAACGCCAGCAAGGTGCTGGGGCTGGCGGTACGCCCCAAGGGCCTGCCCTCGGATTCCACTAGCGAGCGCAGCAAGGCCACTTCAGAGCGCAACTGCCGCACCTCCTGGGCCAGGCTCTGCACCTGGAGCTGCAGGTCCTGCAGGGGAGCTGGGGCAGCAGGGTTGGCGTCGTTCAAGGCTGGGGGTCCCGTCGATCCTTACAGTGGCTCCTGTCTACGGCAATGACTTCCCTGAATCCAACGGGGAATTGGCGCCATGGGCTTGGAGAGGTGGCTGAGTGGTCGAAAGCGAACGACTCGAAATCGTTTGAAGGGAAACCTTCCGTGGGTTCGAATCCCACCCTCTCCGTTTTGACAGCCGCTGCGGATGACAGTATTTTTGTCGGTATAGCCAGCCGGGTCCGGGTCTATACCGTCACTTGGCTTGCCGAACCGCCGAAACCCAAAAGTACGAAACCCTCAAGACCCACAAGAAAGGCCTGATACAACAGTTGTTCCCCTCGCTACTGAAACAACCGGCTTTCCGATCAGCGCATCAGCAATCTGAACAGCCCGGGGCTGTCAACTTGCCGCCGATCGCCAAACTGTTGCCAGCCAACCAGGATCCGTAGCCACTCCTCAAGTAGCCACTCCCCAAAGCACGGCCCTACCAGGGATGCCCTGCGCCGAGCACCCTCAGTAAGAGATTGCCGGGGTAGACCACATATTGAGAATGGAACTCATCAGCTTGGAGCTGAGTACACGGGGAGCCACCGGCGATCAACAGTTGTGGCCCTGGATGGCGATATCACCCGGGAGCCATGCTCGACGTGGCTACTAAATCAGCCTTCAAAATCGCGGCGGGGCTGGGTCACGCCCTCAGGCTCGTTGCCCTTGAGGAAGGCCAGCATCGTGTCGGCGTCCGACACCTCGAAGGGATCATCACCTCGCCCATTGGCGTCACTCCAGTTTTGCTGCTGCGCTGACTAGAGCAGCGCTGAGGTTCAGGCCAGCAGCTGCTGGTGCTGATTTGCAGAGCGCACCTATCGGTGCGACACCAGAAACGCCTCAATCCATTCGTGATGCCGGCGCTGGCACTTTGGTCGCCAGCAAACTGGGGCAAACCGCCCGGGTGCGGTGCCTTGGCTGGAATGACAGCCAGGCCGAAGCCTTGCGTTGAACACCGGACCCCCTCGAGAAGGCACCACGGCGGTAGAACGCAATTACAACGACTTCGACGACCTCTGGAACACCGTCCTCGGGGGGCCGAGCGCCGGTCAGGCCCTCGAGGCTATGAGCGAGTAGGAACGCACCCGCTTCCGTGAGCTGCTGCAAGCCCGCCTGCAGCCATCCGGGGCACAGTGCCAAGCCTTTGATGCGTCTGCTTAGAAGAACCAGCCTTCCTGGAGACTCCGGATTCACGCTTCTGAGCCATCGGGCCCCAGCGTTGCAGGTAGGTGGCCGGTCTTGACCCAGATGGTGCAGCCCGCTTTAGTCCAGGGCCGGTGCACGGTGCCGGGCGGATTGCGCAGCCAGCTGCCGGCCGGATAGCTGCCCTGGTCGTCCTGGAACACGCCAGCGAGCACCAGGATCTCCTCGCCGCCCGGATGGCCATGGGGCTGAAACACCGTCCCAGGAGCCCAGCGCACCAGGGCTACGTGCTCCGAGCCCCAGGCATGCAGCGGCAGCACCTGCAGTCCTGGCACCAGGCCCGGGAACCACTCGGCGGTGCGGGTGTCGATCACCACGCGCTGCTGATCGGCCGAGTGCATCTGCTGCAGCTTCACCAGGAGCGTGCAGCCTTGATTGCTGAAGGGGGCATGGCTGGTGCCGATCGGATTGCGCAGGTAGGTGCCGGCGAGGTAATCCCCCAGCTCATCGGAGAACGTGCCTTCCAGCACCAGGATTTCCTCGCCGCCGCCATGGCGATGGCACTCGAAGGAACTGCCGGGGGCGTAGCGCACGATCGAGGTGGCCCGGGCCACTTCTGCGCCCTGGCGATCGAGCATGCGCCGCTCCACACCCGCCATCGGCGATGGGCTCCAGGCGAGGGCGCCGGTGTCGATCACCACGCGCTGGCTCAGATCGGCATGCAGTTCCATGCCCCCGATTGTGCTCAACCGCTTTGCCCAGCCGCGGTACGGCAATGCCTCCATGCGGCTCAACACATGTCGCGTTTGAACAGGGCAAGCTGGAGGCATGAGCCCCTACAAACCGGCCCTCTGCCCCGATGCGAGCCATTGGGACCAGCGGTACCAGGAAGGCGCTGACGACTGGGAGCTGGGCCAGCCCACCCCGCCGCTTTCCCTGTTCCTCAGAGATCGAATCATGCTGAGCCAACTGAGCGAACGAATGCAAAAGTGGGGCTTCTCGTGGGAGGGGCTGAGGGACAACCGCCACGGCGAGTGGTGGGTGCTGGCGCAGATGATCCTGATCGCCGCCCACTGGCTGCCGCCAACGCCTCCGCCCTTGGATCTGGGGATTCACTGGCCCCTGGCGCTGCGCCTGATCGGCGGGCTCACTGTCCTGATCGGCCTGGTTCTCGGCGCCCAGGGGGCCTTGAACCTCGGGGACAGCCTCAGCCCGCTACCCGAACCGATGCCCGGAGCGCCGCTGGTCACCGTGGGGGCCTACGGCCGGTGCCGCCATCCCCTCTACCAGTCGCTGCTGATCTGTTCCCTGGGGGTGACGCTGGCCCTCGGCAGCCTGCTGCACCTGGGCCTGCTGCTGGCGCTGGCGACCGTGCTCAGCCTCAAGGCACGACGGGAGGAGCAGCGCCTGTGTTCCATGCACAGCGACTATGCCCATTACATGACCTCCACCCCGGCGATAGTTCCCTTTCTGCCCGGTCTCGACTGGCGGTAGCCCTGGCTCTCCTTGTTGAGCGTTGCGCAGGCAATTCAGGTTGTTTATCGTCACACCTCCAATCACGATTCCGTCGTCGACATTGGTATCTGAACGCGCCGCTGAGTGAGTCTGCTCAGAACAGCCAGCCGGGCCGCAGCAGCAGAAGCAGGCCCAGGGCCGCCATCACCACTCCGCTGATTAACTTCAGCCAGCGACCCGTGCCTTCGGTGAGTCGGTTGCTGCTCAGCACCAGCACGGCGATCGCCACCATCAGGGCGTCGTCGGCGATGTAGCCCACGATGTAGAACCCCAGGTAGCCGTAATGGGCGGCCAGACCCAGGTTCTGTTGACTGAGCACAGCTGTGTAGAACGCCGGCAGCCCCGCAGTGCAGAGGAGTTCCACCGAGTTCACCACCACCGCCAGGGCCGCCACTGCGGCCAGTGCTGCCGGCAGGGACCGGCTCTGCATGACCCCGCGCATACGCGCGTAGAGACCCGGCTTGGCACTGGCGGGGATCGAGAGGGTGAAGTCCGGACCCTTGCGCCAGAACTCGCTCAGATTCACCACCCCGTCAGCATCCCCCAGGACTAAGCGCCTTCTGTCGTCACCACGGGCTCACCGGCCGCCCTCCAGCTGCAGCGCCATCACTCCCATGGCAGAGCGAAATCCGCTGGAGCGATAGAGCACCACCTCTCGCTCTGGGGAAATCTCAGCCACGTGGTGGCTGAGATCGTTCACTGAGATCGTTCACTGAGATCGTTCAACGGTCTGTTGATGGCTCCGACAATGTGTCCCGCCCGGTACTCAACAGGGGTCCGCACGTCAATCAGTGAAACATTACCGCTGGCAAGCAGGCGCTTCACCCAGCCCAGTTCGGCGCCGGGGATCTCAGGACGGTGGGGGCGACCGCCGACGGCGATCAGGATTCGTTCACCCGTGAGGCGGCACACCTCACCGGCTGCGTTGCCCACCTCAGAGGCAGCCCGTTTGGCGGCAGCCAGTCCGCCGGAGCCGGCGCCAAGAACAATCAGATCGAAGGTTTCGCTCATGGATCAGCCCAGGGAGGTGAGGTCGATGCGCTTGCGCACCCCATCAGGCAGGTTGCGGGAGATGGGGCAGAGCTTCATGCGTTCCTGCATGTAGGCGATGGCGTCGGCATCGGCGAGGCGCCGTTCCTGCTCGGAGGCGTCGGCATCAAGGCGGATGCGGAAGTCACCCTCCACGCTGGCCACAATCCAGTCGCTGCTGGTGGTGACAACAAAGTCGGCTTCCACCTGCTGCAGCGGAATGGCCTTCTCCCTGGCATTGGCCACCAGATAGACGTGCTGGCAGAGCAACAGTGAGATCAGATAGATAAGGAACCCCGGCATGGTGAGGCTGAGCTGCTGGGGTTCCCAGGCGCCGAAGTCGCCGAGGAACTCCACCACAAGATCCTGAGTGGCCCGATCTGGAGCGGGGTGGCTGCTGCGCAACCGGAACTGGAAACTGCGTTCATTCATGGCGCGACGGAAGTTGCGAAGAGGGAGAGACGGGTCGTGAAGACCAGGATGTGGAGAGCACGACCTGGCGGCTGGCGGCAGCCCTGGAAACGGCGGGCGGGTGGTCATGGCGTCGCCAGGCTTCAAATCCGCTGAGCAGCGCCGAGCCGATCAACAGGGCCGAGAAGCCCTGGCGCAGCCGCACCTCGGGTAGGTGAGGCGCAAGCCGCTGGCCAACCACCGCCCCCAGGAAGCCACCACCAAGCAGAGGAACCAGAAGCGGCAGCTGGGCCGTGGGCCAGTGGCCCAGGGCGGCAAGGGCCACCAGGGAGTTCGTGGTGAGCAGCAGCAGGCTCGTGCCGCTGGCGAGCTGCATCGGCAGACCCGCCAGAAGAACGAGGGCCGGCACGATCGCAAAGCCGCCGCCCACCCCGGCGATGCCGGTGAGCAGACCCACCAGCACGCCCTGGCTGGCCAGCGCCACGGGGTTGCCTGCTGGGCGTCCGTGATTGGGGGGATGCTCCAGTGCACCATGGCGATTGAGCAGCCAGGACGCCAGCAAAGCCGCTGCCGTGAAGATTCCCAGCTGCATCACCTCCGGGATCAGACCGGCCTTCACCAAGGTGCCGCCAATCCAGCTGCCGGCGAGGGCCGGCACCCCCAGCACCAGGGCGGGCTGGATGGCGATCTGGCGGCGGCGGATGTAGGGACCGACATTGCCGAGGGCCAACAGGGCGACGACCAGCAGCGAGAGCGGAACCGCAGCCTTGGTGGGCAGGGCCGCACCGCTCACCAGCAGGGGCAGCAGCAGGATCGAGCCGCCGGCCCCGAGCACGGCGAGCAGAAAGCCGATCAAGGCGCCGCCCGCCAGGAGCAGCGCCATGGTCGCCGTGATCATGTCCGTTGTGAGCCCATCGCCACCTGGTTCCAGGGCATGGCGGCCAGCAGGCGGGCCATGCCGCAGAAGCCGCTGATGCCCGCGAAGGTGAGGCCAGCCCCCACGAAGCCACTCAGCCAGATCCAGCCCGGGGCCACCGTCTGGCTCAGGATCACCCCCAGCAGCACCAGGCTGCCGGCCGCGATCTGCACCTGGCGCATCAGGGGAAGGGGTGCCCCCTTGAGCTTGCGCACCTCGAAACCGGCCTGCTGCCAGGCGGGCATACCACCCAGCAGGTCCGCGACCGGTTGGGGGTGTCCCTGCTGCAGCAGTTGGTTCATGGCCTTGGCACTGCGGTTACCGCTCTGGCAAACCAGCACCAGGGGTCCGCGGGGTAGATCGGCCTGGGCGATGCGCGCGAGCGGAATGTTGAGACTGCCGTTGATGTGACCGGAGGCGTACTCCATCGGTTCGCGCACATCGATCACGGTGACATCGCGGGCCGCCAGCTGGTCGGCCAGGTCGTGGGCATTGATGCGGGTGGGGGCAGGCATCGAAGAGGTGGTTGTCATGGTTGGGAGAGTGAAGATTTCAGGCCGGGGTAACGCCCTCAAGCGGGTAGCCCTCAGCAGCCCAGCGGCTCAGGCCGCCGCGCAGGTTGGCCACCTGGGCCCTGCCCGCCTTGATCAGTTGCTGGGTAGCCAGGGCGGAGCGGCTGCCGGAGTGGCAGACCACCACCACGGGCCTGTCCGCTGGTATCTGGGCCGATTGGGCGTCCAGCTCCGGCAGGGGGATCAACAGGCTGCCGGCCACTCGCCCGTCGGGTCCGTTGAATTCCTCCGCGGAGCGCACGTCGATCACGGTGATCTCGCTCTGATGGGCAACTACCCAGGCGGGAGTGAGTTCGGGCAGGCCGGCATAGCTGCGGGCCAGGGGCGCCCAGGCGGGCGTGGCTGGCGCCTCGCGGGGCTTGCCGGAGCGCATGTTGCCGGGAAGCGCCTCGGCGATCTTGTGGGGATGGGGAAGTTTCATGTTCTCCATGTGACCTACGAAATCCCGCTCGGTGGCGTCGCCGCCAAGCCTTGAGTTGAAGGCCTTTTCTTCCGCCACGGAGGTGACGGCGCGACCGGTGTAGTCGTGGGCTGGGTAGAGCAGGCACGACTCCGGCAGCGTCAGCAATTGCTCCGTGATCGAGGTCCAGAGGCTGTGGGCATTGCCCTGCTGGAAATCACAGCGGCCGCAGCCCCGCACCAACAGGGCATCTCCGGTGAACGCCATTGACTGGTCATCGAGCACGAAGCTGATGCAACCGTCGGTGTGGCCTGGGGTACTGCGCACTTCTAAGGAGCGACCGCCGAAGGCGACTCGATCCCCGTGGGAGAGGGGCAGGCTGACGTTTTCGGCGCGGACGACGGCGGCCAGCCCGATCTCACAGCCGGTGGCCTCGTGCATCAGCCAGCTCCCGGTCACGTGGTCGGCGTGGGCGTGGGTGTCGATCGACGCCACCAGTTCGATGCCCAGTTCACGGATCAAGGAGAGATCGCGGCCGTGCTGCTCGTAGACCGAGTCGATGATCACCCCCTTGCGGCTGGGCACATCAGCCAGCAGATACGTGAAGGTGCCGGTGTCGGCGTCGAACAGCTGGCGAAAGAGCAGCGAGCCACCACCGGCGGCGGCCGAGAGCGACAAGGCGGGTGCGGGAGCGACGGCCACGGGTGCTCGATCACGAACATGTATGAGCATAGCCGCATTATGGGTATTAAGGCGATCTCGGTTGTTCGGGTCGCTGCGTGCCTCAGGCCCACGCCTTGCGCACTTCGTGCATAATGCGTGTATCGACATAAGCCCGTCCATGCGCCGTATCCAGCCACAGCCCCAGTCCCTGCCCAGTCCCCAACTCCTAGATGAACTCAGCGCCTTCTTCCGCCTGCTGAGCGAGCCGGCCCGCCTGCAGTTGCTCTGTCAGCTCAAGCACGGCGGCGCCATGGACGTGGCCTCCCTGATCGAGGCCACCGGCTTCAGCCAGTCCCACATCAGCCGCCAGCTGGGCCAGCTACAGCGGGCGGGCCTGGTGAGTTGTGAGCGGGACGGCACGCGGCTGATCTATGCGGTGGCTGATCCCCTGGTGGAGGACCTCTGCAACCTGGTGCAACGTCGGCTCAAGCAGCGGTTGGAGCAGCAGCTCAGCCAACTGCAGGCGGTGTGATCACGGCTGCTTGAAAGCCAGCCCCAACGCACGCACCAGCGGCTTGAACGGCTTGAGGAAGCGACTTTCGTGCAGGCGGCCCTTCAGCACCCGGTGCCAGTAGACCCAGGGAAACACCCGCGTTTCCACCAGAAACATGCTCCAACGCTCCTGGGTGGGATCCACCAGGAAGGAGCTCACTGGCTGCAGGTCGTAGTCGAACTCCGCCATCACCACGCTGTGGAAGCTGGTGATCAGCGGGCAGGCGGTGTAGCCGTCGTAGTGGGCCGCAAGCGGGTGT
>Ga0207941_1000632_pt1 | contig 10250 bp, 9 predicted proteins | sample LakMenEpi13Sep12_FD_150695 | JGI IMG/M metagenome (GOLD analysis project Ga0207941, IMG submission 150695) | Freshwater microbial communities from Lake Mendota, WI - 13SEP2012 deep hole epilimnion (SPAdes) | ecosystem: Environmental > Aquatic > Freshwater > Lake > Epilimnion/Euphotic zone ...
GTGTCTGGCGACCGTCTTCGCCGTCTTCTTGGACCGTCTTGCGAGACCATAGCGCTCTCTACAATATTTCTCAAATATCTACCACATACACCATAATGCTCTCTAACATATCTCTACGACATATCTACGACATATCTACCATATCTCTACCAAAAAATATTTCACATCATTCTCCTCACAAAAAATAAAAAAATGATACACTATATCTCTTCTATACCTACCATACTATGCCTTCTAAACATATCATTACAGTGATACAGACTATTATAGACGAGAATAAAGAAGATATCAAAGACCAAGACTATATTTTTTTCTTACTATAATTGTAGAATGGATTACAAGTATATTGTTAAACCAACAGAAGAAAAATATAAAAAGTTTGTGAAAAAATTAAGGGATATTTATAAATATGATTTACAAGCACATTTAGATGCAGATGTTAACCCATATTATTATGATAAAAACTTACAAAATGAGAAATTTGAGGAATGTGTAAACCATATTGTTGATGGTTTAGGATATCGTGGAACATTTGAAGATATTTTAGTAGAAACATTAGGAAGAAACAATGCAAAAAAAGAAATAAGAGATGCTGATGGATATGATAGTATTTCTGCTTTATATAATGTTATAATGGAATGTATTACTACAAAAGAAGTAAAAGCAACAAAAGAAGACAAAAATAAAGCAGTATCAACATTACAAGGAGCATTAAGAAGAAAACTCTCAAAGAAACCTGAACCTCCTAAAAAAGAACCTTCAAAATCATATGGACTATTACAAAATACAGGGGCAAGTATGCTACAAGCAGTATTAAGAAGAACGCTTACGAAGAAACCTGAACCAGAAAAAAAGAAAGCAGGTCGACCTAAGTCCTCAAAAAATGATATGACAGAAGAAGAAAAGCGATTAGAGCGTAATCGTAAGGCACGAGAAAGATATGTTATGAAAAAAGGGCAAAAATAAAAAAAATGATACACTATATCTCTTCTATACCTACCATACTATGATACACGAAGCAAAAAATAAAACTCTTATTACTGATGCTATTGATTATGACGAACTTAACAATCGTAAGGTTATATTCATACCAGTTCTTGATATAGATAATAGAGAGGAACTCAATCGTACTATATCTACAATCGTAAATATTCGCAAATATTATGACGAAAAGAAAGTAGAATATACTTATTCCTGTGAAAATATCGCCTCTCGTGGAAGAATGTATATAATTGAAAAAAAATAATTTGTCATCATTCTCCTTACAAAAAATAAAAAAATGACACACTATATACTACACTTACCTACCATACAATGTTTGACCTAACCTACTACAACGATATTTGTAAAATTGTCTCTCTTCACAAAGAACAAGTTAAAATGGCAAATAATGCTACACAAAAAAGAACACTTATTCCAGAAGAGGGTATTAATTCGTATTTACAATTTGAAGAACTTGAAGAATTAGTTAATAAACATCCAGAATATATGCATTGGTACTTAAATACATATACAACAAAAAATAGATTGAATAGAATATCAATGTTTCCTGATAAAGAAGTTTCAATTTGCAGAAAAGATAAAAGAATAATACATAAATAACCCTCAATAGCCTCCGTAGGGGCTCAATAGTCAAATAAATTATTCATCATTCTTCGTCTAACCTCTTTATGATATTCAGCCCTTAACATATCTTCATTAGTCTCATCAATCACATTTTTTGGGGCAAGTCCAGATGACTTAGCTTTTTTTGGCACAGAAGGTTTTTTTGCAACTGGTTCAGCGACTTCTTTCTTGCTCTTCTTCTTTTTTACAATATTTGGCTCTGCAACTTCAACCGGTTTCTTCAAACTTTCCAAATATCCTTTAAACATAGTATCAATATATCCCTTTGGGTCAAAAGATGGTTCTACAACCTTTTCCACAACCTTTTCTACAACCTTTTCTTCAACCTTCTCTTCAACCTTCTCTTCAACCTTCTCTTCACTTACAGTAGGTTCAGCCTTTTTACCTTTCTTCTTTTTAATATCAACACTCATTAACATCTCCATTTTATCTTCCAATTCTTTTTCTGTATTAACATCCTTTTCAACTTTTCTGCGTGGCATTATATTATCTATCTAACTTAAAAAAAGAAAATAAAATCTACTTAATCAACAATCTAATGCCTCCTTGGGTCGGCATATTACTCATTTTATGAGTAATCTAACTCCCTTACTTTCATACTTTCTACTAATAGCATTATTTGAAACATCGTATGAACTAACATTCTTTCTATATCTATTACAGGTATCCCATAAAAGGGTATTCCTGCCTTCCTCATAAGGTTCATTATATTCATTCAAAATCTCAAAATCACTTCTTACAGAAGTATCCTTAAAATAATTTAATCTACCTTGTTCTCCATTCCATTTATATTTTTGTTGTAGAATGTCATCAGGTAAATTATATCTAATCTTTTCTATAAACTTATCCGTCTCAAAACTGTCAATATATCTTTCTTGTCTGCTTTCATTCATACGAGTATTATTTACAATTTGATTACCCCAAATCCAAGCTTCACTATTCTTATAAATCCTACTCATTATCTAATATATATTAACATTTTAATCTACATAGAAGGCGGGTCAAGTGTCAATTGACGTCCGGCATTAATACGCAATACACGAGTACTTCTGCACCAAGCTACTGGGAAAACTTCTTGTGTATTAGCACTATTGAATGTTGGAGTATAAATTACATTAATTCCTCCTCCACGTCCGTCCAAACCACTAATCCAGAACTGATTATCACCAGAAATATTCGTCAAATCGCAAATATCAACGAAATAATATTTAGCGAAATGATGTACTGATAAAATACCTGCGTGTAGTCCAGAAGTTCCAAGGTCAATATTTTGGAAACCAGTATATTGAAGCACCTTGTTAAATACTTCAAGTTTAGTAAGAGCATAAGGGTCAATATCAACTGAATTAATAGAAAACTTGCTTCCAGTAATTGAAGCACCGCTTCGGCAGAAATACCAAGAGTTATTAAAGGCATCGCCAATATTACCTTGAGTTGAAGCATCTCCTGTAAATCCGCCTTGTGAATAACCAGTATTCCAATCACCTGCGGTAGTAGAACCAGTATTTGCACCCACAATTGGGTCTGCCAATATTTGTGTAAATGTTTTTCCTACATCTGTGTCAAGACCAGCTGATGCAAGTACAAGAGGATATATAGTTTGATAATCCTTAGGACGGAATGTAGTGATAACTTGGTCTAATGAAGCACTATTAACATTAAAGTTCAATGATGGGCTTGATGATTTTTGTCTGGAAGAACCCTGATAATAGAAATAATCATAATAAGCCACATTTAGCCCCTCAGGTGAAAGTAGTTTTTCGGTTTTAAGATTGTAATAAAGTGGGTCTTGGAACGAGCATCTATCAATAGTCATAAAAATATCTGTTAGAGAATAAGCAGGGTTTGTAGTACGACCTGATGTATTTGCAGTAGTATTATTAGAAACCCAGCAAACTTCTGCTGGCGCAAATTGAATATTAATATATACATCACCGATGTCTGCCAAATCTACAACAGGAGTACTCAATGAACCCAAAAATCCCAGCCAGTTGTTAATACAAAGAGGAACACTTGTATCGTGTCCTGATGCTGTTTTAAGATTATTTACAGCACTAATAGCTTGGTTTTTAGCATCGTTCTCTGTAATACTATAATATGTAGAAGGGTCATATCGTTCGCCAGAAGCATTACGCTTAGTCATTTGAGAAATATCAGCACCTTCAATATCCATAAGGGAATTATATAACAAATTGTAGGCATTAATAGAGCATAAAGTAGTATTGTTGGCTGTGATAGAAATATTTTCAATTAAAGAAGAAGAAAATCTTGGTAAATGAAGGTCAGCACCATCAACAGAACCACCAGTGCAAGACCCTGTCATATACATACATAGCGAACGGAAATCATACAGACCATTACCAGTAATACGGAAACGGACAATACTATTTTGTTGACCTGTTTGATTATCTGGAATAATTTTCACCTTAGTCTTGGAAAAGCCAGCGTCAAGTTTCTTTAAATTATACGCCAAGTTTTTAGGAAAACCGGAAGCAATATCACTCATTATATCTTTCTAATATAAGATAAGATAAAAATATTTTAAACATAACCCTCTGTCTTTCGTCTTCTTGGACCAGAACGCATTCCTTCGCTAATTCCAAACTCGGGACCTCTGCCTCCTAATACCTGAGTAGATGCTCCGCTTGCCACACTTTCAGGTCTTCTATTTGATAATCCCCCAACAGAACCCATTGCGCCTCTTACAGCCCTATTTAAACTACTTCTCAAATTATATCCACCGATATTTATTCCTTCTGTAAGACCTCCTAAACTTGCCATCTCGCTTCTTCCAACCCTTGGTCTTGCAACTTGCGAAGCCTCAACTTCGCTCATACTTATTCTTGGCGCGAGAGCATCCCCCCAGTTGATACTGCTAAATGGAAATACTTCTTCAAGACTTCTGCCTACACCTCTACTTACTCTATCTAATGCATCAAAATCAACACCTTCCCATCCAGAATATGCTCTTCTGCTTTCCAGACCACCTTGATATGCGCTCATACTATCTCCTCCAATTCTACGAGCAACTCTACGATTGTCAAGTTGTTCCTGACTATAATTCATTCCTACAATCATTGGTCCTCTGCCTTTTTCAAATGTCTCTCGTATTTTATCAGCTTCTGTCATATTAGTACCGAATATATCTGTTAATTTATCAATGATATCTTCGTCCATCTCAATATTTCTTAACATATTTCGTTCATCTATACCTTTCCACATTCTCCATCTTTGTTGTATATCTGGTGTAGCATTATTAATACCTTTCAATTGTTTTTTGATACGAGAAACTCTAATATTCTTACGAGGCTCTCGTAGTACAACGATATTTTTGTTAGTTAATGTATCTGTTTGTACGCCGACTTCCATTTCTTCTCTGTTCTATTAATAGAGAAGATATATTTTATGAATATACATAGTACCGATTATATAGGTTCATTAGGACTTTATCCTATTGAGGAAATTATTACCAATACATCCAATAATTTAATTAATTATACTAACAATTCATCTAATCTTCTTACAACACAAATTAATACTACATCTAATAATTTAGCAGACCATATTAATACTACATCTAATAATTTAGCAGACCATATTAATACAGAAATATTAAGAATTGATAATGATAAAGAAGATAAGTTTACTCCATTAACACCATTATTAGTATTAGCAAGTGATGCATCTGGAAATGTTTCAACAACTACAACAACATCAACAGAATTAGGGACATTTTCAGGTACTCTTGCGACACACGGAACAGCTATTACAGCTCTTGAAACACAAATTAATATCACACCACATCCCTTAGTTGCAGGAATACCTGTTTTAGATGTTATGCCTTTCTATCAATTAGTTGGAACAACAGCTATTACATCTACAACAAATGCTGGTGCAATTGCTCTTCTCGTTCTTGGTAAATTAGATAAAACAATTATTAGTCATATTTCAGCACCATTTATATCACCTATGTATATTGATAATTTTGGATATTTACAAATAGAATTAAGCGATGATTTAGATTATTTTCCAGAAACAGGTGAAGTAGGTTTATCCAGTACTTTTAAAGATAGTAAATTGGATAGTAGTATTGTTGAAAATGTTTTATTGCGTCTTCCTCCTTACAAAAGTCCATTATATATTGATTTAGTAGGTTATTTACAAATTGCTACAAATAATGATTTAGATTACGACCCATTGACAGGGGAAGTAGGTTTATCAACTACTTTTAAAGATAGTAAAGAGAATACTATAAATCTTGGTGCAACTCAATTTGCTCTTATTAATAATACATCAGGTAAGGTAGATAAGAGTACAATAACAAAAGTAGAACTTGAAACATTAACAGGTATTGGTACAACAAGTATAGCAACTCAATTCATATACTCATCAAATTATACAGATAGAACTTCTAACCTAATAATGACAGATATTAATGGTAGAATACTAATCAATACCTCAAACTATACTGATAGAATGTCTAATATTATTATGACAGATGTTAATCAAAAGTTCATTTACAGTTCAAACTATACTGATAGAACTTCTAACCTAATAATGACTGATGTTAATACTAAGTTCATACATTCATCAAATTATACAGATAGAACTTCTAACCTAATAATGACAGATGTTAATCAAAAGTTCATACATTCATCAAATTATACAGATAGAACTTCTAACCTAATAATGACAGATGTTAATCAAAAGTTTATTTACAGTTCAAACTATACTGATAGAACTTCTAACCTAATAATGACAGATGTTAATACTAAGTTCATACATTCTTCAAACTATACAGATAGAACTTCTAACCTAATAATGACAGATGTTAATCAAAAGTTCGTACATTCATCAAATTATACAGATAGAACTTCTAACCTAATAATGACTGACGTTAATCAAAAGTTCGTACATTCATCAAATTATACAAATAGAACTTCAAACCTAATAATGACAGATGTTAATACAAAATTAAATAACAAAGCTAATAATGGTGGATATACTACTAATTCTGTTGTTATCACTGATGGAAGTGGAAATATAACAACTACTGCGACATTACCAGTTATAGAAGGCGGAACAGGAAAAACAAGTATGACAGCAAATAGATTATTAGGATGCTTAGGAACTGCTAATCAATATAATGAAATAGAATTGGGTTCAACATTAACATTTTCTGGTAATACTTTAAATGCCACAGGAGGAGGGACACCATCACAATGGACTACTGTAAATACAAATGATATACATTATAGCTTAGGAAATGTTGGGATAAATACAAATGCGAGTATTTCTTCAAAGCTCACAATTAATCCAATTGTTGTAGATAGGAACAATTTCAACCATAGTGAAGCTCCTTTGACAATTACAAATCCAACAGGTACAGGAACAGCAATTCTCAATGACCCTAAATCTGTACTCCATTTATGTAGGCAAGGTACAAACGCACAGGCATTTGGAGCAAAAGCATCTTTAAAATTATGTCGTTGGGAGAACAATGCTGTTAATTCAAGGTCAAGGTTAGATATTACATTATCTCACGCAAGTTATGATGATGTGAATGTAATGTCAATGAGGAGTGATGGAAATGTAGGTATTGGCACAACAAATCCCATCACAAAATTAGATGTGGGAGGTATTATAAAGGGGGTTGGAGTATCTATAAGTGGTATTAATGATACACTAAGTACAATAGAACAAAATATTATAAATGGTACAGTAGGAAATATAAGTAGTGTATTTGGAGGTGATAATTATATCTCATCATATTGGGGTTTGAGTATTTATTTAAATCAAGGGGGTTCAGGAGATAATGCAGGAGATGCTACCAGAACTAAAATTGCAGGTACATCATCATTCACTATAAATACACGTTCAAGTACTTCAACAACATCATATGATAAAACATTGTTTGTTGTTAGAAACTCAGGTAATGTAGGCATTGGTACAACAAACCCAGAGACAAACCTACACGTACAAGGGAAATGTTGTGTTGATACTCTCGGTGTAGGTCTTCCAGCAAATGGTACATATGGTGGAAATAATGGTACTCGTTTAGTATTATGGAAAGGAGATGCTAATAGTTGCCCTTATGCTCTTGGTATTACTAACAATACTTTATGGTATGGTGTTCCGGGAGGACAAGCACATAGATGGTACAAAGGAACAACAAATGTAATGTCATATGAGACTAATGACAGATTTTGGATATATTTTCCATCAGCACAAGGTGGTTGGCAAAACTTTGATATAACACCTACATCATTATGGGGAGATGGATTAACAACAGCAAGCGACCAAGCAGGAACTAAATATACAACTATGAGAAATATGATGTTTCAAAATCCTCATATAGTTCCTCAAAATGTTGGCGGTAATGCTATTATCAGGTATGGTCGTGCTGGTGGTATTCAATCTGGTAATTATTGGGATGGTGGTGTTTTAACAAATGGCAATTTTTATATAGCAAGTAATAATTCTACTACCAATGGAATACAAGTAAATAGTAGTGGTAATCTGACAGTAGCAGGTACAGCTTCTTTCAAGTTTCCAAATGATAGTTGGATGGTTTCAGCAGAAGGGATGCAAAGATTTTTTTTTCAAAATCTTGGGACTACTTATTATAGAACAAATAATCAACACATATGGAGAAGTGGAGATGATGTTGATTTAATGGTATTAAGCAATTCTATAAGTGGTACTACACTAAAAGGATTTCTTCAAACATATGTATTACAATGTTATGAGTGGCAACTTTTCACACAAAGTACATATATTTGGGTTATGAAATATATATATTATAATGCTGTTAATAGTGATTTAGGATTTTACTATGGTGTAAGTACTATTTCCCTGAAAGCAAAAGTATCATTCAATGGAAATGGAGGCTACACAAACTTCACAGGTTCTCATAGGAACATAAGTGATGACAAAAAGTTATATAGTAAAGATTACAAAGGATATATTGTTAGAAGCACAGGTAAATACAAAAACTTGAATAGTAAATATCATAGAGACAGTATCAAAGAGAATATTATTATGGATGATGCTTTACCAATTGTTGATTTGACATCAAAAGCCTATGATAAGTCTTGTTGGGGAGTAATTAGTTCTTATGAAGATACATCAAATACAGTTAGAGATTACGACCAAGGTCATTTCGTATCCTGTATGGATATTGAAGGAGGTGATTATCGTCTTAAAATAAATGGTTGCGGAGAAGGTTCAATCTGGGTGAGCGACTATAACAATGTATTAGAAAATGGAGACTACATAACAACATCGCCAATAGCAGGGATTGGTATGAAGCAAGATGATGATTTCTTGCATACATACACAGTAGCAAAAATAACTATGGATTGCGATTTCAATCCCCAACTCATACCAGTACAGGTTATTAAACAGGAAGAATATACTGTATGGAATACAAGCAATATACAGAATGTGTATGATAGTAGCAATATTGATAGCAATACATCAAATATAACTATAATGACAAGTAATATTATGACAAGCAATGTACTTGATGAAAATGGATATCCTGTGTATGAATACAAGCTTGATGAAAGCAGTAATATTGTGTATGACTATGAGTATGATATGAAATACATCAAGTTAGATGGTGAAATAGTTGACAAGGAATACTATTTGAATAATAGCAATGTGTATAGGTTGGCTTTCTGTGGTTGTTCTTACAAGTGTTCTTAAAAATTAAAGCCTTGCGTAGCTCGGCTTCGCCCAGAGGGCTCAATAGCCTCCGTAGGTCGGCTTCGTCCAGAGGGCTCAATAATATTTTCTCATAATATAATAAAAGATGAAAAAGGAATGGGGAATGGAGATATTGATTGATTGTGCCGAATGCGACCCCGAAAGTATTAGACGCATAGAACATATAGAAGCATTTATAACTGAACTATGTGAAAAAACAGAAATGAAGAAATGGGGTAAGATACACGCATTATGTCTTGAAGACGATGAATATAATAGAGAACACGATATTGTAGGTTATTCAGTATGTCAATTTATACAGACTTCAAGTATTGTGGGACATTTTTGTGAAACTACTAATACTATGTATCTTGACTTTTTTAGCTGTAAGCATTTTAAAGAAGACGATGTTGTAGAATTGGTTTGTAAGTATTTTAAACCTAAAACTGTAAAACATCAAACAGTTATGAGGGATGCTATACACAATTAATCATCATTATTATTTGCTCTTTTACGAAAGAAACTGTATGATATGAATTATAGTTTACAAATGAAGAATTAGTTTGTAATTGATATACATTCAATAATGAAGAATTAATAAAACGAAGAACAAGATTTCTATTATAAACTTCTGGTTCTTTTTTTGGTAAAATATTTTTTTTAGTGTCGCATCCAAATTGTTCTATTAGTTTTTGTGATGTTTCAAATGACATATTATCAATAATAAGTGCTACCAATAGTCCATCGATATCATTAAATACATTATCAGGGTCGCTATCAATTGGAATAACTATATTACTATCTAATACAAACTGTAATTGTTTTGCTAATGGTTCATCTAATACTTCTAATAATATATTTTTAATATATATATTTAATTCCATTTTAAATACTAAATTGGGTACTTCCTCTTC
>Ga0207941_1000633_pt1 | contig 10249 bp, 11 predicted proteins | sample LakMenEpi13Sep12_FD_150695 | JGI IMG/M metagenome (GOLD analysis project Ga0207941, IMG submission 150695) | Freshwater microbial communities from Lake Mendota, WI - 13SEP2012 deep hole epilimnion (SPAdes) | ecosystem: Environmental > Aquatic > Freshwater > Lake > Epilimnion/Euphotic zone ...
TCCACCGACCTCTACACCCGCCAGTGCTCCTTGAGCATCACGGTGCGGGACCTGGCCCTGATGGCCGCCACCCTGGGCAATGGCGGGCGCCAGCCCGTTAGTGGCGATCAGGTGGTCGATCCGGTGATCTGTCAGCACGTCTTGGCGGTGATGGTCACCGCCGGTCTGTATGAAACCTCCGGAGACTGGCTCTACGACACCGGCCTGCCCGGCAAGAGCGGCGTGTCCGGCGGCATGATCACCGTGATCCCCGGCAAGGGGGGCTTGGCCACCTTTTCACCGCCCTTGGATGCCGCCGGCAACAGTGTGCGGGGCCAGCTCACCGCCCAATTTCTCTCCGAGCGCCTGGGTCTGAATCTGTTTGCCTCCAGGCCAGCGACCTAGGAGACAGCCCGGGGCTCACAGGGCCTGGGGCGTGCTCGTACCAGGCATGCCCATGCCGGGCTTGCTACGCAGGGGTCGCCACTGGGGCACGGGCAGGCCATTGCGCTGCAGCAGGTCGCGCATGCTGGCCATGTGCTGGGTGCGTTGGCTCTGCATCGCCTCCCGTTCCTGACGCATGCAGTTGCTCATGGCATCGGCATTGGCGGCAGCAGTCAGGCAGCGGCGTCCCTTTTCGAGGATGGCGATGCGGGCCTGGTGGTCTTGAACGGCGAGGCTGCGCTGTTCCGGGAATATTTTCTGGCGTTGTTCGGGGGTGAGGCGTTGGGGCCGCTGTTGGCGGGTTCCCGGGCCGCCAGGGGCGCCGCCGGGCTGGATTGTCGGTTGGGTTAGCGGTTGGGCGACGGGCTGGGCCAGGGCGGGGGTGGCAGTAACCAGGCCCAGCGCCAGGGCCAGGCTGAGGCGCCGCAAGGAAAGGGAAGGGAGGGTCATGGGAGAAGGGGCTAAGCCCTGGGTGACAACACCATCCTGCGAAGCAGATCGGACTGAGTTGCAACTGGCCAGCGCCAAGGTGTGACCAGATGTGACTGGCCCCATTAATGCCGCATCAGGGAGCGGCCCTTGAGCACCACAGCAAAGCCGCCCTGGGCGGGAGCCAGGCGTTCCAGGCTGCCGCCATGGGCCTGGGCGACCCTCGCGGCGATTGCCATGCCCAGGCCGCTGTGGCCCACCCCCGAACGGGCCGGATCGAGCCGCTGGAAAGGCTGCAGGGCCCGCTCCCAGTCGGCCGTCGCAATGCCTGGGCCAGCGTCCCAGACTTCGATCGCAAAGCCCTCCTGCCCCAGCGATCGCAGCACCAGGCGCAGCGGTGGCTGGCCATGGGTTGCGGCGTTATCGAGCAGGTTGGCAATGGCGCGGTCCAGGGCAATCGGCTGGACGCAGCGGCGCATCGGTTCGAGCTCAAGTTGCACCTCTGCCACACCATTGGCGGCCTCGGCCACCAGGGCCTCCAGGGGCACCAGCACAGGTTCTTCCTGGGTTTCGGCCCCTATGAACTGCAGAAACTGGCTGGTGATGCGCTCCAGGGCCGCCAGATCGGCCTCGGCCCGGCGCCGTTCGTCGGCGGCAAGGGGGCCGCTGCTGGCCAAGCGCAACCGCAGGCGCGTCAGGGGACTGCGCAGGTCGTGGGCCAGGCCGGCGAGCATGGTGCGGCGCTCCCGGTCGGTGGCTTCGATGCGGTTCAACATGGCGTTGAAGCGCTGGGTCAGGCGCCGCACGGCCGCGGTGCCGCCAGAGGCCACCAACTGGGCTTGGGGCAGATCCGAATCCAGCCCGACTTTGGCCAGGGCCCCCTCCAAACGCCGCAGGGGGCGCTGCACCTCCAGGGCCAAAAACAGCAGCAGGCTGGCCAGGCTGCCGGCGACAAGGGCCAGGGAGGCCAACTGGGGATCGGGGGGCCAGCCATGGCGGGGGGCGATGGGGGCGAAGAGCCAGACGGTTTCCAGGGGCGATTGGATCTCGACCCAGGCGCCGCGGCCGGGACTCCGTGTTGGGGCGCCTGGTTCTATAGGTCCTGGCCCGGTGGCGCCTGGCCCGGTGGGCCAGATCAGGGGGCAATGGGATAAGCGGCGGCAGAGATCGTTGCGCAGTGCTTCGGCTTGCTGGCGCAGGGCGAGGGGCGCCGGCTGGCCGGGGCTGGCGGCGGCCGGGGGCCGGGGCCCCACCGCCAGGCGCATGTCGCTGAGATCGGCGAGGGCGACCGGGCTGAAGCGTTCGAGGCCCAGTTCAGCCAGCAGAACGTTGCCGGCGACCTGGGTGGCGAGCTGGCGGCGCTGTTGCTGCTCCAGCTGCTGGGCCAGCAGCAGTTGCAGCAGCAGCAGGGCCAGGGCCGTGAAACCGGCAGTGCTGGCGCCATAGCCAAGCCGCCGCCGCCAGCCAGCCAGCGGGGCGTCAGGCAGGGGCTCAGGGGTGATGTCAGGAGGTGCGGGGCTGGCCATCGGGCACGAAGACATAGCCATACCCCCAGACGGTCTGCACGAAGCGGGGGCGGGCCGGATCGGGTTCGATCAACTTGCGCAACCGGGAAATCTGCACATCCATGCTGCGGCTATCGGTCTCGCTGCTGGGGCCGCGGGCCAGCTCGATCAAGCGTTCCCGCGAGAGGGGGCGATGGGGGTGCTGGACGAAGCTGGTCAGCAGGGCGAACTCACCACTGGTGATCGGCACCGGGACGCCGTCCCGTTCGAGCTGGCGGCTGGCCAGATCAAGGCGGCAATCGCCAAAGCAAAGTGGTTGGGCGGCGGCGGCCTCCGGGCTGCCGGGGGGCAGGGGGTTGCGGCGTCGCAGCACCGCCTCGATGCGGGCGCTGAGCTCGCGGGGCAGGAAGGGCTTGGCGAGGTAATCGTCGGCGCCCTGCTCTAGCCCAATGATGCGATCGACGCCATCGGCCCGGGCGGTCAGCATCAACACCGGCAGGTTGTCGCCGGCATCGCGCAGGCGCCGCAGCAGGCTGAGCCCGTCCTCGCCGGGCAGCATCAGATCAAGCACCAGCAGGTCGGGTCGTTGACCCTGGAGGCGGGCCAGCAACTGGGCCCCGTCCTGGAGGGTGCGCACCTCGTAGCCGAGATCACCCAGGTAGGTGGCCAGCATGCGGCGCAGTTCCGGATCGTCATCCACCACCCAGACCCGTGGCGCAGCGGCCATCGACTAGGGCTGCAGGGCGCGGCGATCAGAAACTACGCGCACCAGCTTGGAGGCGCTGATCACCCCCTTGGGATGGACTAGCAGCACGGCCCAAGTCTGGGAGCCTGGGCTGAGGGGGGCCTGGACCGACTTGAACAGGCCGCCGCCCCAGAGGGTGGATAGCTCAAGGTTGGGGCTGGACTGGGTTGCTATCTGCTCGGGGCTGACCGCTGCCAGACCGCCGGCGAGCAGGGCCCCATCAAGTGGTTCGTCAAAGATCACGTCGACGTCGTAACGCTGGCCGGTGAGCACCACATCTGGAATCTGCACGGTGATGCTGGGGGATTGCTCGCCACTGCGCAGCAGGGACAGCTCCCGCAGCACGGTCTGGCCGTTGATGCGCTGGCCATCACTTGTCAAGGCCAGCTGTTGCTCTGATTGGAGCCGGTAGGTGGCGCCGCCGGCGGTCCGGGTGCCGCTTACCGATACGGTGACCGTAGGTCGACCATCGCGCAGGGGCGTGGCGGGCAGCACCTGCCAACGGGCATTGGGGAACTGCTGGCGCAAGGTCAGGCGGCGTGCGCGAATCTGGCCTGGATCCAAGCCCGGGCCTGGCTGCAGCAGGCTGTTGAGGGCCCCATCATCGGCACTATTGAGGGCCGTCTCCAGGGACTGCAATTGTCCCGCCGAAGGGGTGCCAGCGAAGGCAGGGGTCGCCAGAGCCAGGCAGAGGGGGGCTAACGCCTTGACGGTGAAGAAACGGGGCAAAGGCCGGACGGGGCGCATCTCGGGCGGCATGGGGGCGGCGACGGGTGGGCAGAGGAGCCGTAACCCTGCTTTTAAGTTAGGCGCGCGCGCGCCCCTATCCCATGCCAACCCTCCTGATTGCCGCCAGCGGCACGGGTGGCCACCTCTTTCCTGCGCTGGCGGTGGCGCAAGCCCTGCCAGCGGATTGGCAGGTGGAATGGCTGGGGGTTCCGGACCGCATGGAGCGGCAATTGGTGCCGGAAACCTATCCATTGCATACGGTGCGGGCCGGCGGGCTGCAGGGCCAAGGTCTGCGCCAGATTTGGAATCTGGCGCAATTGCTCAACGCCACCCGGGTGGCGCGGGCCCTGATTCGCCGCCGCCGCATGGCGGCCGTTTTTAGCAGCGGTGGATATATCGCGGCGCCGGCGATCCTGGCGGCGCGCTGGTGCGGTGTGCCGGTGGTGTTGCACGAAAGCAATGCCATCCCTGGCAAGGTGACGCGGCTGTTGGGGCGGTTCTGCACCCATGTGGCGGTGGGTCTGCCCCAGGCCAGTGAGCGGCTGCCCCGTTGCCGGCCGCTGCTGACCGGCACGCCGGTGCGCCGCGCCTTCCTCGAAGCCGCCCCCTTACCGGACTGGGTGCCCAGCGGCCATGGGCCCTTGGTGCTGGCCATGGGTGGCAGCCAGGGGGCGGTGGGGTTGAACCGCATGGTGCGACCGCTGCTGCCGAAGCTGGTGGCGGCGGGCTGCCGGGTGGTCCATCTCACCGGCAGCAACGATCCGGAGGCGGGTCAGTTGCGGCTGGAGGGGGCGGTGGAGCGGCCCTTCAGCGATGAACTGCCGGGGTTGCTGCAGCACGCTGATCTGGCTATCAGCCGGGCGGGGGCCGGCAGCCTCAGCGAGCTGGCCGTTTGCGGCACCCCGACCATTCTGGTGCCATACCCCCAGGCCGCTGAGAAGCACCAGGATGCCAATGCGGAGGCGGCGGCGGCCTTGGGGGCGGCGGTGATCGTTGCCCAGCACCCACCGGAGGAGCCCACCCTGGAGCGCACCGTCTGGCGACTGCTGGGGCCGCGGCTACGGGGGGCTGCCCCGGAAGCATTTCGGAGCTTGGCCGGGGGGGGCGATCCGCTCGCCAGCCTGCGAGCCGGCATGGAGCGCCTGGCGGTGCGGGATGCGGACCGGCGGCTGGCGGACCTGCTGGTGGCGCTAGCCCAAGGGGAGGACACCCGTCGCTGAGGCCGCCGCTGCAGGCCCCCCGTGACTGGGCTGGTGTTCAGGCCCGCTCGAAGCAGACCAACCGCGAGAAATAGAAAGGGGCCTGGTTCAGTTCTCGGTGCACGGGGGTGAAGCCGGCGGCGGCGGCAGCGGCGACGATGCCGTCTTCGCGCAGTTGATAGGCGCGGGTGGTCTTGCTGGGGCCTGGAAACAGCTGGCCGATGCCCTTCAGCAGCGCCAACAGGGGGGTGTAGGGAGCAAAACTGACGATCAGGCGCTTTTCGGCCAACCCAGCCAGGTGGGTGACCATCTCCTCGGCAGCGGCCTGGGGATAATGAATAAAGACATCCAGACAGATCACGGTGTCGTAGCGACCGGCAAGGCTTTCCAGGTCGGAGGCCTCAAAGTGCAGCCGTTCGGCGCTGATGCCGGCCTCCGTGGCGCGCCGCCCCGCCTCGGCCACCATGGCGGCGGAGAGATCGCTGGCGGCCACGGTGGCACCGAGCTGGGCCAGGGGCAGGGCCAGGCTGCCGACCCCACAGCCCGCGTCACAGATGCTGCTGCCCTCCAGTTCGCCTTGCTGAGCCACCCATGCCAACACCGCATCAACGGTTTTTTGATGGCCAATGCGAATGTTGCGCTGAACCTTGTTGACTTCATCGCTGTCGCTGTAGATGCGGTTCCAGCGCTCAAAGCCCTTGGTCTCAAAATAGGTTTGCACCTCAGCCTTTTCGGCCGCCTTGCGGTCGCCAGGGGCCTCGGAGACGGCGGCTACGGTCGGCTCAGGGGGCATGGGCGTTCAAGAGGGGCAGGTTGGCGGGAGCTTAAGGGGAGAGCGGTTGGGGCTGCAGGCCGGGCCAGGCCATTCACCCTGGGATTGGGCTATCAAGGGCGCTGCCTTCATCTGGCGATGGCCCGAAGACGCCAAGGAAAGCGATATTATTGCAGGGAATGAATTCCGAGCCCCTGGACCCATCATGTGATCGGGATTCAAGGGCAATACTGGTGCAACTCTAAACGTGGCTTCACGTGAATAAGCCCAGATCTTCCAGCATCGGGGCAAGGATCTCGCTCAGTTGCAGTCGGTTGCGGGGGGTATCGGCGAGCAGGAATCGGCACTGAGCAGCAGCGAGTCGAGCCTGGATTCGAGCGCGGCGAGCCGTGCATTCTCGATCTTGAGCTGTGCGGTTTCGTTCTTTGGCCTCCGGCCGACTTCGTCTACAGCAGAGCGGTTTCGTTCCTCAATCGCTCGGTTTCCAGCCTCGATTCGATCGCATTGATCTGCGCATCGATTGTTGGATGCCAGTTTAACTACTCCTTTTAACTACTCCTTCGGAGAAGACTTCGTCTACGCCAACCAGCGCCGCCAGGGCGGCAAGGAGGAGAGGAATTCCGATTTGCTAATTGACCGCGATGCTGCCATGGGCGGGGATGTCGACATGGCTGTAGGAGGTAAAGAAGCCAATAGCGAAACAGGCAAAGGAGGCCTGATCGGGGAGAAGCGGTTGATGATCAGCGGTGCCTGCTCCGCCTCTCCGGCCCGCTGCTCTGGTTCAGGCGGCCCAGACCTCCTCAATCTGAAGCTGCAAACCAGGATATTCCGGGCCCGCTTCCAACACCGCGATCCCTTCGAATCGTTGAGGGTCGCCGCTGGCGGGCCAGACCTCCACAGCCTGTTCGTGGGGAATCAGCAACCAGCCAAGCCGGGCACCGTTGGCCTGGTAAGCGGCCATCTTGTTGCGCAGGGCCAGCGCCCGCGCCGGCAACGTGATCGGTGGAGGCGACTGGGCGGCCGACCGGATCGTGCCTTATGCGATGCGGGCGCTAGGGGCCTTGCCGCTCGCCCATAGTTCCTCCAGATGCACCCGATCCCGCAGGGTGTCCATCGGCTGCCAGAAGCCTTGGTGCCGGTAGGCCTGCAGTTGCCCTTCGGCTGCTAGCCGTTGCAGGGGCTCGGCCTCACAGGTGGTGGAATCGGAGCTGATCATGTCGAAAACGCCAGGCTCCAGCACAAAGAAACCCCCGTTTATCCAGCCGCCGTCGCCCTGGGGTTTCTCCTGAAACCCGGCCACCTGATCACCCTCCACGAGGTTCAATGCCCCATAACGGCCCGGCGGTTGCACCACCGTGAGGGTGGCTAGTTTGCCGCCGTTACGATGGCTGGCTATCGCGGCGCTGATGTCCACATCGGCAACCCCATCGCCGTAGGTGAAGCAGAAGGTTTAATCGCCTACGTAGCGCTGCACCCGCTTCGAGCGACCGCCCGTAAGAGTGTTTTCGCCGGTATCAACCAGGGTGACTTCCCAGGGCTCGGCATTTTTTTGGTACACCTCCATCGAATTGATACGTATGTGGAAAGTCACATAACTCATGTGCAAGAAATAATTGGCGAAATACTCCTTGATCACATAGCCGTTATAGCCGCAGCAGATCACAAATGGGTTGATGCCAAAGCTGCTTTAGCTCTTGAGGATGTGCCACAAAATTGGCCGACCACCGATTTCCACCGTCGGCTCAGGCTTGAGATGGGTCTCTTCGCTAACGCGCGTACCCAGGCCACCGGGCAGGATCACGGCTTTCATAAAAGGACCCGCTCGCGTGGCATTTCAGGGGGCAAGCTCTTCCGCAGGGCCTTTGGCTGTGCAAGTTTAAGGCCAACCTCCTGCCCAATGGCCGAATGAGTGCGGCCCTTGGGCCGGCAGCAACGGCTTAACGGTGCCAGAAACACGGTGTATAAAGGGTCAGGGTGCTTGAAATTCCAGCATCTCCCCCGATTCTGCTTGGCCCATCCGATCCGACTGCTGCGCCGCCTGGTTCGTCATTGCCTGGCGCCCCTCCGCGATCCGCGGCCCGCTTCGCGCCTGATCCGCCAGACCGCCCGCAAGGAATGGAAGGTGCTGAGCTTGGGCATGATTTGCAACTTGCTCCAGGCTGCCGCCGAAGGTGCCACCCTCGGGGTGGTTTTTCTGGCCGTGGACCTGCTCTCCAAACCAGCGGGCCAGACGATCGAATTGAGCAGCAAGGGGTTTCTGGGTTCACTGTCCCAGCTGGCGGCCGGCCTGAATGCCATGCCGCGCAACCAACTCTTTTTATTGATTCTGGGGCTGGCGGTGCTGCTGAAGCTGCTGCAGAGCCTGGCCATGTACCTGGGCTCCCTGGCCATGGGCTACTACAGCGCCCGCACATCTTCACGCCTGATGGCGATGATCCACTCCCACATCCTGGGTTTCAGTTTCGCCTGCGCCAGTCGTTATCGGGTGGGCGATCTGCTTTACGTGGCCGGTGCCGGTCCCGGTGCCGTGATGAACGAAATCAACATCGTGAGCAGCATCACGCTCACAATCTTGATGATGCTCACCTACTTGGTGGTGCTGCTCAGCCTCTCGCCCTGGCTGCTGGTGGCGGCTTTGGTTATGGGCGGGTTGCTCAGCCTGGTGCAGCAACAATTGCTACCCCGTATTCGGACACGCTCGTTCATCGGAACGGAACTCGAAAGCAATCTCTCCAGCCGGATCACCGAAAATATCCAGGGGCTGCGGTTGCTCCATACCAGCGGAGAATTGGATGAGGCCGACCGAGGTGTCTACGGCCGCACCGGCGACATCGAGGTCAATAAACGTGCCGCCACCCGACTGAACTCCATCACTGGGCCCATCAACACCTTCCTGCCCATTCTGTTGATTGCCGGAATCGCCAGCCTCAGCTTGCTGCTCTTCGGTTCCCGCAATTCCGGTGTACTCCCCAGCTTGGTGACATTCGTGGTGGCCCTGCAACGCCTCAACAACACCTTCGGCACGATTGCAGCATCCCTGGGCTCCCTCAACACCAATGCCGCCCTCCTGGATCTGCTCAACAAACTGCTGGAACCAGCCGATAAACAATTTCGTCGCCGTGGTGGTATTACGTTCAAATCGCTACAGCAAGCCATCAGCCTGCGCAATGTTACGCTCCAGTACAGCCCTGAGCTCCAGCCAGCCCTACGCAACCTCAACTTGGACATACCCAGGGGGAGCACTGTGGCCCTCGTGGGCAGTAGTGGTGCGGGAAAAAGCTCGATTGCCGATCTTCTTGTTGGCCTTTATGATGCCACCGAAGGTCAGATGCTGATAGATGGCAAACCACTCACGGATTTCGATCTAATCAGCTGGCAGCAGCACCTGGGCGTGGTCAGCCAGGACACCTTCCTGTTCAATGCCACGATTGCTGATAACATCAGCCATGGCAGCCCCCATGGCACCAGGGCCCAGATAGTGGAGGCTGCGGAAAAGGCCCAGGCCGCTGGCTTCATCTCTGAACTACCGGATGGCTACGACACACTGATAGGCGAGCGGGGCTACATCCTCAGCGGCGGCCAGCGCCAACGGCTTTCCCTGGCCCGGGCCATTCTGCGTGATCCAGAGCTGCTGATCCTGGATGAAGCCACCAGCGCCCTCGATACCCAGAGCGAAAGGCTGGTGCAGCAGGCCATCGACCAATTCGAACGGCAGCACACTGTGCTGGTGATCGCCCACCGGCTCAGCACTATCGTGAAGGCGGATCTGATTTGCGTTCTGGAGAAGGGGCAGATTGTGGAGCAGGGCAATCACCACGAATTATTAGAGAAGCAAGGCATCTATGCCGCCCTGTGGAGGCAACAAGTGAACACGGAAAGCAAAGCAGTTTCACGAGTCAATTAGGGATTGCTGCTATTCAATGAGGCGATCCAAGTCACCATGAGTCCAATCAGTTCCGTCATGATCAGATTCATGTCCCCCACTACCAGGAAAGATGTCACCCCTTTCAATCGCAAACCCGGGGGCTTGATGGAGCAGAGCAATGCGTCGTTACAGCGAGGCAATCAAGGCTGATGTCAGAAGGCGGATGAGTCCGCCGAACAGGCAGAGCGGGGCCCGAATTTCCGAGGAGATGGGTATTCACCCGGCCACTCTCTATCTTTGGCGTAAGGGCTGGCGGCTGGAGGGGGAAGAGGTGCCGGCATCACAGAAAGACCCTGAAGGTTGGGGTGCTGCCGACAAGTTCACGGTGGTACTGGAGACCGCTGCCTTCAACGCAACTGAGCTCAGCGCCTACTGCCGCGAGCGGGGCCTGTATCCAGAGCAAGTGAGCCATTGGCGGCAAGTAGCCCCTACCTGGCCATGGCCAGCGTGCCGGAGGCACTTAATGCCAACGCAAAGCCGGTACGCACGATGGCGGAGCAGAAGGATCTCGAAAAACTCCAC
>Ga0207941_1000634_pt1 | contig 10227 bp, 2 predicted proteins | sample LakMenEpi13Sep12_FD_150695 | JGI IMG/M metagenome (GOLD analysis project Ga0207941, IMG submission 150695) | Freshwater microbial communities from Lake Mendota, WI - 13SEP2012 deep hole epilimnion (SPAdes) | ecosystem: Environmental > Aquatic > Freshwater > Lake > Epilimnion/Euphotic zone ...
AGCTTCCGACATCCCCATAGCCAAGATCATCGGCAAGGAACACGATGACATTGGGGCGAGGAGGATTTTGGAGCGACGTGGCCCGAGTCGGTTCATCGCCGAGCGTCCGGTGGGTCGATAGGCAGATCATCGGTAAGCAAACCGTCAGGATGGCCACGAGTGCGGGGACGAAAGAGATTCGCTCGGTGGGCTCGGTTGGCATGGCAAGTCTCCGGCTGGGTGGATAGGAGTATCGGATAGGCTTTTAGAAAAGGGGGGCGTGAGGATGGGATCGATTCGATTCGTATGATACACCGAGCCACTGGCTACGGGGGAACATCGTTGCCTGCCTTCCACCCGGTGCGCCGCACCCGGAGGGCGAGATGGAATTGCCGGTGTCCGCCAGTCCTGGGCTATCGCAGTCCCCGATTTTTGGCGGGGGAACAAGGAGTCTACATGGGAGCTCAACGATCCAGCAAAAGACCCCATCCATCGTCATGTCGCTTCGACTAGATCGAGAATGCGTTACCATCCATCCGCAGTTTATCTAGGTACACTCGCAGTCTTGACCAGGTCCAACGCGGTACGATCGTTCGGGCCGATTCGAGTCTGTCTCTCTGGAACGTGAACGCATCCTTCAGTTGAAAACAATCTTCTCGTTCACGGACTTCGTCGATCGCCGAGGGGGACTCACCGGCAATCGCGCTGCAAACGATCCCATTGAAGATAAGAAACTTTTCATCCAGCGTATCGCAATAATCTAACCAACCAACGAGTCGATGTGGCAGCTCATGTTTCCAGACATCGCCACCGGACTGTTGCATCGAAAGCAGCAACTCAATGGCCATGGACAACTGGTCAAGCTCCATCGACCTTACGAACACCCTTGAGCGCATCGGGTCGCGCAGTAGACTGACTATTGGGTCTAGTGGCGTTGCATCCCTCCAAACAGATACTTTCAATCGATTTAGCCACAATGCTTGGTCATCTGGTCCGAGCGAATCAAATGAGGAAAGCAGATCTATCAAAGCATTGCTGTCGGTCAGCCTTGCGCAATCAGCGCTTAGTTTTGACATCACCGCGTGTGCTTCGTCATTGACGTCGATCCGTTTTACCCACTGATCGATCGTCGTCTGGATATCGGTCTCGTAGTTTCCAAGCAACAAGCTGTCCTTCTGCGCAACGCCAACGGACTGATGCAGGGTATTAAAGACCATCCACTTGTCGATTTCCGTTCTTGCCTGCTCGCTCAGAAGTGAGTAGACGGCCCCGAATTCGAGCTTGAAGCTTGCAATCAATACAGCGAAAAACGGACCACCATGCTGTATCAAACTGGTGTTGGCGTGAAAAACAGATCCGGTCGCGCCTCCGCTAATGAGCTGATTTAGTTGAAAGCTAAAGTGAATGAGTGGATCGATACTGCGTTCCAGAACGAACTGCATGTTTGATTGCGGCGTCTGCTTTCGTTCAACGTCCTCGCAGACTACTTTTGCGAGTCGATTTGCCATCCACCATGCCAAGCTAGCGGAGTTATCATCGCCCAATTCAGGCCCATAAAGCGGGATCCATGCAAGGAAATGATTGGCGAGCCGATTCAAGCAGGTCCAGAAACGACCGCGTCGCGTCGATAGATCGCTATTCCTTGACAAGCAAATGAATTCGGATAGATGCTCCGCCGTTTGTTTTTGTTGGCTTTGGTCTAGTTTATCCCACCTTGCGACCAGAGCCGCACATCCATGGTAGGCAGAAAGGTAGTTGTTGTGGGCAGCAAGCGTTAAGAGCTCTTCGGTACTGATATGGATCTCGGAACGCTGTGCAACACTAGAAAGTGACCAGTCATCCACCAAGGGTAAATGGCCCAAATGGTAGCAGTATGCGCTGACAATTCCGTTTTTTGCTGCATCCTGGGAAATTTCTGGGAGGACACGATCGTTCATGCTCGCTCGGTCTGTACAGGCGTGGAACGACGACGTAGGAAGAGTGTTTGCAGGATGAAATCGAGGGTGAGCGCAACGATTGAAATAGCGGTGAATACAATCCTGATTCTCTGCGATAAGAAATTGCCGAAATCCTGCTAAATTCAGCTGCCAGTCATTTTCGAGGATCTCCATGAGATCCTCGGTTGCTGGATACCAATTAATAGCCCGCTTTTGAAAAATCTTCTTGGACTGGTCCTTCATCGCCTTCTTCAATCTCTCGGACATTGAACCCTCGGATCGGGTGCCCAATTGACTCAAGTAAGCGATTACAGATTCTCTTGCTCTCGAATTCGGATGCATCAGCAAATCCGACGCTTCGAATACGCTCGCCCCAGCACTTTCTGGCTCGCGATGAAAAACGATCGGGCCAGGGGGCGCTGTCTTGATGACGTAGTCGTCGTCATAATTCTTCAGTACATTCAGGACGTATTCAGGTATTTCCTGTTCAGCAGGCTTTATTCGAAGCGACTTGGATGCCTCCAGTAATGCAATGCCCCGAGAATCGATTTGGTAAGAACCGTCATGATGGAAAGGTGACAATGCATGCTTCGCGATTCCGCGGCGATACACTTGCTGAACACGGCTCCATTTCTCTTGGGACACACCGGTCTCCTCGCTTTCGTCATCTATTTCGATCAAGCTAAAGACCGTTCTGGACCACTCGGATTGCGACATACACAATGCTTCCTGGAGAACGCTCATCAACCTTGCTGAACGCAATGTATTCGGATTCGCACCCCGTTCCGATAGGACCCATGCAAGCACTAATTTTGCTTGACTCTCCGATAGACGAATCTGTAGATCGGTTGGACCACTAATCGGCAACGTCGGGAGCAAGCTATCGATGGACCAACGCGTAAACGATTCCGCTGCTTCATCAGTGATCGAATCGTCTGTCCAAAGCAAGTTGATGAACCTCGCAACCGTCCTGGTCCAATACGTGTAGAGCTCTTGTGCGATCGACACTCGCGAAGTTACATTCTCAGCACCACCAAACAATCCGACGTCCAGCATGCAGTCCTGGATATACCTGGCAATCTTTTTGAGTTGGAACCCAGGTGTCTGACCCGATTCCAGAGCCGTCTTCGCAGCATGCAGTAGCAACTGGTGGTCGATCTTCAGAAATCGATAACGCCAATCGATTAGCTGTAGAGTGTGCTGAAACCTTTCGTCCTGTGAAATCAAAACCTCGTCTTCGAGCGATGGCAGTAATTCAAGCGTGCTAAATGCTACATTATCTCCTCCATCGTATTCGTTTTGGTAAATGGTGAGCAAGACCCTATCATCGGCCAGTAAAGGTAATCGGCGTTCCTTTGCAAGATCAAACGCGACGAGACTCCATCGAAGATTATCGACCAGCTCTGCCTGATTGGCTTCGCTTACAGAATCACCCGATGCAGTTTTTCGACTGAGACCGATGTATTGAAACTTGTTGTTGTCTCGAATCACTCTCCATAAATCGCGACTTTCACGAGCCGTCTTCGTTTGATGATCAAAAGCAAACTGTTCCTGTTCTAACTCGCGAGCGGCTGTCTGTGTCAGAGTTACTACTCGATACTGATCCACCAAAGCATCGAGCAGTCCAGCCGACTCAAGTGTTTGGACGGCCAAGAGCGTGAACTGACAACGATTTGACATCAATAGGGTCTCAATCCCTTGACGCCCACTCACCATGAAACTCTGGTCTGTCGAAAGTTGCGTACGACGTTCTTTGGAGATAAGTCCACTCTGCTTGAGACGTAGCGCGACGTCGCCAACGGAATACGATGTCGGGTCCGCTTCGCGTTGGAAATCGACGATCTCAATACCGACAGTTCCAACGCTTGGACGACGAAGCTGCCCGCGAACCATCATCGAGAATAGCCGACGGGATTGCTCGATATTCGAGAGCTGATGTGGCTGAAGTCTCTTTGCATCCAATAATTCAAGATCTCGGTACGCGGACGGCAGATAAATCGTTCCAAAACAATCTGCGGCTTTATCGAGCAAACCCAGCTTATACAAGGTAACCAAGGCGCTGATGTCGGCAACGACTGCACCAGTTCCAATCCTTGGTTCAATGGGCTCAAGGTGTCGCTCTCCGTTTTCACTTAGCTTCGAAAAGAATGCGTTCGATGAATAGGTAGAAAAGTTCGCGCGGCCTGTAAGAGTGCCCCAGGGAATCAACCTTTGAGTTCGATAAGACCACGCCGATAGAATGGGGGTGTGCTCTTGGAATGCATGCATCGTCCAGGGTGCTTGACCTCGCACCACCATTTCATCAATTCGCTCAAAAAACTGTTTTCGACCATTGAAAAAATCGGAGATCTGTTCGAAATTCATCGCGTGCAGAGTTTTTTCTTGCTCCGGCTTTCCATCCTCGATCAAACCGATCTGACACATCGCGTTGTGCGCCTCAAGCTCATGGGCAGTCACGTATCCCAAGTGCATGTATCTGTGTAGGAACTCGACTTCGTTCCAAAATCGGTTTCGGACCGATTCCAAATCGAGCAGGGCGAAAGCATCCTCAGCACGAGCTTGCGCTTCCAGCAAATCAGCGTGCAATAGAAATCCCCCGACAAACTCGGGATGGCCCCGTTCTAGGTCCTCAAGCATCGCGATCGCCTGATCCAACGCGTTCAAATTCCGGAGACAGACGGCGACATTCAATGCAAGTTCTGGCTCATTCGGATTCTCATGATACAGTTTCTTGTAGATCTGAGCCGCTCGTCGTATTCCATCGTCGGTACCACTTTCCCAACCGATTTCCGCAAGCTTTCGTTCCGCGATCTTCCGTTCGCTTGGAAAGCGGGAGAGCCTCTCGAGAATCGAGACCGCGAATTCAACCTCTTGGGGCTCGATCTCCAATGCGATGGTCACAGCACGCCACATAGCGTCGGGGGGACTGGTGATTTCGCAAAGCTTCTTTAGATCCATAAGCGCAGACTTGAGATCACCCATTTGCTCCAGGACCCTTGCCCGGAGACCGAGCCAATCTGCGTCATCTGAAGCAGGGCGTTCGTTCAGAAGCCGCGCGGCGAGAGGCCAGTCTTTTTGGCGCATTGCCGAGATTGCCTCGGCCATACGAAGAAAGTAGTGCTCAGCTCCAAATACCTCAGCGAGAAGAGCGAAGGACCTGTTTCCTATCTCGCCCTCCTCACGCTGACCTAGTGTCAGGAGCACCGAAGCCAATCTGGCTTTTTGCCCATGATCGAGCGCCCGCTTCGGTAATGACTCAAGCTCACTCATTGCCGTCACGGGATCGTCAAGGTAGAAAGCAATGAGTTCACAAACGGATAGTGACACAGCAGTCGATTTCGGCCAATCCTTTTTTAGTCGACGGATTAGGTCGACATCCGGCTTCAGGAATCCTGCGTTTACCAATTGAACAACACGCTTGGATATTGGAATCGCCGACGCTAACAACGTGGCGATTCGCGACGCCAACTCAATTTCACCCGTCACGTGAGCGGCGTCAATTGCAATTTCGAGCGCTCGCAGTTCGATTCCGTTCGAAACTTGCCCAGCCCCGAACACTTTCGAAACGATCGGGCTTAGTAGATTCTTAATTTCGGCCAATTGCTTTCGTTCCGCCTCTGTGGTAAGGTCACCGCGAATGCGGCGTTCTGGAAAATGCTGGCACCAATATTCTTCGGCAACACGCCTAAGGCATTCAAAATACCGAATGGTGACTAGATTCGGATCTTCGGATCCCTTGATATCGCCGCTTCGCATCGATTCGCAGATTCCTACCGCATCGGATAATCGCCCGCATCGCACATAAATGGCAGCGGCAATCTCTGCCCAACGTACATCCAATTCGCTAGAATGGACAAGTTCAAACGCCTCACCCATTTGCCCGCGCAGAAAAAGCAAACGTATTCGGTTGGCGAATGCTATCGGATGATCAATTGCCTTGAGTTCTTCCAGATCCTTACTATCGTCTCCTCGAATATGATCTATCAGAAGTCTTGTTGCGATCGTCAATGCGTCCAGTTCGTCGTCGCGAACAGAGCACTCTTGATCGGCTAGATCAAGTAAGTTTAAGCCGTCATCCAGCCCTTGGTTTGGTATTCGTTTCTCCTCTGAATCTAGAAGCAACGCATTCGCAAGTCTCACATATAAACGCCTTCGTACCAAGGGCGAAGCATGCAATCCTCCAGCGTTTATCCATTCGCAACCCTGTGAGTAAAGATTTACAATCTCCTTTGTATACACACACAAAGTAGCCTCTTCCAGTTGTTGCGACAGATAGAAACCGACGCTATCGGCTAGCGTCAGTATTGAGGATTGGTCGATGACTGCAACCTGTCCCATCGATTCATCAGACCGATAAGAATCTCGCAGGATTTTTAGCACCTCGGCGAAGTTGCTTTTCGCGAGTTCTTGGAATCGACCGATCTTTATTTCATTAATTGCGACTAGCATGTCTGGAACTCGTCCCACCATATCCATCATGTCATTGACATCGGTATTCTCGACAGATGACTTGGCCATCGGATCGATTTCCTCCAAACGAACCCTTTGCTCGATCGCTTTTTCTTTCCATTTTTTAGCAACGCTCATCCGCCCCTCTCTTGTTTGGATTAGTTGCTTTGCGTCATCTAAGATGATCGGGATAATCACCTCTTGTAATTCGCTGAGTTCATAATCTTTGCGGCGAAACACTTTGAAAAGCTCGAACAAGATGCATGATTCGGAGTTAAGCAGATACTTCTCACTGATAACCGTAATGATCTTGTCACCCTTGGAGAGTCTTTTCATGAACTCACGAATCGAATTGCCAGAACTTAGTTCGTCTTTATCGCGTTGAAATGGTATCCCTTCGGCCTTGAGCGTATCGCAAAGAATCTCAACGGCTTTTTGGCGGTGCTCGCCACTTGGTGTTGAATCACCCCACGCGTATGAAATAAAAATATTTGGGTGTCGAGAAGGCCTCCTAGTTATTCCGGAGATCTTATTGTTCATGTACTCGAAGTTGTTTTTTACCAAATCTACCAAATCAGGCGTTAAATCGATCGTGGACTCCAAAATACTCTCAAGCTCTCCCTTGCACTTTTCATCCTCGCCGATAAGAAAATGAAGGTAGGCGGACTGAAGACGCAAGCGCGAGGCCTTGACCTCATCATGTGTTGCAGGCAAGATAGTTTTGATTTTAAGGAGCAATGCTTTACTGACCGACTTTTCAGATAACTCCAATCTTAATTGATTGAGCTCACCCGCTAACTGCTCAATCTCCCCTGCTCGGAATCGCACCCATTCGCTAATCTCAGAGTGAAGAAACGCGAGGTACGTTGATTGTTGATCTTGCAGAAAGTTCGGATTGGCGGGGGGCCATTGTTCGAACGAAAAACGATCATTGGGAACGCCGGATCTCAGAAAAGGCGAGTTTTTTTTGTCGTAAAACGACTCAAGCAACTCAGCAAGCAGGAGAATTCGTCTCTTGTTCACGCCACCCGCCTGGAATGCGAGCCAGATGTCGAAAAAGCCATCGCGAATGCAATAGGAACGAGACCGTTTGTCGTCTGGACTGATCGTAAACTTCAAAAGACTGGCGTCGACGAGTCGCTTAAGTAACGCCGAAGTATGGCGTTCGGAAATCCCAAGTTTCGAAGCAATACTTGCAGGGGTCCTCGGCGTCCCATCTCGCATGCAAGCGAGGGTCTCCATCACGGCACGCTCTTGCGGTGCCATTTCGGCTAAACTGGCTTGAAACGTTGGGGAGATACTGTCGACCAACCTCAGCAGGATCTCTTTCGCCGATTCAATTCCCTCACGAACAATGAGCTCACAAGCCATCACAATGAGTCGCGGATTCCCTTCAGTCATGTCGTGCAATGCCATCACGCAATGCGACAAATCCTTGACTGCAATCGAGTTGTCACCATCGAGTTCTCTGGTCCGATTGAGCAGCGTTACGGACTGTTCCTTGTCGAAGGGCCGCAGCGTTTGCGTATCAAAGAAGTCGTAGAATGGTTGAGCTACATCGGTCACCGCATCGAAGTGCATCGGTGCCGTTGCTATCAAAGAACAACCATTTTTGTCCATGAAGAACTTACGAATTGCACCGATTTGCTGATCCTGACGGATCTGTTTTGAGAAAAGCTCGTTGAGGTTTTCGATCATGACAATGATGGTCCGTTTTTTTGCTTCGTTGGTGCGACGGAGTACCGGGACAACCGAATCAACGACTTCGCTTGGATCCTGGATTTTCTCTAGCTTCGCTGAAAGCTCTTTCCAAAGCGGTTCCTCGGTAAGGTTTATGGCCAATATGGAAACAAGCTGTTTCAGCAAATCTGCGAAGGAAAGTGTTCGTACCGACTCCTCTGGAAATCGAGCCACAACCAGTCGCGTCGCCAATCGAGGATCCTCCGCAATTCGGTCTTCGATGACGGCCAACAGGTGGGATTTACCGATTCCCCGAGGACCCAGGAAAAGGAAATGGTGCTTGGACTTTCTATCGGCTGCGCTTCGCAGGTGGTCAAGCGTATCAAGCAAGATGGCATCACGGCCAACCGTCAATTGTTCGCGTCGGAAACGTGACGACATGCTGGGTCGATAAATGCCAATTCGAGAGTCACTTGAGCGATTAGGCATAGTACTTCTTCCACCATGCTTTCATAAGTCCACTTGCGAAGTCATAGCTCTCATCATCAATCTCGACGATGTAAAAATCATTCTCTAAGTCGCGCATGAGGTGATTGAATTGACGACGCTTGTCCGGTTCGTTTAATTCCATGCTTTGAGCGTCGAGATGCCTAACGAACTCACTCAAAAGTGCTCGACGTGAGAGGCCGTTTGATGCGCTCTGACTCAATTGTCCCAGTAGGGCGTAAGCCGCGGACTGCTTGGGTTGCTTGTAGTGGAGCTTGATTCGCGAATGGTAATGCTGAAGCTTGTCTTGTGCAGCTTGACTGCTAATCAATGCATCGAAAACGGCATCCACATCTTTGGCGGTAATCGTTCTGGGGTTGTTTCGCCATGAGCGAACGATGTCCTGTGTCGCAAGCTGTAGAAACAGAGGGATGGGGCGTCCAAGCCGTTTTAGTGCTGTCCAAGGGGCGTCCGGTTCGTATGGAACCTCGCGCCCTTCGAGCATTCGCCTAACGAATTCGATGACTTGGTCATCGGTTAGTACGGGCAGAGTCTCGATCGCAATGTCGTTGATCGCCGCAACCTCACCGAGCTCATCGAGAGTGGAGGTTAGATTTACAGAACCGCCAATCAGCCATCGAACTGGATCTTGTGACGGGACAGGATTTTGACGCTGCACTCGAAACCAAGCGAGAAAGTCTCGCACTAGCGCCTCGTCGCGATCTCGCATTTCGAGAATCAAGTCCGGAAGCTCGTCGATGATCAACAGGACTGGACGTTGTGATTTCCGAATTGCTGCGAGCAACGAGTCGCCATGTTCCTTCCAGTGCTTCTCCCAATCAGGATCGGAGTTGCGCAATGCGATCTTGAATCCCCCGGCACTCACTGAATCAACGCTATTTCGAACGATTTCGATCGCTCTTTTGAGCATTCCAAAACCGCTCTGAGCAAGCTGATTCGTCAGATCCTGGCTTTGCTCGAAGAAATTTTCTAAGATCGTCTGGAATAGTTGAGCGGGATGGGACAGATCTTGGACGTTCTGATAAACCACCAAATACCCCTCGCGAGGATTCCTAGCGAGGTGGTTCATGACGCTCGTTTTTCCGGTCCGACGAGGAGCGGAAATCAAGACGTGCTGCCGCCGCAGCGTTTCCCACACCTGGTCGATGTAAGGGTCCCGAAACCAAAGATCCGACGGCTCAACGGGCTCACCCGTGTAAAACTCTACTCTTTTCATGGCCCACCTGACTTACGCAACGAAATGGTTGTACAACACTATTGTTGCGGAAAGGGCGGCAGAAGTAAAGCGGTCTGGTGCCATCGACCGGAAAAAGGCAAAAAGATCCTTTTCCTGGGAGGCCCAAGGAAGGGGGCGGGGTGTTGTTTTGGCTCAGCGGGAGTAGTGCAGACGTTGGTTAGGTTTAGCGTAGTAGAAGAATGACACGAAACGCGGGGACAGTCCCCGCGCTGTGACGCCGAGAGCGATTCCGGCTCTATGGCCTATCCGTGACACGAAACTGGGGACAGTCCCCGCGCTGTGACGCCGAGAGCGATTCCGGCTCTATGGCCTATCCGTGACTTCCAAGTCGCGGCCCCATTAAACAAAACGCGGGGACAGTCCCCGCGTTTTTTCTATTCACAATAGGCGGTTCCGCACCAGGAGCTTTTCGCCTAGTTCTTGGACTTGGCGAACTTT
>Ga0207941_1000638_pt1 | contig 10196 bp, 7 predicted proteins | sample LakMenEpi13Sep12_FD_150695 | JGI IMG/M metagenome (GOLD analysis project Ga0207941, IMG submission 150695) | Freshwater microbial communities from Lake Mendota, WI - 13SEP2012 deep hole epilimnion (SPAdes) | ecosystem: Environmental > Aquatic > Freshwater > Lake > Epilimnion/Euphotic zone ...
CTGTTGCCGCTGATGCCCGCAAATCTTTCCACGTGACTGTACCAAGGTGCGAGCTCGTTATACGTGAAAGGCCATTCCCCAAAACCGTCCCTCGCCGGTCCTTCAAAATCATAGGCACTCCAACGCTGGGTCTGTCTCGCCCACAACAAACTCTTTCCACCTACCTGGTATCCTCGGATCCAATCAAAAGGTTTGTCTTGAACATAAGGATGCTCCTTGTCTTTCACGAAGAAATGATCCGTGGCTTCATTGTACGCATAACATCTGGCCACCACTGGATTTTCCCTCGCCACTTTGTCCATGTGGCCGCGGTGTGTAAAGTCCCAGGGATTCATGGTGGCGGTTGGATAATCCTTCACGTGTTCTATCATGCGGCCGCGCTCCAGCATAAGGGTTTTCAATCCTTTTTCACATAGCTCCTTCGCGGCCCAACCGCCGCTGATGCCTGAACCTACAACGATCGCGTCAAAACTATTCATATATCTTTTATTAGGGTGAGTGTTAAGGGTAAGTGTTTAGGAGGGTTAAGCTAAAGCCTCTCCCTGTCGCCTCACCCTATATTTTGCTTTTTAAGTTCACTGACCGCATAATCCACCGCTCTTGCCGTCAGTGCCATATAGGTTAACGATGGATTCACGCAAGACGAAGAAGCCATGCTCGATCCATCGGTGATAAAAACATTCTTCACCGCATGCATCTGGTTCCACTTGTTGAGTACCGATGTCTTGGGATCCTTGCCCATGCGTGCCGTACCCATTTCATGGTTGGCGTTGCCGGGAAACGACATGCTGCCATTGAAACGGATATTTTGTATGCCGATGTTTGAAAACATTTCCTCGGCCTTCTCTTCGTAATCTTTCTGCATCGCTTTTTCATTCTCTTTGAAGCTGGCGTCCATGTTCAATGTCGGCCTTCCCCAATGGTCTTTTTTATCGGTGTTCAATGTGATGCGATTTTCAGCATAAGGCAAACATTCTCCAAATGCTGTAAAACCAACCGTCCAACCCCCCGCCTCTGTAATCGCTTCTTTAAACCCTGCCCCTATCCCCTCCCCCTTCTCCCTCCCTCTATACGCTCCCCCTTGTATTCCATATCCTCGCAGGAATTTTTCTGTTTGTGCATGCACATTCACAAACCTCGGAATGTACACGCCTGTTGGTCTCCTGCCATAGTAGTACTTATCCCTAAACCCTAAAACCTCCCCACTAATCCCTCTGCTTTTATGGTGGTCCATCAGGTGCCTGCCCACAATGTCATGATCGTTACCCAATCCATTAGGGAAGCGGTTAGAAGTAGAGTTGAGCAAAAGAAAAGTGGTGGCTACCGTTGATGCGTTGATGAAGATGAGGTTCGCCTCAAAGATGTATGTCTTATTTGTTTCCCGATCGATGACTTCAACACCGGTTGCTTTTTGTTTGGCTTCGTCATAGATGACGCGGTTCACGATCAATCCTGTTTTCACCGTCAGTTTGCCTGTGGCCATGGCTGCGGGAAGCGTAGAAGATTGTGTGCTGAAATATGCACCGTATGGGCAACCGCGGTGACAAAGGTTTCGGTACTGGCAGGCGCCTCTACCGGGCAATTGTTGCGTGAGGTTTGCAGTTCTGCCGTGAATGAGTTTTCTATCTGAATATTTCGATTCGATCTTACTCTTTATATCTGCTTCCACACAGTTAAGTGGCATGGGTGCCTGGAACAAAGAATCTGGCAAATGGGGAATACCGTCTTTCTTACCACTGATGCCAATAAATTTCTCGACATAATCATACCACGGTGCGATGTCTTTATAACGGATCGGCCAGTCCACACCGTGCCCGTCTTTTGCATTCGCTTCAAAATCGAGATCACTCCAACGGAAGCACATCCTCGCCCAGAGCAGAGAACGTCCACCAAGCACATCGGCCCTCACCCAATCATAACGCTGAATCTCAGTATATGGATTCTGTTTATCGAGTACATAAAAGTGCTTATTATCTTCTTTAATAGAGTAGTGCCTTGTTTGTATCGGGTATGTTTCTTTATCGGCAGTACTTCGGTTATCCCTATGCGTTAGGTCCCATGGATTTTTTGTTGCAGTGGTGTAGTCTTTGATGTGTTGTACATCTCTTCCTCTCTCGATCAAGAGGGTGCGCAGACCTTTTTCAGTCAATTCTTTGGCTGCCCAGCCGCCTGTTATTCCTGAACCTATGACTATTGCGTCAAATTGCTGCATGTTTTTATAATCAGGGGGAGCATTTAGGGGGAGTGTTTAGATTTGCGGTACTAAACACTCCCCCTAATGGCTCACCCTACAAATTCCCTTTTTTCATCTCAGACACCGCAAAATCCGCCGCTCTCGCTGTGAGGGCCATATAGGTGAGTGATGGATTCTGACAGGCTGCTGAAGTCATGCAGGCCCCATCGGTCACAAATACATTCTTACAATCCCAAACCTGGTTGTGCTCATTGAGAACAGAGGTCTTGGCATCGCGGCCCATGCGTGCCGTACCCATTTCATGGATGCCCATGCCCAGGCCATAATCACCATCGTTGCCTTTCACATTTTTCACGCCAGCTGCTGTCAGCATTTCTTCGGCATCGGCCACCATGTCTTTGCGCATTTTCTTTTCGTTCTCTTTGATCTCCGCATCAATCGACAACACAGGAAGGCCCCATTTGTCTTTGACGGTTTTATCGAGGAAGATTCGGTTCTCGTGGTAGGGAAGTGTTTCACCAAAGCCACCGATACCCATGGTCCATTGACCGGGTTCAGAAAGCGCTTCTTTCAGATCAGCACCAATGCCGAGTTCTGCTACGTTGCGGCTCCAACCCTGCCTGCTGGCAGCACCCTGGTAACCGAAGCCACGCAGGTAATCGCGCTTGTCTCCGTTGATGTTGCGGAAACGTGGGATGTATACGCCATTGGCGCGGCGACCGAAATAATATTTATCATCGTATCCTTCAACTACGCCACTTGCGCCAGCACGAAGGTGGTGGTCCATTACATTGTGACCGAGCTCTCCGCTGCTGGAGCCAAGACCATCGGGCCAGATGTCCGTAGCGGAGTTCATCAGGACCCATGAAGAGTTAAATGCCGATGCATTCAGGAAAACGATTTTAGCGAAGTACTCGTAGGTTTTATTTGTTTCTGCATCAATTACAACTACGCCTTTTGCCTTCTTCGTCTCTTTGTCATAGATGATTTCTTTCACGATAGAGAAGGGGCGAAGTGTGAGGTTGCCTGTGGCCTCTGCAGCAGGCAAGGTTGAGGATTGTGTGCTGAAGTATGCACCGAACGGACATCCCAGCCAGCATTTATTCCTGTACTGACATTGTGTTCTGCCCTTATGCGCCACCGTTAGGTTGGCGGTGCGGCCAATGGTCATCAACCTTGCACCTTTATAATGTGCTTTGATCCTTGCGGCAACATCTTTTTCCACGCAGTTCATATCCATCGGTGGCAGGAACTGTCCATCTGGCAATTGAGGGATGCCATCCCGGTTACCGGAGATACCGGCGAACCTTTCCACATGATCATACCAGGGTGCGAGGTCTTTATAACGGATCGGCCAATCAACAGCGATGCCATCTTTTGCGTTGGCTTCAAAATCGAGATCACTCAATCGGTAACTCTGCCTTCCCCACATGAGGGAACGGCCACCCACTTGATATCCTCGGAACCAATCAAAACGTTTCACTTCGGTATAGGGGCACTCTTTTTCATTCACCCAGAAATCCAGATTGGTTTCGTTCAGCGGGTAGTCGCGCTTCAACACCGGATAGTCTTTGATCATCTCCTGGGTGCGACCGCCACGATGGGGGTACTCCCATGGAGCTTTGTTGGCGTTGACGTAATCTTTCACATGCTTCACGTCTCTTCCGCGTTCAAGCATCAGCACTTTGAGTCCTTTCTCTGTCAGTTCCTTCGCGGCCCAACCACCGCTGATTCCCGAGCCAACTACAATGGCATCAAAAACATTCTCTGGCATGGAGTATAATTAAAAAGTAAAAAGTCAGTATTCGAATGGTCATTAAACGTCACAAATCTCCACTCCCTTTTTCAGTGCGGAGATCTTATCCGGCCAGCTGGGAATGAATTCCTGCGCCACAAATCCTGAAAAGCCGGTTTTCAGGATCGCGTCCATGATGGCAGGATAATACAACTCTTGTGTGGTGTCAATTTCATTTCTGCCGGGTACCCCTCCGGTATGATAATGGGCGATGTACTGGTGGTTAGCTTTGATGGTCCGGATCACATCCCCTTCATCGATCTGCATATGGTAAATATCATAGAGCAGTTTGAAGTTGGGTGAACCGATGCGTTTGCACAACTCCACTCCCCAGGCTGTTCTATCGCACTGGTAATCCTTATGATCCACCTTGCTGTTCAGCAACTCCATCACCAGCACTACTTTATGTTTTTCTGCCAGGGGCAGGATCTTTTTCAATCCTTCTACGCAGTTGCTGAGTCCGGTTTCATCGTCCTTCCCGCGTTTGTTTCCCGAGAAGCAAATAAGGTTGGTATAGCCCGCTTTTGCTACTAAGGGAATCATCTCCGTATAATTTCTGACGAGTTTTTCGTGAAACTGTTTATCGTTGAAGCCATCCACCAGATTAATCTCGGCACCGTTACACATGGAGGAGTGTAATCCGTATTTCTGGAGCATGGGCCAGTCTGCCGGTCCAACGAGGTCAATCCCTTTGATGCCGATTTCTTTGGCCGACTTGCAGAAATCTTCCATGGGGATGGAAGAATAACACCAGCGGCAGACGGCGTGGTTGATATTCCCCTTTAGTGCGGTGGAAGTTTTTGCTTTTTCTTCGGGTTGGTCAAAAGAAGATAGCGCGCCGATGGCAACGGAGCCCATCATCATATTCTTGATGGCTCTGCGTCTGGAGGGAATTTGGGCCATGATCAATAGTTGGACTTGTAATATAACAAAAAGTAGCTATTAGCTATTAGCTAGTAGCTATTAGCGTTTCTTTTTTCCTTCCTTTCATATAGAAATACAGTCCAATAAATGCAACGGTCAGGATCAACGGGATGGTGAGCGTTGCATTGAGGACTTCCGGACCGGCAGCATGCCTCGCAGCAGCATAGGCAGCAGCTTCCGGCGATCCGGGTGCTGCCTTTTGATAGGTATCCAATGCAGCACCTGCGGGTAATTTCTCTGCCACGATCCTGTCGTAAAATCCACCCATGAAGATGGTATAAACAGACACCGCAAACATACCTGCACCGCCCATGAGGTTAAGTCCTACAGCGCCCGTGCGGGGAAGGTTCTCGGCAACAAAGCCAAGCATCGTTGGCCAGAAATAACAAACACCCATTCCAAAGATCAGTGCCCCAACAAATATCATGGAGCCGCTGGTATGTCCGAGCATATAGATACCTACGGCTGAGAGGATCGCGGAGATGACCAATACGCCTTGTGGTGAAAGGCGATGGACGACGGGCTCGGCCAAACCCCGACCAACCACCATCACACCGGTAGAGACCGTCAGGATAAGGATTGCATTATCTGTGACATTGCGCAACAATACATCGATCCATTGTCCGGTGAACAATTCCGTAATGGCTGTACCAAACATGCAGATGATCATGAAGAGGAACAAGGGATTCAACAGCGAGCGATACATTTCGCCGGTGGAGATACCCGCGGCTACGCGCTCCGTAACAGGGAACTGTAATTTGGAGAACAGGAAACCATAGATCAGGGTTGGGATGATCATCAATGCTACCTGCACCTGCCAACCGATTCCGGCTTTGTTCAGGAAGAATACCAGTAGAGTACCGATGAAGATCCCGCCAGGGAACCAAAGGTGAAAATGGTTGAGCTTGGTTGTTTTATCATTGGGGTAAAGCGCCGCAACAAGTGGGTTACAGGCTGCTTCAACCGTACCATTAGCAATGCCGATCAGTAGAGTAGAGAGGAATAAAGTCCAGAATCCGCTGGCAAAAACAGTCAAAAGAATACCAAGAAGGTGAAACACAAAGGCGGCAACCAGTAATTTCTTCATGCCGATGATGTCTACCACGATGCCACCGATGATCACTGCCAGTGGGAATCCCCAGAAAGCTGTAGCGGCGATGGTTGCCAGTTGGGCTTTGTCCAGACTGAATTGAACGCCAAGGCTGTCCAGGATGCCGGCCCTGATGCCGAATGAAAGGGAAGTCACCAGCAGCGCAAGGCAACTTGCCCAGAATAATTTTCCTTTTTCGATAGAAGCAGTCATGTTGAGGTTTTGAGCGAGGAAATTATGCATTAATACGATAACATGAAAATTCTTACCTTGCCGTTATGTATAGGAAGAATCCTGTATTATCTCATTCACTGCTTCCGTATTTTCTGAACCTCATTGCAGGTGGTGACGGAAGTTTGCCCGACCACTAATGGCATTTACCTGACGCTATTCTTTTTTTTAAGGCAATCCCACTATGAGATACAGTGCGGAATATTTTCATTGACAAATAACATGTTATGTCAGATCAAATATATTATGTAGATAATGAAATCGGTCAGCTGAAAAAGCTCCTGATCCACAGTCCTGACGGCGGGATCGGCAAAATCATACCAGGCACATTCGCAGATAATTTATATGATGATATTGTGCACCTCCAGAATATGCAGAAAGAGTATAATCACTACGTGAGGCTTCTGCTATATTTTCTTGATCCTGAGAAAATTGACTACATCAAAAAATACCAGGCATCCAGTCCGGACGAGCAAAAAGGATGGTGTTTTATTCCGGGGAAGGAGGAATATTTCAATAGCGAAAAGGTGCTGGATACGCAACAGGTCCTCGCAGAGATCATGAAAGATGAGAAAGTAAAACTCAGGTTGATATCCGCGATCTGTTCCTATGAAGAAAGCAGTTTCTTCATACAGCAAAGGCTTGAGCATGTGCAGGATCCGGCGCTGCTGGCGAAAATATTCATCACAGGTATTTTCCCGGCCCATGAAAATGGTACACCAGAGGACATGTTCATTTTCCCACCAGTACCGAATTTCATCTTCACCAGGGATATCGGCATAATGGTGAAGGATCATGTTCTTCTCAGCAGGATGGCTACTGCAGCGAGGAGAAGGGAGTCTTTGCTGACGAAGTTTCTTTCCTTGTATTTCTTTTTTAAGGACAGTCCGGAGAAGGTCATGGAGATCATCGAAGACAGTGATTTCTTTTTGTATGAAGAAGAGGAGCGCAAACACCGGGTCATCAGTATTGAAGGGGGCGATGTGATGATGATTCATCCGAAGCATTTCGTGATCGGCTGCAGCATCAGAACTTCCCCGAGTGCGATCAATGAGATCATACACACCATCTTCAGTAAACCGGAACTGGGCATAGAAAAAATTTCAGTGGTCAAGATACCCCGTAACAGGGCCCAGATGCACATCGATACCATCTTCACCCAGGTGCGCAAAGATGTCTGGGTATTATATGGGCGGTTTTCGGAACGAATCCTTCAGGATGAACACGTCAGCAGACACAGTTATGTGAATCTGTTGGCCCATCAGCCACGGCCACTGGAAATGGAGCAGGTGGAGATCATGCAATTTTTCAAACCAGCTTCGGAAGAATATGTAAAAACCAAGGACTATAGCAGCGGTGTTAAATTACCAGGGATTGAATCATTGCTGAGGAGCATCAGTATGGAAGATTTTGGTGTACCTGCATCACAGGTGAAGGTGCTCTACAGTGGTGGGAATGTATTTCCACATGATGAAAGAGAGCAATGGACAGACAGTTGTAATGTAGTAGCCTTGAAAGAGGGCGTGGTGATTGGGTATGACAGAAATAACATCACTGCAGATGAATTTCGGGCGAATGGATTCAAGGTAGTTACTACTGCAGAACTTTTTGAGCAATTTGAGAATGGATTAAAACCGCATGAGGTTGAAAACACCCTGATCCTTCTTCCCAGTGCGGAACTTTCCCGTGCAAGGGGCGGAAGTCATTGTATGAGTATGCCGTTGTTACGCGATAAAATATAAACCATGGAGAAGCAGTATAAACAGACAACATCCCAGGTCCTAATGATTCGTCCGGCAGCATTTACGTACAATGCGGAAACGGCCGTGAACAATGCCTTTCAAAAGAACAATGCATCGGAAGATATTCAGCAGAAAGCATTGGGGGAATTCGATGCGTTTGTGGCTAAACTCCGTGCAGCGGGAATCATTGTTACCGTGGTTCAGGACAGTACAGAACCGCATACACCGGACAGTATTTTTCCGAACAATTGGATCAGTTTTCACCAGGACGGTACCATTGTGCTGTATCCGATGTTTGCAAAGAATCGCCGGGCAGAAAGAAAGCCGGGCGTGACTGATACCATCGCCAAATTATTTGATGTAAAGGGCAGGTTGGATTTTACCGGCGAAGAAGCAAAGGATAGATTTTTGGAAGGAACAGGGAGTATGGTACTGGATCGTGAGAACAGGATCGCTTATGCATGCCTGTCTGCCCGCACGGACCAGCAACTCTTCATCGATTGGTGCAGGCAGATGCAATATGAGGCCTGCAGTTTTGTGAGCAAAGATGAAAATGGCGGTGAGATCTACCATACCAATGTGATGATGTGTGTAGCGGATCGGTATGTGGTGATTTGCCTGGACAGTATCGTAGATCCGCAAGAGCGCAAAAGGGTAATCGATACCATTCAAAAAACACAAAAGCAGGTAGTGGAGATCAGCTATGCGCAGATGAATCAGTTTGCCGGGAATATGCTACAACTGGAGAACCAAAAAGGAGAGAAATTTCTTGTGATGAGCAGTAGTGCATACCATGCATTGAGCGCGGAGCAAGTTGAGCAACTGGAAGGGTTTAATCCTATCATTCATGCGGACCTTACCACTATAGAAACCAATGGCGGGGGAAGTGCGAGATGCATGATCGCAGAAGTCTTTTTGCCGCGGATGGGCGTGTAGGTTCAACCATTTTTCCCTATTGCCTATTGCCTTTTGATTTTTTATCTACCTTCAAAGCCCTTTAAAAAAATACACAATCCATGAACCGTAAACTTAGAATGGGAATGGTAGGCGGAGGCAAGGATGCCTTCATTGGAGCCATTCACCGCCATGCCGCATTTATGGATGGCCTGATCGAATTGTCTTGTGGTGCATTGAGTATCAATCCGGAAGTAGCGAAAGATTCCGCAAGGTCCTTGTTCCTCCCGGAGGAGAGAACCTATCTCACTTACGAAGAGATGATCACCAAGGAGGCTGCGCTTCCTGCTGACCAGCGCATGGATTTTGTGACGATTGTGACACCCAATTTCGCGCATTTTGCCCCGGCGATGATGGCGCTGGAGCATGGTTTCCATGTGGTGATCGAGAAACCGATCACGTTCACTTTGGATGAGGCGCTACAACTGAAGAAGAAAGTTGAAGAAACAGGATTGATCCTGTGTTTAACGCATACCTACTCTGGTTACCCGATGGTGAAGCAGGCCAAACAGATGGTGAAGGACGGCGCGTTGGGAAAAATCAGGAAAGTATGGGTGGAGTATCCACAAGGGTGGCTGAGCAAGCTTTCGGAAAGGGAGGGCAATGCACAGGCGGCGTGGAGAACGGATCCCAAGAAAAGTGGTAAGAGCGGATGTATGGGCGATATCGGCACCCATGCGGCGCACCTCGCAGAATATATTTCCGGTCTCAAGATCACGAAGATCTGCGCAGACCTTAACGTGTTGGTGGAAGGAAGGATGCTTGACGATGACGGCGGTGTGTTGTTGAAATTTGACAACGGTGCTGCTGGTGTGCTGATGGCATCGCAGGTGGCTGCCGGAGAAGAGAATGCGCTGAAGATCCGCATCTACGGCGAGAAGGGCGGACTGGAATGGGCGCAACATGAACCCAATACACTGTTGGTGAAATGGCTGGATGCACCTACACAGATTTTACGAGCGGGTGGAAATTATGGCGACAGGCTTTCGTCATATGCCGTGCTTAATACCCGTACACCCGGAGGTCATCCGGAGGGATACCTCGAGGCTTTCGGAAACATCTATCGGAACTTTGCCAGAACATTGACGGCAAGGATCGATGGTGTGGAACCTATTACGGAAGCGTTGGACTTCCCAACGGTGGAAGATGGTATTAGGGGAATGGCGTTTATTGACAATGTGGTTCTTTCGTCGCAGTCAGACGTAAAGTGGACGAACCACATTGTCTAATTAGACAATTTGAAAATGCGGCAATTTGGCAATGAAG
>Ga0207941_1000639_pt1 | contig 10191 bp, 5 predicted proteins | sample LakMenEpi13Sep12_FD_150695 | JGI IMG/M metagenome (GOLD analysis project Ga0207941, IMG submission 150695) | Freshwater microbial communities from Lake Mendota, WI - 13SEP2012 deep hole epilimnion (SPAdes) | ecosystem: Environmental > Aquatic > Freshwater > Lake > Epilimnion/Euphotic zone ...
CGCGGGCCGATGGCACCGCTTCCGCCCTCCAGCGCTTCCGGGTGGAGGCCGCCGTCGACACCCTGCGGCAGCGGCGCTGCCGTGCGCTGCTGCTCTCAGGCGGAGCGGTTCGCAACGAACGGAACGAGGCGATAACGATGGCCGCCTACGCGCAGACCCTCGGTGTGCCTGCTGACCAGCTGGTGATCGAGCCCACGGCACGCAACACCTGGCAAAACGTGGGCTGTCTCCACTCCCGGCTGCTCAAGGTGGAGCGGGTGTTCGTGGTGTCCGACAGCCTGCATGCCCAACGCGCGGTGCGCTATGCCTGCCGCCAGGATGCGCGACTATGCGGCCGAATGGTGAACGCCGGAGTGGTGCCGCCGATCGACCAGCTCTGGTGGAGCCTCCCCGCCGCCGCCTGGCAGGGGGCCGTCTTCCTGCGGGATCGGCTGTTGTTTGAGCGCAATGCAGGCCAAAATGGCCCCCTCTGCGGCAGCGCCCGCCGATGAGCAGCAGCCACCAGCCACGGCTTTGGAGAGCTAACAGGCCACTGCCGCCCTGCGGAGGCGGTCAATGTGACGACTGCAGATATCATGGAAATAGGCACTGTTGCATCTCCCTTGAAGAAGCTTGTTGGACCACTACGCAGAGCATTGATCTATGGCCTGATCAGCTATGGCGGTCTTGTTCTGATCAACAACTCAGAGCTGGCCCTCCCCAACATGTGGATCGCGTATCTGCCGATGTTCATCGGTGTCTATGTGCTGACGCAGTGGCTCGACAAAAAGCTTGGGGATTGAGTACCCCAGGATTGGGCGCTGCTTCATCAATCGATGACCAGACTGTTTTGCAGATCACAACCAATCGACTGGAGTCGCCTCCCAGCGGATCCAGCAGGGCTGCTTCTTCCCGTTGGGACCATGGTCATTGCTAACCATCAGCAACCGCTCCCCCCAATACCAGGTGCTCAGCGCGGCTTTCGCCAACCTCATGGGCTGATGTTTCAACGTTAAACGGCATTCCGGTCTCGGCTCGATGCTGACGGCACCACCTGGCTGGATGAGGTCAGGCATGGAAACGGTGAGCACGACAAAGCCCGGTGACGAGGCCACCGGGCTTTGAAGAAATTTGGTTTATTGGGCGGAGTGGCTGACGCTGGCACCTGGGGCCAGGTTTCCAGTGGGACTTCCCGTTGGGTCCGGGGCACCTGAGGCGAGGCCGTTAACGGTGCAGTGGACGGCGGCGGAGCACACACACAGCGGTGTTACACGCCAGGGAAGCCAGAGATCCGATGAGAGTGTTGGAGCAGGGGCCGGATCGTCTGCACGCTCCCGACGCCTGACCCGGGGGAGTGTCATCCATCGAAGGGCCTCCGAAACCGATACGAGAATGATCGGATGGCCAGAGGGCAGGGGCAATAGGGGTTTATGCCTGAGCGGGAGGGGGCGGGAGTGCCCCTGGCTACAGCCAGCCTCGGGCGTTCACCAACCTGGCCGCTTCCTGGGCCGCCTCGACGCAACGATGGGCCCGACGTTTGACGTCGTCCTGGCTTTGGGCCCGCATCAGGTAGCCCTCCATAGCTTCTGCTGTTTCGATCACGGCCAGCAGGCCCTGCGTCCGACTGCCAATGGAGGGATCCGCAAGTAGACGGGTGATCAGGTTCAGCTCCCAGAGCTGCTGGCCTTGGCAACCGGGCGCGAACAGCTGCTCCTGCAGCACGCCCAGGCACCCCTGCTTAAAGGCGTCGAGCTGGCCGGGGCGGAAGCGGCGGCTGTTGGGCAGCCCCTCCGCCGGGCCAGCGGGGAGTGGCGCCGGGGCTGTTCGATCTGCCTCTTGGCTGTGCTCAACGCTCCAGCTCAACCCTGTGCCCGGGAGGCCCACGGTGGTGCGTGCCCCACCGGTGCGGGCGATGGGGATGTTGAACGATGCCCCGCGGCCGCCCAGGGAGATGGAGCTGAGGCCGCTCTTGGCGAAGTTGAAGCGCAGGGGGCCGAAACGGGCGCTACGGCGGAAGCGGAAACCCATGGGGACGACTCGCGAGGGGACCGAGTTGTAGGTCGATCCTGCTGCTTTCAGCTTGAGTGGAGTTGATTCTTCTCTGTGATAGCCCCAATCCGGGCGAAGCCCGGCCAAACTGCTCCCTAGTGGTCTCCTTGGCGTGCGCGTTACCAATGTCTGCCTGGTTCTTCGCATGAATGCATTAGGAATGCCGGAGGTGGGTCTCGATAGTTCCTGGCAGGCCCTGAGGACCCGATGACCCGGATGGAAGACCTCAAACCTGACGCCTTGATCAATGGCCTGCTCAAGGGCCTAGATGGGAAGGCAGTGCGGCTGATCCGTGCCGTGTGGGCTTCAGTCAGACGATCATGCCCTGCGCCTGCCGTGGTGATCTGAATGAGCGATGACCCATCCACGACCGAAACGCTGGAGCTACCTCGCTGGAGCCGAGACCTCTTGCGGTTCCTACCGCTCAAGAGTCAGTTCCTCCTCACCGGCAATATCCGCGATCGTTACCCCTGGAAAGGGAGTGGTGATGGTCGCTCCCGCCCATTAACCCTGCTCGGCTACCTCTCCGAGCTGCTTAGAACGGCCGGTGTGAGCCATGTGCTCGCTTTTGATCCCGTAAGCGGTTTTTCAATCCCTCTTGCCGAAGGCGTGGACCTGGCTGCTGAGATCCAGGCCTTGGGCTTCCTCGGCCTCAGCTGGTCGAACACCGGCCGCGCTGTGGCCACCCCTGCCCGGCTCTTTGAGCTACTGCCTGCGATCGTGACCCACAGCGGAGAGCGGATCGCCTTGCTGGCTGATTTCTCTTCCCGTTATTTGGTCAGGGTGGACTTGCCGACGGCAGATGAGCACCACTGGTTCACCACTGCCCTTGTGATGGCCCACGAGGTGAGGCCGCAGCCCATGGGGCCAGGACAGGCTCCCCTGTTCAACCCATTGGTCTGGATCGCGGATAAGGAAGGGGACCTACCCCCCTGGCTTGTCGTCAACAACCCCCGAATGCGGTCCATCGCCGTGCCTCCGCCCAACCGCACCAGTCGCCGGCAGTTGGTAGGAACGCTGGTGGCTGGGCTGCCCGGGGCGGCAGGTGCCGATGCTGCCGCCATGGCAGAAGCTGAAACCACGCTGGTTGAGCAGTGCGATGGTCTGATGTTGCTCGACATGGTCGCCATCACCGATTTGTGCCGGCGGGAATCGGTTTCGCTCACCGCCGTCGGCGACGGGATTCGCCGCTACAAGCTGGGCGTCACCGAAAACCCCTGGGCCAACCTCGACCGGCAGCGCATCCGTGACGCCAACGCCATGGTGGCCCGTCGGATCAAGGGGCAAACCCATGCCGTCACCAAGATGCTCGACATCGTCAAGCGGGCGGTGATTGGTTTGACCGGAGAGCAGGGCCGGCTTGGGCGGCCCCGCGGCGTTGCGTTCCTTGCCGGTCCAACCGGCACTGGCAAAACGGAGCTGGCCAAGACCATCACCGAATTGCTGTTCGGTGATGAAAGCGCTTACATCCGCTTTGACATGAGCGAGTTCTCGGCGGAGCACTCCGATCAACGCTTGATCGGTGCGCCTCCGGGCTACGTGGGTTACGACATCGGCGGAGAGCTCACCAACGCCATCCGCGAAAAGCCATTTTCGGTTGTTCTCTTCGACGAGATCGAGAAGGCCCATCCACGCATCCTCGACAAGTTCCTTCAGGTTCTTGACGATGGCGTGCTCACGTCGGGCCGAGGTGAGCGGGTCTATTTCTCAGAGGCCTTTTTGATCTTTACCTCAAACCTTGGCATCTATCGCCTTGATGCCGATAATGAAAGGGTGGCCAATACCACGGAAGATGATGACTTTGATGATGTGCAGACAAAGGTGGCAGCCGAGATTGACCGCTACTTCAAATTCGATCTCGGCCGGCCAGAACTTCTTAACCGGATCGGAGAGAACATCATCGTCTTCGATTTCATCCGACCCGATATCGCTGAACAGATCTACTCCATATTGGTCACCTCCATTCTGGCCAGGGTGCAGCAGGCCAGCGGCCGCCAGGTCGAGTTGAGTGATGCAGTTCTGGATCAGCTGCGAGAACTGTGTCTGGCTGATCTCTCTGATGGTGGGCGAGGTATTCGTAACCAGCTGGAAGCTCATCTAGTGAACCCACTGGCGCGGTTGCTCTTTGATGAGGCGGGGGAGGGCCTCCTCGCGATCGACAGTGTGACCGCCCAGCGTGGGCTCACCGTCCTCCACCCCCTAAGGCCTGCGGAAAACTGAGATGGGGACACAGGCCACAAGCATCAACCTCAACCGGTTGCACTTCCCCGTCAGCACCCTCGGCTTTGGTCAGAGGGTGGCGCTATGGGTGCAGGGCTGTTCCCTGCAATGTTCAGGCTGCATCAGCCATGACACCTGGGAGCCGAATCGTGGCCAGGTCCCCTTCAGCCAGCTCACCGCCACGATCGAGCCCTGGATTGAGCAGTCAGATGGCCTCACGGTCTCAGGTGGTGAGCCCTTTGAGCAGCCTGAAGCCCTGGCACGGCTGCTCTCATGGTGGCGTCAGTGTCATCGCGGAGACATTCTTGTGTTCTCTGGCATGAGTTGGGAACGGTTGTGCCGGCACCACTCCGATGTGCTGGCACAGATTGATGTGGTGGTCAGTGATCCGTTCCTAGCTTCTGCGGGACACGACCTACCGCTGCGGGGTTCCGACAACCAACGCCTGCATCGGCTGACGCCTTTAGCCGAAGAACGCTATGCAGTGATTTCCGATCAACGAGTTCTGGATCTCTGCTGGGATGGCAATCGGGTTTGGATGGCAGGCATTCCCCACCCTGCCGACTTCGCAGCGTTGCACGAGCGGTTACGCAACCAGGGCCTTGACTTCCGCAGCTCCGAGCAGGGCAGCCTGCCTGTGTCATTGGAGGTGATGCCATGACTGGGCGTTTGATCAAAATCTGTCCCGCCTGTGGCCATGTCAATGATCTGGCAGAAATTTTCTGCGTAGGCATCGTTGAAGTAGACAACCCCTGTTCCTACAACCTGCTTGACGTGGAGGCCACGCAGGAGGGACGACAGCCAACCGCTTCTTATTCACCTCTCCTGGCAACAGTTGAGTCAGAGCCATCGCCAGAGACTTCTGCGGAACCCGCCGACAGCAATGGCTTCGGACGGGTCTGCCTTAATGGCCACGCGCTATCAGAAGGTGATCTGCTTTGCCTGACCTGTGGTGCCATACCCGCGTCCCAGGTCTTCTCCGAAACCGTTGCCAACGAATCGGAGCCTGCCGCTGAAAGCTGGCAAGGCGAAACACTGGCGGATCTACCTGAGGCGCAAAGGCGGGACCCGGCGCTGCTGAGAGCTGTTCTGGGAGAACTGGATGCCTTGCTCTATCGCCTTCAGCTGGAAGGCGGCAGCCATGGAGACCTGCAGCCCGATCAGTTACGAGTGGTCTCCCTTCAGCCCCTCCGCCTTGAGCTTGCTGCTGGAGCAAACCCGTGTACTTCACCGCCCAGTGGCGATCTCACGGTCAATTCCACTCGATCTGTAGGGCTGTACTCAGCACCGGAACGGCTGGTCGGCATTCAGGCGCCCAACTCCGATTGGTGGAGCCTGGGACTGCTGATATTGGAATGGCTCGTGGGGCCCAACTTCTGGCAAGGCGTCCATCAACAGGCCTGGCAGCTCCGAGTGATAACCGATGGAGTGGCGATTCCAGACACGGTGACGGATCCATGGCGCAGCCTGCTGATGGGGCTTTTGACCCGTGATCCCAATGGCCGTTGGGGCCACATCGAGGTCATCCGCTGGCTCGACGGCGACGAGCAGATCCCCCTGGCTGTGGAAGAGCCGCAAGCGGGGGATGAGGGATCCATCATTCGACTGTCTGGACAGCGACATCGCTCCCCAGACCGCTATGCCCTGGCAGCAGCCCAGGCGGATGTCTGGGACGAGGCCCTGGCCCAGTTGCAGCAGGGTGAACTACTCACTTGGCTGGACCAGAACAATCTGCCGGCCGACACCCTGGCTGAGGTGAAACGCCTAGTCGCCGATGAATCTCTTGAACAGGACGAGCGCTTGATGCTGGTTCTGCTGCTGCTGAACCGCAATCTTCCCTTGTGTCTACGCGGTGAGGTCATTGGCGCGGGCAATCTCGCTGCTGATCCACAGCGAGCCCGTGCCTGGCTGGGTGGAGTTTTGCCGGGGCGCCTGCGCCGAATCGGACGCCACTCCTGGCTCGCGGATCTGGCCGATCGCAGGGAAGCTGCGCTCGAGCAGGCCCGGGGCATGCGGCTCAACCTCGCCGAGGCACGCGTTGATGCAGCGGCCCTCATTGGCGACCGGCGCCGATTGGAGCAAGCGTGGGCCGAACGCCGACAGGAGTGGCCGGCAGCGCTCCACAACGGGCTCAGCAACCTGATCTCCAGGGGCCGCCAAAGCGAGGAACAGTTGCTGTTGTTGGTGAGTGCAGAGCTGGATCAGTTCCGCTCCGCTGCCGATGTTCTCAAGGAAGCAGAACAGCTGGCAACACGGGCAAATGTTTTGGAACACTGGGACGAGGCCACGGGACGACGATGGCTCACGAACAGCCAACGCGACATCTTCCGTGCCCTCCAAGAGCATGTGGCGGATTTCGTCCGATGCGGTCAACGTCAACCTGATGATTGGGCTGATCAATTCCGCAGTGATCAGAATCTGCCTCTTCCGCAGGCTTTGGTATTGCTCTCCATCCCGCTGGAATGCTGGGTCCGCCCAGAAGGCGGTGAGCACTGGCAGCGACTGCTCTATTTCTTTCGCCGTCGGGTGTTATCTGGAATCCAGCGAGGGCCTTTGCTGGCTCTTTCCGTCACGGCGACTGGCAAACGGATTGATTTAGCGGAACTCAATAGTCAGGCTCTGCCCGCCAACACACTCGTTGACCACCTAGTGAGCAGACAGGCAAGGGCACGCAGCCTTGATCCTGACTTGCTGGAAGCGAATCCAATACTTAATCAACGGCTGCGCAGGCTACGGCAGGAAGCCGACGCTTACCAGAGGGAGACAGGCATCGCGGCTCTCTACTTGGGCTACCCGCTGCTGGTGAAACGGGATCAGGCACCTAACACCGGAAAGCCGCGTAAGCCCAAGCTGATTCCTCTGCTACTTTGGCCTGTTCGGCTCAGCGTTACGGGTCAAGGAAATCTGCCCCAGCTTGGCTATGACCGGGACCACGGCAGCGGCGATGGGATCCGCCTCAATCCAGCTGCCGGAGGGGTTCTAAGCCATCGGCAGAACCAGTCTTTACAGGAGGCATTGGAGGAACTTCACCAGCGCAGCTCTCTGACAGGGGCACAGGTCATGGATGTGTTGCGCACGATTTTCAGAGGGCCTGAGGGCATCCTCGAGCGTTGTCCCCAGAAACCTGCATTGCCTGCAGACAGCGATGAGTACCTGCAGCCGAGTGGTGTGCTCTTTCTCTGCAGCTTCTCGGCCCAGACGCTGGCCCACGAGCTGGAGCAGCTGGAACGCCGCCCTTCTCTGCAGGGTCCAATGGCAGCATTGCTCCGGCTCACTCCTGAGAGTCCACCTCCGGCAAAGCCTCCCAGTGCCCCGGCGGAATACGAGCGATTCCTGGTGACGCCGGCGGATCCATCCCAGAAGCGAGCGGTCTGGGCCTCCAGGCAGGAGCCTGGCGTGTTGATTCAAGGCCCACCCGGTACCGGGAAAAGCCAAACAATCGTCAACATCGTGGCCGACGCTATAGGACGGCATGAGCGAGTTCTGGTGGTCTGCCAGAAGCAAGCCGCCCTGGACGTAGTTCGCAACCGTCTTGAGGCAGCCCAGCTTGGCGACCGTCTCTGTCTGATCACCGACCCTTCCACTGATCGGCGAACGCTGCTTAAAAAGCTTCGTGGAGACCTGGAGGCCTGGAATCCCAATCGAAGCCGCGATGAATTCGCTAGGGAGCGCCAGGCCATTGCGACCGATGTCGCAAGGCTGGAGAGCGAACTCGATAGCCTGTATCAGGCCATGGCAACACCCCTGGCCAACAGCGGCCTGAACGAGCAGCAGGTGATCGATGGGCTGCTGCAGTTGGGCAATAATCCGAATGTTCCTGCCCTCACAGCACTGCGTCCTCTGCTGCAGAGCTGTCACGTAGAAGAGGTCCGCACGATTGCTCGGCAGTGTGCTGACATAGCCTCGCTTTGGCTGCGTGCCCAACCGGAAGACAATCCGCTGCATGTTCTTAGAGCTTTCTCCACCGATGAGAGCAATCTCAACGCGTTCTCCCAGGCCTTTAAGCAGTTTCAGGAGCTCGAAGAGACACGGGCAGTAGACCTCGGCGAGCCGTCAGAGGTACTAGAGAGTTCGGACCCCAGGGCAGTGCAATGCTGGATCGACAGCTATGCAACCACTCTCCAGGTCGTCGACTTCAACCTGGCAGTCCTGGTTACACGATGGCTGCCCCTGTTCAGTGACAGCACCAGCAGGCTGATTCGTGAGCGACTTGAGGCCCTTCACCAGGAGCGTCGACTTAACCAAGAGCCCGGGGTGATGGTCAAATGGCAAGCACTATTGATAGGTCTTAAAGAAATTGCAATTGATGATCTGCTCAGTGCAGCTCGCCAATGGAGCTCCAAACAGGCACTCCTGTTCTCCTACCTCACCCGAGAGGCAACAAGTGCAAGCATATTTGAAATTTCCAATCATGCGTTTGCAAAGTTATTATATATTGAGCGAATCCGATTAGCGTTGCATGGCTCATCGGAGGTGGTCATAGAGGCTCCAGAGATTGGAGTAGTCCAGTCATGGCTAAATGATGGTGGCTCTGGAATTGCAGAAGTCAATGATGAACTTGCTTCTCGCTTTCCTAGATGGCTTCCCCTGTTTGATGACAACAGCGAAAAACTGATCCGTGAGCGACTTTCGGCTCTTAGCAAGGAACGTCGACTGATCGAGGGCACTGAGGTCATCGTCAGATGGCAAACGCTATTTACAGATCTAAATGATATTGAAGTTGAGAATTTGCTCAGTGCCGCACGACAATGGAGGCCCAAGCAGGCTTTCCTTTGTTCACGCCTTACCCATGAGGCCACTAATCAAATCTTACTCATAGCTTTCAACCAGGTCTTTTCAGGCCTTCTGAGTAGCGAGAGGGACCGGACGAACTTATTTGGGCCGTCAGAGAAAGTGCTAAAGGTTTCTGAAATTGGGATCGCCCAGATGTGGCTAGATAATTATGGCTCTAGAATTTCTGAAACGAATGATCAGCTTGCCACACGCCTTTCAATCTGGTTTCCCCTATTCGGTGACAGTAGCGGCAAGCAGATTCGTGAGCACCTAGAAGTCCTTGGCAAGGAGCTGAAATTGATCCAAGCGCCTGGATCAATCGTCAAATGGAACGCACTTATAACGGTCCTAAAAGATATAGAATTGGAAATTTTACATAGCGCTACTCGAGAGTTGATCAAGTGCTGTGAGGTCTTTGACTTTATTTTCATAGCTCATAAACAAGATCGCGGGAATAATGCTTTCCTTTGGACTGCCCTGAAAAAGCTTTCTCGCATTGAGCATGAAAGGCCTATGATTCAGCCATCAATACTAGACACGATAGAAACTACATGTCATTCAGATGTGGCTGGCTGGCTTGAAGATAACGAATCAGTTTTTGGTGGTATAGATGTAAAAACTGCCCCTCTACTGGGGCCATGCCTGAGGCTTTACGACTCAGATCGATTGCGCCTGGTTCGCCTTAGCCTTGACAAAGTAAGATCTTCACTAGAGAGCCAGAAATCCGGACATGGTGCGCCTGGATGGGACTTTGAAACGCGCAGTCTTGGCGATGAACTACTCTCTCGCCTACTTAGCGCGACGCAGATTCGAAAGCGGTGGATGCGATCTGCTTCCCGCATCTTCAGGCCCACATACCTGCGTTCTAAGGCTCTGCTAAAATGCATTTTCCCGGAATCAGTAAGAAATAAAGATGAGAATCAAATTTCTTCACTTGAGCAAGCACTGGAGTATGAAATCAAGCTTCGGTATGATTGCCGCCAATACGAACAGATTCTTCGTGATCTTGGGTTGTTTAATGAGGTCTCCAACATCCCTCAACATGAACTGCTCTCTAGTGTTGATGACCTAATTCAGCAGCTTGACAGCGTAGAAACCATTCTGGAATCCGTTTCACGTTGTCCCTTGCGCCAGGAAGCAGAGCAAGTGATTAGGAGCGGTCAAAGAGAG
>Ga0207941_1000642_pt1 | contig 10179 bp, 20 predicted proteins | sample LakMenEpi13Sep12_FD_150695 | JGI IMG/M metagenome (GOLD analysis project Ga0207941, IMG submission 150695) | Freshwater microbial communities from Lake Mendota, WI - 13SEP2012 deep hole epilimnion (SPAdes) | ecosystem: Environmental > Aquatic > Freshwater > Lake > Epilimnion/Euphotic zone ...
AGCGAGAACGAATCGCACCCTTAAGGACCTTTGAAACTTCAATTGTAAGTTGGGAGTCGGATAGCAATGTCAAATTTGGATCCCCCCTTCGTTGTTTGCTTCCCTGAGGGTAACCTTTAAAAGGTTGTAGACAGCCTGGTCGAATTCTTGCCCTAGGCCATCATTTGGGGTCCAATTATAGTACCTCCAGTTCAAGGCACGAAGGTCGTCTTCTTGAGAGTTGTCATACCTGGGGTATGAACCAGTTGTAGTCATATGGACATCGAGAGCACATTCCAGAAGGGTGCGTTGACCCAAGGTATCCAAAACCCATTGTGGTGAATCGCAGTACATGGTTTAATTTAAGTTAGATTGCTAGGGGAGGCTCGAAGTCGAAAAAATAACGTTGTCTTGAGAAGGTTTGAGTTTCATGTGTACCCTGGTGAGAAACTCCTGGGGTTCACTTGGGTTGTTCCAGTATATGGGTTTGTATTCGTTATAGCTCAAGTCGCCCCGTGAGGCGAAACTAACGTACCTCTCAAGATACTCAAGACTATACTTACTAGATAGGATTTTCTCCCCGTCTTGTTCTTTGACTTTCAGTTTGCGGTCTCTTCGAATGTAGTACACCAAATAATCACTCTTTCGGGTGAAAAGCCTGCGAAGAAACCCAGAATCTCTAAACTCAAATGCCACTTCATAGTCGTAGAGGTCAAAGTCAAAATTGCTGAGAGGTATGTTTATCATTTATCACCTACGAATAATATTTAAGATAGCCCACATCGTCATAAGCCTTAAACCAATCCCTCACCCAGAGTTCAGAGTTTTCCTGGTTTTCTGGCACCATTACGTTGAGTAAGCCACCCCTCAATAATGCCCTACCATACCTTCCACCAACATAAGCCCAAGCGTGTCTTGGATCCCCCTTAAGCATAGCATGAAGCTTATCCACGGCTTTCTCTAGGTTGACGCAACCACGTCTGTAGCAAGGTTTCATTTCTTCTTGAGTCACGTATTTTAGAAATAAATCTGAAGCATTGGCAAAGGTTTCAGGGTCCATGTTGCCATTATAGCACGGGTATCGGCAAGCTGTCAAAAAAAGGGGGCAAGGGCCCCAATCTAAAACCCCTCTTTCTCAGTCTCCCTGAGGGTTACTCCGACCGGGAAAATCGGGACACCACTTGCACTCAGTTCTTGGTATCTGACTGTAAGGTACTTTGTTGTTGACAATATGTCCTCACGATTTTCGTAAAGAGACCTACGGTATTCCATATCACCTTCTGGCACGACAGTAAAAGTTTCAGTCTCAGTGGCTTTACATACAAAGATCGAAGCACCTTTGAACCGGCCACCCCCTTCGATAATGTCAAGGACTTCAAACTCACCGTCCACGAAATCCTTCACCTTTTGCAACTGGTTGTTCCGGTGCCCGATATCGTACCCGCCAAGGTTGAACCTGACCATCGAACCCTCGTACCCAGAGTCAACGAATTGACTGAGGTGAAAAATAACGTCAGATGGGGACTCCACTTCGGCAGTAGGGGTTAGTATAACGTGTGATTCTCCTAAGGGGACCAGACTCTTCAAAATTTCAAACCGTTCGGAGAAAGGTCTCGAAGGATCAACAATGTCGTAGACCCAGTATACAAGCGTGGGGGACAACTCCGGGCGAAACTTCTTGATCGCAGTCATTGTCTTTTGTAGCAGAGGGTTCCCCGGCAGAATGAGTTCACCATCTAGGGTCACTCCGGGCGGCAACTTTCCGATTTCCTCTTTAATGTGTGCAATACACTCCGGAATAATCAACTTGCCACCCCGAGACCAGCCTTTCTCACTGTTAAAAAGCATCCGCTGGCCATTAAGCTTAGGCTGCACAAAAGCGGGCCATGTCACCTTGTGGCCACGGTCCGAAAACTTATGGGCTAGCATTGGTAAGGGCAAAATCTCGGGCTCCTGCCCGATTTCAGCATATCCCTTATCAATTTGCTTTTTAAAGTCGCGCTCAATTTCTAGGTGGGCTTGTTGCTCCGCTGTGGTTGCGTTGACCCGTCCGACATTTTTGGGATACACACAGTAAGGATCACTAAATTGCAAGGCTGAGCTTGAGCCATCATTATTTGTTTGCCAATAGGACGATTGTGTAAACCACCTATCCACGCTACTAAAAAGGACGTGCCCTTGCCAGAACTTGGCTTTACCGGTGCGGGTTGTTGACTGGAGGACTGGGGTGCTGTGTACGATTTTCATTTCTTTTGGGGGGTTTAACTCGCGTTGTGGATCAGTTCCGGGTAAATCATTCGCTGTCATCAACCTCGAAGTAGTCGTTAAGTCTCATGGACAGTTCACGGGGAATTTTCACTTCCTGCCCATACCGCATATCCGCTAACCATACCTCTTCAAGAAGATCCTTGGCCTTTTGAAGATCTTGAATCTCTTCAACCAGCTTAAGCAACGAGTCAATGTTCGGGTGATTTCTCATGGCTCTAGGGTCGTTTCTTTGGGGGGGGGTGCAGTAGCCGCCTTTCAGCGACGATTGTCTCATACTAATACTCTTGTTTGTCGCCAAGGGTCACATTTGTGCCGTTCAGAGCAATGAAGGGTCTACCGCACACTCCCCAGTCTGCTATCCAGAGTGGCGTGGTGGGGGTCATCTTATACTCTCCGCCTTTGTACCCAACGAAAGTCCTTCCTACCAGTTTTTTACACATTGCAAGAAGGGTCTTGGATGGGACTTCCCCAGGCTCTTGCTCAAAGGCTAAATCGGAATAATACCCACGGTAAGAGTGGGGGGAAGTCAGGTTGGCAACTGGGTGGTCATCTGTGTACTCCAAGTAGGAAATTAAGTTGCCAAGTGTAAGGTGAGTTTCTGAGCGAAGCGCTGCTGCATCACGTAGAATTCCTTCTGCAGGGCTATCGAATCGGTTCATTTTGTACGGTAGAATTTTGCTAGATTAGGGGGGGCTTAAAACTATACAAACTCGTGAAGGAAATAATCAATGGAAATCCCACAGCAGGTAGAATTGCTCCTCAGTCATTGCTTTCAAGCATTTTAATGGCGTTCACGAAGGTTTCTTCACCGATGTCACCGCTGTACAGGCGATCAATATGCCTCATTACTCGTGCAGTCTCTCGAATGATGAGCAGTTTGCTACAGAGGATCGAAAGAACTTCACGCGATAGGTGCGCTCCGCCGTTTTCATCGTACTCGTTGAAGTCGATTGCGTTTTCTAGCTCGTCGGCAAATTGCTCGACTTTGAAGTAAATGTAACCGTTTTCGTTAAAGTGTCCACCTGACATGTTGTTGTTTTGATAGTTTTAACTGACTTTAGAGTTTTCCGACAGATTCGGATTTTTCTGTGGGGGGGGTTCTACCCCCTTATCATCAAACTTCCGTAAATCCTTTTTTCTTTTGCTTTTTAACGTCCCGCTCAATTTCCAAATATGCTTGCTGCTCAGCAGAGATTTCAGTGGATTTACCTACGTTTTTGGCCTCTACGGGGAAAGCTTCGCTCCATTGTGTAACCGACATAGTGCCGTCAACTTTCTGTCTCCAGAAAGACACTTGGGTAAACCACCCTCCGGCGTCATTGGAAATGATGTGACCTTGCCAAAACTTGGGATCACCTGAACGGGCGATTATTGCTTGGAGGACTGGTGTGCTGTGTACGATTTTCATGGTTGGGGTGGTAATGGGGATAATGGGAAGGATAAGGGGAGATAACGGGAAGGACAGGATGCAGTGCAAGGACTAGATGGCACAATACCATCTCCATACCCAGTGTAGCACACTTTGGAATTCAATCAAGACAAGGCAAGCATCTTCTCAAGGGGCTTCAAAGCCTTCAATCTTAACCCCCCTTCAAGTTCAATCTCGGGTGTCAAATCCCGCAGACAATTGCGAACTTTTTCCAGAGTGCTTAACTTCATCCATGGGCAGTCATTACAACTACAGCCATCTCGGCCAGGGACATCTAGGAATACCTTGTTGGGTGCAACCTGACTCATCTTGTGGATAATTCCTGGTTCTGTCAGGACGATGAATGTTTCTGCCGGGCTATCTTTCACCCTTTGCAGTAAAGCACTGGTAGAGCCCACAAAATCAGCAAGGCGCAATAACGCTTCTTCGCATTCCGGGTGGGCAATAACTTCGCAGCCAGGGTTGGCTGTCCAGAGATCCATCAACGCTTCTTCGCTGAAAGCTTCATGTACTTGGCAGCTGCCATCCCATAAAGTCAAATTTCGACCTGTTTGCTCAGCTACCCATCTGCCTAGGTTTCTATCGGGTGCGAACAAAATGGGCCTGTCTTTCGGGATTTGGCTAACTAGGCGCACCGCATTACTGCTAGTGCAGATAAGATCGCTCTGGGCCTTAATCGCTGCTGAACAGTTTATGTAACTGACTACATAGTGGTCGGGGTTTGCCTTACGGAAAGCAGCAAAGTCTTCCGGCAAACAAGCATCGGCCAAGCTACAACCTGCGTCAAGGTCAGGAAGCAAGACGGTCTTCGATGGGTTAACAATCTTGGCAGTTTCGGCCATGAAATGAACGCCGCAAAACACAATCGTGTCCGCATCCGTCCCAGCAGCTTGGCGGGCAAGCTCAAGGGAATCCCCAACGAAATCGGAGATACCCTGGATGGCTGGTTCCTGGTAGTAGTGGGCCAGGATTATGGCGTTACGTTTTTGCTTCAGTTCCAGGATTTCTTCTGTCAAAGTCATGGTTTTCCGTCGGTTGTGTGCTGGATTGTCAAACTGAACGTGCGCTGAACGGGGACTAAACGGGCTAGAACTTGACAACACGTTCCGCTCCGTCATACGCACTAAATCAATCCGTACATTCCTCCATGGTAATCTCAAATCCGGAAAATTCCCGCTGCGAAGGGAAGCGATCCCCGTAGTATCCGATTGGGCTCTCATACAGAGCTTGAACACTGGTAACCCTGTGGTCCGGGTATTGTGTTTCTAGAGAAGAAACCATGGCTTCTTTCACAGCTTCGAGATCAAGTTTGACTTTGGCGAAGTGCCTGAGTTTAGTCATCGGTCCCAGTAAGAAGAATTACGAGTTTCTGAAGGTTTCAGAACGATCTCAACCCCTTCGAAAGTAGTGCCGCTAACTTCGTGCCTCATGTCGGTTTGTGTGGAAGCGTTGAATGAGATTTGATCCGCAACAAAGTTAGGGAAAGATTTCCCAACTTCTTGCCTAATAAGTGCCTCAATTTGAGTTTTTGTAAGCGATACCCGTACTGGGGTGTTATTAAAAAGGTTGCTCATTGATGTGTGTGTTCAGGGGGGGGGATTAAGTGCAGGGTCGATCGTAACGTACAAGCTGCTCATCGTTGGTAACGTAACTCTCACCTAAATAATGAAAGCATCTGTTACGGATGAGAAACCACTCAGTTGTGTTGTCGTCGTCACTCTTAGCTAGTAACAGGTCATGATCAAAACCTACATAGTAGTTGTGGTTGTAGTGGCTAATTTCCTCAATTCTTTTGAATTGCTCCATTTGCAATCCGTTTGGGTACTTTTCTACGGGGTTCATAAATGAAATGTCGGTGATCAAACTAAGCCTAACGTCTTTACAGGGGGAAGGCAAGCCGGAGAACTGGGCCAAAAGATTCGGGTAACCGTCCTACTTGTCAGGGCAATCACTCAGTCTCCCCATAGCCAATCAGCGGCGGTAGGGGGAAGTCCAATAAGCCCGCCAAACGCTGATGCAAATAGCAAGCGTCGAAATAATGCCGATAAGACCTAGGAAAGTGGTAGCGTTGCCGGTGAAATCTAGAGAGTCGGGAGCCATGGTTGATTGGTTGGTTGGTTGATTGTCAACTAAAGCAGGGTCAAAATCACATACGACTCAGGACAAACTCAACTTCTTCTAAAGTTGCTTTTTCAGGATCTACGAATTCCGCATAGATGTAATCTACAGGGAGACCATAAAAATCAGCCATTTTCTCACAAAGTACATACTTTAGGAGTTCTGGTTCAATAGAAGAGTCAATTAGCATTGTTTTTAGGGTGACTTTGGGTGTGAGACTGATGGCAGGAACGGCGAAGAACCCGGTACCAACCCCGTGAACCCATAGTACCATACAGAAAAGGGGAGTGTCAACCCCCCCTGGCATTCGGCCCACTAGCACTCAGTTATCATCACAACGGTTTCTCGAAGCTTCCCTGAGGTTGATTTCTGTCTCTAGGTCAATTAGTTGTTTCAGATACAGTCCATACTCCGACGAAATGAGATCCGCCAGGGAAGAATCATCCAACTTTTCTAAATATGATCCTCCCAGCAAAGAGTTCGATTCCAAGTGTATCTCCTTCTTTCCAATTAACCGCTTGTAAAAGCTCATCAGGGAAGTCAAGAATGAGGTTGCCATTTTCATCGGATGATAGTTTAGTAGTTAGCTGAGTGTTTTCGGTGGTTTCTGGGTTTAGGTTCATTTTGCTGCGGGGTTTACGATTTAATGTTAAACAGCAAGGTCACAATCTCATGACAAGCACCCATTTTCTATAATTTGTAGGTTTAACTTAGGGTCAGCCATTAGTAGATCATTCCTCATGTTTTGGATTCGTAACCTGTTTTTAGAAGTTGCCTGAAGTTTGGCGTGGCTTTGAACGACTGTTTTACCATCCATCTCCACTAATTCCAATGTACTTTCTGGGAAATTTCTGGGTGGGATCATTGGGTTCTCGTATTCTTTTCGGTTGGCACTATGGTAACGCCACTATCGTCTTCACCTTCTTCATGAAGGGATCTTGTAGCAGAGGCTACGGAAAGGAACTCCCTCGCCATGGTACTCCAACTTAAACCATCCCAATAGCAACCATCGGCTCTAACAACTAGAAACATCGGGTGACCTCCACTCTGCCACTAGCATAGCAGGATCGCCAGAAAAGTCAATGGGTCAAGCCAGTACGGTCAGCAATCAGTGACCTAGGGCCTGCTGAAGCAAGCTTTGGTTGTGCAAAATCTCGCTAGACATTGATTGCAAGTAATCTGCTAAGCCTACCATTCTCGGGTCCCCTTTGAAAGAACTTGTATATTCAAAGAATAATGAGACCATCCCATTGACTGCCATTGTGTAATCTAAAGTTAGGGCCAACAACGACAAGCAGTCATAGGTTTGCATGGAAATAGCGGGACCAGAAAATTCGGGGAAATCTGGATCGTAACCACAACCACGCAACCTCTCGATGAGGCCGTCCATTAGTCCGTTAAGAGAATCATATACCTGGTCAAACAGCAAATGACATTCATAGAAATTACTACCACGTACATTCCAATGAGCCATGTGCAACACAATGGTTGCATCATTCAGGAGTTTGACAGTTTTTTTAGCATAGACAGTGAGTTCTTCCATTGGAGGCTATTTAAGGTTATTTAGGGTGCTTTTAGATACATTTCAATAGCAACTTGATCATCTGATGATTCACATAATGCCAGGAATTCTTTGTCTGGATTATAATTAGCTAGACTTGTAATCAAGCTGTTTTCAAACTCAAAATAATCCCCACCTTTATCGAAATTTTTTAAAAATTGTAGCACATCAGCCCAGGACAAAAATTTACAGTCAGACGACGTATAGAAGTGAGCGCCCCTTTGGCCCAAGTGTGCCTCAAAACTTTCCATTAGGTAGGGATTATCCATAGCAACCATCAGTAACGAATCTGCCATTTACCGTCAGACTTTTCGCTGATTTTGAATGGGAATTTTTTAGAAGTTGCATCCGGGGGTGAATCATAGAAGATTCCAGCAAAAGACTTCCCATCTTCGGCCATCAGATAATTATTGGCTGCATTAGGGGGATTGCCGTTACGGTCGGTAACATTAGTTACCCCATCAAGATAGACAGAGGAAATTACTTTCTTAAAGAAAAGCTCCATTTTGCTAGATAGACCTTCGTCATCTTCGGCAAAGTCAAAATCAAATTCATCTTCGGCAAAGTCGGCGTCTGGCTCTATTTGATGCAGGAGTTTAGAGGATTGAATTTCTTCGGTGAACTCTGGATTTGGCCACTCATCGGGGTTAGTCCTAATTAGGGATTCAACTACTTTGATGTAGTCTTCATAGGTAGTTCCCTCGGCAAAGTCAACTTTGCTAAGTTGGGACAAAAGGGACACAGTACCATCTGAATATGAGTGATCCAGGGATGACAAATAGGATTCTGGAACCGTGGAAAAATCTCCACCGGTCGCTTCCCATAACACATCGACTGCTTTTTTAGCTGCAGCAGTGAATGTATCGTCCTTGTCAAAATAAGGGTTTTTATCTATATGTAGCATGATAGTTAGATGACCGGTTGATTTTACCCGAAGGTTATCCTAGTTTTACCCTCTCGATCACTTCAGCGTATACCACCCTTCCCCCCAGAGATTATCCAAATCTGTGAATACCTTGTCGTACCTCCTGCCGCAAGCTTCAAGGCTGTAGCGACCCCGAGCAATTTCTGCTATTTTCTGGCGATCCAGGTCTCCAGCATTGTGGCAAGCATCGACCCAATCTTGTAACGTATGGCAACGGAACCCGGTAGTCCCCTCAATGACGGTTTCTGTAAAGGCCCCGTAATCTACTCCGATAAGGGGTGTCCCACACAACATACCCTCAACACCAGACCCACCAAAAGGCTCAGTAAATATCGTGGGCATAAGGCAAGCACGGGCATTTCGTAGGAAGTCATTTCGTTCTTTACCTTTTAGGGGACCAACATAGCGAATGTTAGGGTGTTGCCACGGGGCAGGGTCCCCCTGACCAGCCAGGAAAATAGGGTATGGCACATGGTCTGCAAGTGCTTTGATTGTGTCTAGGCCTTTTAGGGGGGTGATCCTGCCGAGGAACGCCAAATATTCCCCGGTTTCAAATGATGGTTGCCAATCCTCAAGGTCGAAGTAATTAGGGATGACCCATTCATAGTTATGGCCGTTCCGATTCTCTTTCCCTTGGTGATAGTGCATCCATGCGTAGGATTCGTAAATCTTTTTAGTGCCAACTATGGTGGTCGGATACCCAATTCCCGTCTCAACGTGTGTGTTTTTAGGGAATTCACCCAGTAGCATAGAATGGGCGTGTCCAAAAGGGTGGCAAATTATGTCGCGGGTTTGAACCCGTTCGTGTAATGCTGGAATCAGTCGAGATTCAAAAAGCTGATGCCCCTCGGTGCCGACTGTAGCATCGTCCCCATGAAAGCTGGTACCGGGACGGTTGCCGTATAACCGGCCAAATTCTGGTTCCGTAAGCATAGTAACATGCTCAGATGCGTTGGCTTCGGAACCTTCATTTGCGTATTCAATTACGGTGTAACCTTGGGCCATCATCATCTTTGCAAAGCGTAATGCCTTGCCAGTGAATGCACAATGGCTATATTGTTGGGTTGGTTGAGTGTGGAAAATTCCGATGAGGTGCAGGGTTGGTTTCATTTTGTGGTTATTGGAAATTTTATAGTAAGGTACTTAAAGTTAGTTGGTGCCCATGGTTAGGTGGGGTTCTGGGTGTGGCATGGCAGAGGCAGAAGGGGCCAAGGGTGCTACACCGTTGGAGCGTTAACCTTGAACGGGTGATCTGCGGCTAGGATGCTTTGTAAATTCCACCCCGCCACCGGACCGGCCAAATAACCCTCCACTAGCTGAACGGTGACAAGGCTAGTGCCAGGGGGAAGAATAACAATCTCATAGATCTCCCCAGTAAGTGGAATCGTGTTGTTGCCAAGCGCCCCGAGTTGCATCTGGAATGAAGCATTCCCAGTAGCAGCAGCAAATGTTTCTATGTTATTCTGGATTGAGACACCATTGATTCTGATTATTGACCGGTTTGCAGCTATTGCGCTGCCGGAGTTACCGATATGCGAAATTATGACAGGCGTACCGCCTGGGTGTGCGTTGTCTGCTGTCTGATTTAATGCCGTGCTCTGACCCGAGGTTCCTCTTGATATTAGGACAAGCGCTCTGTCGTTCCGGAAAGAACTAACTCTGTCATCGTAAATTAAGTAGAAACCCGTGTTGGCGGACACGCCAGCATTTGTTCCCAGTAAACCGTAAACTGCATTAGGGTTACTGCTGTTTCCGGCTTTCCACACAGCCACAATAGTTGCGCCTGCGCCAGCTGCAGTATGCAGAAAATTCCACGTTGCTGCCGAACTGGCAGAGGTAAGCCATTGGCTCCCGTTAAAGGTCAGACCGGCTTTACCGTTCAACGCATTCGGCGTAATG
>Ga0207941_1000652_pt1 | contig 9982 bp, 10 predicted proteins | sample LakMenEpi13Sep12_FD_150695 | JGI IMG/M metagenome (GOLD analysis project Ga0207941, IMG submission 150695) | Freshwater microbial communities from Lake Mendota, WI - 13SEP2012 deep hole epilimnion (SPAdes) | ecosystem: Environmental > Aquatic > Freshwater > Lake > Epilimnion/Euphotic zone ...
CCCTGCTGCCGGGCTTCATCGATGCCCACGGCCACTTGGTGCTGGCCAGCCACACCCTGCTCAACGCCGACCTGATCGGCGTGAAGAGCATCCCCGAACTGCTGGGGCGCATGAAGGCCCACGCCGCCACCCTGCCTGAGGGCGTGATGGTGGAGGGCATGGGCTACCGGGCGGAACAGCTCGCCGAAAACCGGCACCCCACCAAGGAGGAGCTCGACAGCGTGAGCGCCAGCCGGGCGGTGTTCGTGCAGGACGGCTCCGGCCACCAGGGTTCGATCAACTCCGTGCTGCTCAAGCAGATGGGCTGGAGCGCCAGCAGCAAGGATCCGGCCGGGGGGGTGATCTCGCGCAAACCGGGCAGTAGCGAGCCCAGTGGCCACATTGCGGAAACGCCGGTGTTCGCCGTGTTGGCGGCCAAACCGCCCCTCACCCCGGCTCAGATTCGCCAGGGGGTGGCCAAGGCCGTGGCTCTCTGGACGGCCAATGGCCAAACAACCGCGTCGGAGATGGGTTTTGGCCTCAGCGATGACGACATCGATGTCGCCCGCCAGATGCTCGATGAGAAGCTGCTGCCGATCGACCTGCTGCTCTACGTGAAGCACTCCTTCCTGGAGCAGGCCAAGGCGGGCCGCAGCGCCGTGGTCGCCCAATACGCCGATCCCGCATCGCGCGCGCCGCGGGTGGATGGCGATGGGCGCTATCTCAACCGGGTGCGGCTGGCGGGGCTGAAGTTCTGGCTGGACGGCAGCATGGACAACGCCTTCATGTCGCAGACCTACACCAACAATCCGCCGGGCAATACGGAGAAGAACTTCCGCGGCCTGGCTGTGGATCCCCAGGCGGCCGTGGAGGCCAGCGTGGCCACCTATTGGAAGAGCAACCGCCAGGTGGCCGGCCACAGTATCGGCGACCAGGCGGTGGACAATTTTCTGGTTGCGATCGAGAAGGCCTATGCCGCCCAGGGCCCGGCCGACCACCGGCCGATCATCCAGCACGCCCAGTTCCTGCGGCCCGACCAGATCGTGCGGGCCAAAAAGGTGGGCGCGATCACCAGCTTCACCGCCGGCGGCATCTATCCCATGGGCGACTATTTAGCCCGCTTGATGGGCCCGGACCGGCTGGCCTGGGCCGGGGCGGCGGGTTCGGTGCAGCGGGCCGGCATCCCCTGGACCATGCACCACGACATGCCCGCCGGTGTCAGCCCCAGCCTGATCTATGCCCTCTGGAACATCGTGAACCGCACCACCAAATCCGGGGTGGTGCTGGCACCCCAGGAAAAGGTGAGCGCCTACGACGGCCTGCGGGCCATCACGATCAACGGTGCCTACCAGTTCCACGAGGAGAAAACCAAGGGTTCGCTAGAGCCCGGCAAGCTGGCCGATCTGGTGGTGCTGAGCGCCAATCCCTTGAAGGTGGACCCCATGAGCATCAAGGACATCCAGGTGCTGGAAACGATCAAGGAGGGCACCAGCCTCTATCGCAACCCCGCCCTCACCGCCGGCGGGGCCACCACCGCGTCGGTGCCGAGCTCAGCCCCGATCAACGAGAAGGACAACTGTCTGGTGCCCCACGACCACCCCCAGAAGCCCCTCAATCCGGCCCAGCAGGCCGCGATGGACCGGCTGCTGGCGCCAAGGCCCTGAGGCGCTCGCGAGACAGATTCCCAACCAGGCGCTCGTGCTCCGAGTCCAGCCAGTGCGGCGATCGTTATCCTGAGCCGCGCATGTCGCCGCCCGCGCCCGATGCTCACCATCCCGGATCGTTGGGGGCCGTGTTGCCTCAGCGAACCGCGAGTGCCCTTTCTCAGCCTGCCGGAAACCTCGGCCCAGCTCGGTCACCCGGTGCAGGTGGCTGAGAGGCTGGCCATCCTGCTACCCGTGCGCAGTTGTGATGCCGTGGAGCGTCCCTCCCCGGCGCGGCCGTTCCAGTGCCATACCGGTGGCCTGCGGCTCGGGCCCCTGAGCCTGGTGGCGATCTGGGGCCCGGGTCTGCGGGGCGAGGTGGATGGCACGGCCCAGGCCAGCTTCATCCTTCCCTACCGGGGCCAGGGGCACTTCCGGCTCGGCCGCCGCAGCCTGCGCAACCTTGCCGGACGGACCCTGCTCTACCTGCCCCCGGAACCCTGGCGCACCAGCAACGACGCCATGGGGGGCATCACGATCCGGCTCGATCCTGCCCTGATTCGCCGGGTGGGACTCACCATGGCCGGACCCCGGGCAGCCCAGGAGCCCTGGCAGGCCCTGGCCACCCATCCGCTCGTGGTGGAGCTGGGGCAGCCTTCCAATCCGGTGCGCTTTGAGCGGCTCTACCGGTTGATGCTGTTCATCGATGGCCTGCTGCTCCGCCAGGGCGGGGTGCCGGAACTCCTGCGGCTCGACGATCTGCTGCTGCGCCAGATCGTGGAGGTGCTGGCCCCGGCCCTGCTCACCGATCGCACCGCCCCCGATCTGGAGGTTTCCGGCTGCGCCATCGATGCGCTGGTGGATTGGATCCACGCCCACTGCCACGAGGCGATCAGCCTCTCGGAACGGGAGCAGCGCTCCCATTACTCGCGCCGCAGCCTGCAGTACGCCTTCAAAGCCAGGTTCGGCTGCGGTCCGATGCAATACCTGCGGCGCCAGCGGCTCTGGCTGGCCCGCCGCCGGCTGGAGGACCCCGGGCCGGAGTGCAACGTGAGCAGCATCGCCAGCGCCTGTGGCTATCTCAGCCTGGCCAGCTTCAGCCGGGATTTCCAGCGCTGCTTTGGCATTTCCCCCTCCAGCCTGCTGGCCCAGCGGCGAAGGTCCTGGAAGGGTCAGTAGCGGAAAACACAGAGATTCCAGTCGAGCCACGACGAAGGTGTGACCATGGCACTTTCCGTCCTTGGGCAGATCACCAGCACTGCCCACCTCGCCGCCGTGGGGTTGGTGGAGGTGGATTGTGATTTGGGAGCGGGAACCGCTGGAGCCGGAGCGGGGATCGAGCTGCTCAGGGGGGCTGTGCAGCCTGAACAGGATCCTTCCGCCCGCGTTAGCGCCCGCGTCTGGGAGGTCGGAGCCGGCACCGCCACACCCCATGCGCGCCACATTGAGGCGATCACGCGGGTGATGGCCGATGCCGCCGACCTGGTGGCCGTCACGCTCCAGCAGGGCCTGTTTCCGATTGTGCTGGCCGGCGACCATTCGACGGCCGCCGCCACCATCGCCGGCATCCGCCGCGCCCATCCCAGCGATCGATTGGGGGTGATCTGGATCGATGCCCACGCCGATATCCACTCCCCGTTCACCACGCCCTCGGGGAACATGCACGGCATGCCCCTGGCGATCGCGGCCGCCCATGACAACCTGCCAGAGGCGATCAATGATCCGGATACCATGACTCGCCAGCTCTGGCGGCAGCTGCAGGAGCTGGGCGGATCCCAGGGTCCGGCCCTCGATCTGGCAGACCTGATCTACATCGCGGTTCGCGATACGGAGCCCGCTGAAGATGCAACGCTGGCCTCCCATGCGATTCCGGTGGTCCGCACCGAACAGGTGCGGCGCGACGGGCCCGATGCCGCCGCCCGCCACTGCCTCGATTACCTCGCCGCGGTGGATCGGATCTACGTGAGCTTCGATGTGGACGCCCTGGATTCCAGCATCTGTAAGGGCACGGGCACCCCTGTGCCCGGTGGTCTCTGGGCCGATGAGGCCGAGGCGATCCTGCGGTGCCTGCTGGACGACCCGCGGGTGTGTTGCTGGGAAATCTGTGAGATCAATCCCCATCTCGATACGCTCAACACCTTGGCGGAGGTGTCGCTGAGGATTTTCAACAGCGGTCTGGAGCAGCTCGCGGAGCGTCTCACCGCTCCCGGCGGGGTCTGAATGACCCGGGCCGAGCGGGCGTTGCTGGCCTCTGGTGCACGGCTTGCGCTTGTGCACGGCTTGCGCTTGTGCCCAGATCGATCGGGATGACAGGGCCCCATTGCCTGGCGGCGTTCACGGCGCTGGAGGGCGGCCAACCCCCAGCCGCCAGGGTGAGATCCGCCACCACAACGCCCTGACGGCAAAGCTCAGGGCATTGACAATGGTTGCCACACACCACTGCCCATCCCCGGCCTTGGCTACCGACCAACCCACCCTGATCCGCGATTTCGCCTCCCGCTGCCGTGAGCGGATCGAGGAGTTTGAGAAAACCCAGGTGCGTTGCGGTCTGATCGGTCCCTCCGGCAGCGGTAAGTCGTCGCTGATCAATGCCATCGCCGGTGAGCGCATCGCCCGGGTGGGCGTGGTGGAGACCACCAACGATCCCCTGGAGATCAGCCACCGCGGCATCACATTTGTGGATCTGCCGGGCTGCGGCACCCGCCGCTGGCCAAAGGACACCTACGTGGAACGGCTCGATCTGGCCAGCTACGACTGCTTCCTGCTGGTGACGGCCCAGCGCTTCTACGAGAACGACGCCTTCCTGTTCCAGCAGCTGCGGGCCCTTGGCAAACCCTGCTTTGTGGTGCGCAACATGATCGATCGCGCCATTGAAGATGGCCGGCACGACCACGGCCACGACGAGTCCGAGATTCGGCGCATCATTCAGCAGGACATCACCGCCCAGCTGGAGCCGGATCCACCGGAGCGGGTGTATCTCACCTCGGCCCGCCAGCCCGCCCAGCACGACCTTAAGGCTCTGCTGGCCGACATCGGCGCCGCCCTGGCGGGACTGAAGCAATCGCGCTTCGTGGCCGACATGGCTGCCTACGGCCAGGATGCGCTGCAGCGCAAGCGCAAGGTGGCCCAGGAGCGCATCCCCCCCTATGCCGGCCTGGCCGCCGCCAATGGCAGCCTCAATCCCATACCCGGTCTGGATCTGGCTGCCGATGTGTCGTTGCTGCTGAAGCTCGGCGAGGAGATCTCCGCCATCTATGGCCTCACCAGCAGCCAGTTCGATTACATCAAGCGCCTGCTCGGCCCGAAGGCCCTGCCATCACTGCTCACCAAACTTGCCCAGTTCGGCACCAAATATCTGGCCCGCGAGGGCCTGATCGGCCTGCTGAAGCGCCTCGCCAGCCGCGAGCTGAGCCGCCAGTCGATCCGCTGGATTCCCCTGGCGGGGCCCTTGATCGCGGCGGGGATCGGCTGGCAGTCCACCTTCATGCTCGGCGAGCAGCTGGTGGATGAGGCCGAGGCGCTGGCGGGGGAGATCCTGGCCGACATCCTCAGCGGCAACGAGCTGCCGCAGCGGGGCTGAGCCGGCGGCTGCGTGATCAACGTGGTGGTGGGCTGATCCAGCCGTCGCGGCGCCACACCGCCAACCCACCGGAACGGCCGCGGGCCGCTAGCCAGCGGCCATTCGCGCCGCAGGCGATCAGGGCAAAGAAGGCCCCGCGCCGGGGATCTGGTGCCGGCAGGGAGCGTTGCAGGAGCAGCCTTTGGCCGGCGCGGATCTCGAGCTGATCGAACTGGAAGCGCAGCAGGGGCCTGCGCCCCTCCAGCCAGCCGGGCCCCTGGAAGCGCAGCTCTAGGGGCCCGAGCTTCACCGCATTGGTGAGCTTCAGCTCGGGGTGCGGCTTCGGCGCGGGATCTGGGCCGGTATTCGGTCCGTTGTCAGGCCTGGCGTCCGGTTGGGTACTCGCTTCGGTATTCGGTTTGGTATTCGGTTCGGCCTCGATCCGCAGGCTGGCCCCCAGGGCCCGCAGCGCCACTCCGGCGAGGGGAGAGGGCTGCCGCTGTCCCCGGGACCAGACCCTCTCCAGCCGCCAGAGCCCCGTCAGGTCTTTGCTCTCCAGGCCCGATCCCTTCCGCCGGGCCACTTGCTCCAGGGCCTCCAGCTCATCGCCACTGGGCAGTGCCTCCTCGGCAGGCCCGCCTGCGGAGACAGCATCGATCGGAGCTGGCATAGGGGCGTCCGCTGCGCAGGCCCACCTTTGCAGAGATTCATCGATCCCAGATCCGATCAGAATGATTCGATGGCCCACCCGCCACCCCCATTCCGGGGGCGTGCCCTTCGCCTCCCGGAGTCCCTGCACCGCGCCGCAGCCGTGGCCGGCAACGGCGCTCAGTCCCGGATCCACCCGATCGACCATGCCCTGCGGTTGCGCAGTCTCTGGCTGGCCTACCTCCTGGCCATGCTCTTCCACGTGGACCTGGGCCTGATGCCCCTGTTTCATGGCCTCTCGCCGGAGATCGCCGCCCAGGTGCCGCCGGCGCGGCTTGGCTTGCTGTTCTTGGCGATGTTGGTGTATTTCCTGATTCCGCTCGGCGCCTTGCTGCGGATCGCCTGGGCCGCCAGCGAGCCCACGCGGCCCGGCCACTGGCTCCGCTGGCGCCGCACCCATTTCTGGATCAGCGTGGTTTACACCCTCACCAACATTCCCCATCTAGTGGCCGATATCCTCGTGCCCGATTCCCGCGCTGACCAGGTGGCGCTGATGGCGGTGCTGCTGCTGATCGGTGTGCTGATCAACCGCGAGGCCTGGGCCTGGTGGCGCGAGGCCCGACCCTGAGAGCATCGCCGATCCTGGTGCTTGGCGGTTTCCTGATCGGCGCGGAGGCCTATGGGCCGCTGGTGGCGAGCCTGGAGCGGCTCAGTGGTGGGCCGGTGGTGCTGATGCCGGTGTCGCGCCTCGACTGGCTGCTGACGCTGTTTCCCTTCGGCTGGGCGCGGCTTCTCGATCGGGTGGCGCCGCTGGCCGCCGAGCTGGCCGCCCGCTCCCCCAGCGGCCGCATCACCCTGGTGGGCCACAGTTCCGGCGGCATCCTGCTGCGGCTGTTCCTGGCCGATGGACCCTTCGAAGGGCGGCGCTACAGCGGCCGCTGCCTGGCCGACACCCTGGTGATGCTCGGCTCTCCCCATACGGCCCTCAAGGCCACCGCCATGCGGGCCCGGGTGGCGCGGGAGCTGCCGGGGGCCTTCTTCGCCAGCGCCGAATCCGATCCGGTGCGCTACGTGGCGGTGGCGGGGGCGATTGATCTGGCCGAGGAGGCCGGTCAGGCCAGCGCCACGGCCCGCCGGCTAGCCCCCACCGCCTACCGCAACAGCACCGGTGATCCGGCCGATCGGGGCGATGGCCTGGTGCCGGTGGAGTCGGCCCTGCTGGAGGGTGCCGAGGCGGTCGTGCTGGAGGGGGTGGCCCATGGCGGGGCCTTTGGACCCGTCTGGTACGGCACCCCGGCGGTGGTGGAGCGCTGGTGGGCGGCGGTGGCCGGCCCAGCCGGCGGGCCCGCCAGCGGCGCGGCCTGAAGGTCAACTGCGCCGCAACCAGCCCGGTGCACCGGAGAACCACTCGCCCAGGTCGTCGCGGCGGGGATCGAAGGGCCCCTCCGGGCCCACTTCGCCGAGATCCATCTGGGCGAGGAAGCGATCCAGTCCTTCCCTGGGTGTTCCCTGAACCTGGGCGCGTCGAGCCCGGCGCAGCCAGCTCCACACGCTGGGATCGCGGTCGGCGAACTTCTGCACATAGATGCGTTCGGCGAGGCTCACCGGTTCGGCGGCAGCGATGCGGTCGATGATCTCCTGGAGCCGAAGCCTCGTTTTCGGCGTGAGCATGGAGAGGGGGTGCAATGGGGTGGCGGCAGATTCAGCCCGCTGCGCCGATGAAATGGTGGCGAACCGTACCAATCCCCCCGCCATGTCAGCGGATCCCCGTGGTTTCCTGATGCCATCGCTACCGAACTGGATTCGTGGTGCTGAAAAGCGGCGAATCACAGCGCCATCGACCGGTGTTCGGCGTGGCATTGATCAGCTTATGCCAACAATTAGGCAAACAATTTCGTGGTGATGGTTGATGGTTATCTCATGGTCCGCTATGGATCAAGATGCCCGCCCAAAGCCTTGCCCGACCCTTAGCCTCACGGGTCATGGACCAGTTCCACCTCTCCATCCCCGCCCTCGACCTGGACGCCACCCAGCGCTGGTATGTCGAGGGGCTCGGTTGCGTGGCCGGCCGCCGCAGTGCCCATGCCCTAATCCTCGATCTGGGCGGCCACCAGCTGGTGGTTCAGCGCACCGATCCAGGCGATCTGGGCGAGCAGCAGCGCGGCATCTATCCGCGTCATTTCGGGCTGGTGTTCGCTGAGCTGGCCAGCTGGCAGGCCTTGCTGGAGCGCAGCCGCACCGCCGGCCTGGTGTTCGGGATCGAGCCGAAGCTGCGCTTTGCCGGTGATGTGCTGGAGCATCACACCTTTTTCCTGATTGATCCAGCCGGCAACTGGCTGGAGTTCAAGCATTACAGCGACCCAGAGGCGGTGCTCGGCTGCCGCAGCCACACCAAAGTGGGTGATCCCCGCCATGGCTGAAGCTGCGCTCCAATGGCTGCGGTGCCGGTTGGTGGCGGGCCATGGCGTGGCATCGGGCCGGGCCGCCACCAGCCCCTACCCGGCCGGCACGATTCACCTGCAGGCGCCCTATTTCGCGGCCAGGGGCATCGATCTGTCGCCCTTCTTCGCCGGCACCCTCAACCTGGAGGCCGCTCGGGGCCACTGGCGCCTCCGCGACCCCGATGCCCGGGTTGAGGCCCTGGAGTGGACCGATCGCCATCCACCGGAGACCTTCTCCTTCTGGCACTGCCGCCTGCGGGTTCCCGCCGAAGCCGCCGCCGCCGTTGGTTCCGCCGGTCTGGCCGCCCTCATCTATTACCCCCTCCCCGAAACCAAGCGTGCCCACCACCAGGCGCCCAGCTGTTTGGAGCTGCTGGCCCCTTGGATCCCCGGCCTTCACCCCGGAGCGGAGCTGGAGCTGGGTGTCGATCCGGGCCGCTGCCGCCTGATCGATCCGGCCCGGCTGCGGGCGCGGCTGCTGGAGTTCCTCAAGTTCCGCGTGCTGGCGGCCCAGGAGGAGTTCTTCGTGGCGTTCCTGGTGCCCCAGCCCGGTGAGGCCCCAGGGCCGGATCCGAGGCCTTGCCTGGCTCCCGGCTTGGCCGCCCTTGGACCCAGCGCCGCCCTGGATTCCAATCGCTTCCGCACCTGGCTCCAGGCTCTCTGGCCCGAAGCCCTCGATCTCGACGACGCCGACCTGCTGGCCACGCTTGAACAGGCCCGCCAGCTTTATGTGAACTGAGCGATTAGGCCGATTCTAAGCCCTGCTCTTAGAGCTTCCCCGCCAACTGCTCGCAGGCGGGGGGCCGGCCCATTTGCTCTGCCGTTTCCACCGGCCGCCCGAACTGCCGCTGCAGCTCCTGTAGCCGCCGGTTGATCGCGCACTGGGCCTGCCGCCAAGCCAGGCGCTCGGCGGGATCGCTGGGTTCGGCCCCGAGGGCGTCGGCCTCCCGCAGCAGGGGCCGCAGCTGGTCGGCCCACAGCCCTCGCTGGCCTGGGGTGTTCTCCTTCGGCAGATCGCGGCTGAGGGAGGCCTGGTCCCAGGCACTGCGGCGATCGGGCCGCAGCAGCAGCACGGCTCCCAGGCTCAGCAGCAGGGCGACGCTGGCACCGATGAGCACGGGACGTTGACGCACAGCAGCAGGCGAAGGGCGAACGATCCCAGCATGGACTTTGACCCGTGAGGCTGTCCCTCTGGCGCCATCGTGGCAAGGTGTGCAGCACTGATGTCCTCTTGTAACTTTCCGAACCCATATAGGCGGATCCGCGCATCAGTGATCCGCTTACAAACTGTTCGGAGGATCGGGAAAAACGCCACGTATACCCAATAATCGCACCGTCTTCAGCTCATTTCTGTAGCAGCTTCGGCATCGTCTGCACGTTTCTCATAGCAAGGGTGGTCAATCATGTCAGACTCTGTTATTTCGTCTCTGGCCACCCCCACACTCCTTTGTAGCATAGTGAACACCTCTTATGCGGATCCGCCTAAGATGCACCAGTGTTGGTCGTTCAACCATGAGATCCATTGTGGCGCAGTGCTTGTGTCACCTGGCAGCCGGGCGAGTGCTGCGACTTAGGCGGACAGCAGCGGGATTCAGAGCGACATAGGCGGGTCTGCCCAAATAGAAGTTGGACCAAGCCGCTGCGCGGCAGATTTCATGAAGTTAGCATAGACAACTGCCAACTGCTGACAGGGCCCTGGGCAACACGCCTTA
>Ga0207941_1000655_pt1 | contig 9952 bp, 8 predicted proteins | sample LakMenEpi13Sep12_FD_150695 | JGI IMG/M metagenome (GOLD analysis project Ga0207941, IMG submission 150695) | Freshwater microbial communities from Lake Mendota, WI - 13SEP2012 deep hole epilimnion (SPAdes) | ecosystem: Environmental > Aquatic > Freshwater > Lake > Epilimnion/Euphotic zone ...
CGAACAAGGTTGGGAAAAGATTGCCGTAACTACGTTGGAATGAAGAATCTGGCCGTTGTGGATTACCATGCTGATATCCCTCAAGCCTGGTGTGCTCATAACGCAAGCCTGCCTGCACCCCAAATTTTCCAAACTGACGGTTGTAGTTGAAATAAGCAGCGTTGATGTTTTCCTTGTAATCAAACATATTCGTTTTGCTGTAGTCAATGGCCTCACCCCCATTCGAAACCACATAATAGTTGGCAGCATTGGTAGTATTGACGTAACTCGATTTCAAACCAGTTTCAATTTTGGCTTTGCCGAGGCTTTGTGAATAGTCAACCTTGGCAGTGTAAATACGGATCGTCACTGGCAAGTCTCCACGCAAATTTTCCTCATGCAACATATCCATTTTGGGATCAAAGGTGGTATTGGTAAAGGTTTGGGATGTCCTCGCTATGTATCCTGCATAGTCCAGATCTGCAGTCAGTTCTTTACCGGTACTGTCAAACCGGTGACGCAAATTCAGGTTTACGGTTCCGTTTTTCCAGGTATTGTTGTTGTAGGAATTCGCCTGCACAACACTATCCGTTTGCCCAGCTCCATTCATCAGAAAACTTGTACCATTGCTGGCAAAGGATTCCGGATTTCTCAGGCCCGTAGCTACTACCCCAATGGTTGTTTTTTGGCTAAGGAAATAGTCTGCCCCCAATTTTACAGAATAGTTATCGCTGATGTTACGCATATGCGTGAGCTGTTCAAAGATAGCATCTTTGACACCTGTTTGGGGATCGATGAATGTCCGCTTGATCTCGAGATCCTGAAATCCATTCCATTTGCTGTATGACGCGTTTCCAAAAACGTTGAACTTCCCATTGCGGTAGTTAGCGTTAAGGTTGTCATTGCTTCTCCAGTACCTGCCCTGCGTGTAGGCAAGATTCACACTTCCATTGAAGCCGTATTGCTTATTCTTTTTTGTCCTGATATTGATAATCCCTGAGTTGCCAGCAGCATCATATTTGGAAGAGGGGTTGGTCATGATCTCGATCTGTTCAACGAGACTGGATGGCATACTCTTCAAAAGGTTTGCCAGCTCAGTGGGGCCGAGATATGTAGGCTTCCCATCCATCATCACCAGCACCTGTTGCTTGCCTTTCAGGCTGATATTGCCATCATTGTCTACCGTAATACCGGGTGATTTCTCCAGCACTTCCAAAACCGTTGTACCGGCATTTGTCACCGCTGCATCTACATTCACCACCATCTTATCGATCTTTTGTTCGATAAATGGCTTCTTCGATGTTACCGTTACGGTCTCCAGCTCCTTACTTACCGTTTTCAACTTGATGGCGCCAAGGTCCAGCTCGGCTTGTCTCTCGGTAAGGCTGATCCCTGATTTGGACCAGGAATGAAACCCGGTTCCACTGAGGGTCAAGGTGAATGTGCCCATTGGCAAGCGTTGGAAACTAACTTTTCCGTCGCGGTCAGACAACTCCACTTTCACAACGGCCGTGTCCTTTGCGCGGTAAAGTGTAGCCGTGATCGCCTGCAGTTTGCGATGTTCCGGGTCTTCGATGTTCAGACTGATCCGTCCGGTCTGGGCCTGAAGGGTCAGGCTCAGGAAAATCCATGCTAGTGTTAAAATCCCAACTTTTCTCATACGTTTTGTTTTGTTCCTTATGTTAACCAGTACAGTCCAAAACTAAGTACTGTGCATAGCATAGATGCTTGTTTTGTGCTGGATGGCTTATGGACGTGATTTCTGGTGATCACGAACGATGATACGCATGTAGCTACCAAGCGTTACTGAAACAAGCCCGGTTTGGGATGAATGGCAAAAACCTGAGCAGGAGTGGCGGAATGTGTTTCCAGCGGAAAAATGCAGGATCAGGACAATTTGGTTGATGGCTTCCGGCTCAATGCCATGAGGGCAATTCCGGCGATGACAAGGCCTGTAGAGATTAATTCAGCCTGAGTGGGATGAAAGCCCATGATAGAATAGGTTGAATTCACCCTGATTTTCTCAATCAGGAAGCGCTCAACACCGTTAAAGATGAGGTAAAGCCCAAACAACTGACCTGCTGCCTTGAAATGTTTGCGGAAATACCAAAGTACAAAAAACAGGATGGTGCAGGCGATGATTTCATATAAAGGCGTAGGGAATACCAGTGGATTGAGCTGTGTGCAATAGTTTCCAGTACATCCGGCAATAGGCGCTCCCACTTCATTGACATTATGCGGATAGTTATAGGCCCAGAACCAATTGGGAAGAAAATCGAGGCCTTTGAAATAGGTGTGTGGAATGGCATCCATCTGTCCGTATTCCTGGACCAGGTACTTGCTGAATGACTGGTTTTGCATCAGGGTTGACTTGAATTGGTCTGCTGCTGCTGGGATAATGGTGCCATCTGTGTCAAGGGTATAGGCAGTATTGAATATCCCCCAATCTCCGTCCCCGGAAACCTGACAGCCAATACGACCTGTAGCATAAGATAGCATCAATCCTGGGGCAACTGCATCACAAAGGTGTAAAAGCCCGATGTTTTTCCGTTTGGCATACCAAAGAATAACAGCAGCTGCGCAGATCAAACCGCCGTAAAAAGTCAGTCCACTGGGAGAAAGCAGGTTGGCGATCGGATTCTGAATAAAACGGTCCCAGTTCTCCAGATTGTCAAAAAGTTTGGCACCGAGGAAACCTGCAGCGGCAGCCATGATGGTGATGTCTCCTACCCTTTCATGCGGCCAGATGCGTATCGTTCTTTTCTCCGGTTGCTTCTGTTTTTGTTGATTCTTTTCCCAGAATTTCAATCCGGAAAAAAGGCCACCTAAAACAATGCCACCCAACCATGATCCCTGAGATGAAAAAATATAATCTTGAGGATGTATATCGTCTGCGTTGAAAAAAACGCCGAGGATTTTGTAGCCAACGATGAATCCAAAAACAAAATTTAAAAACAAATCGATGGGCTTTGCTGGCTCACCCACCATCCTGATCTCTTCCTTGTAGGTAAGCAGGCCTTGTTTCTCTTTTCTTCGCAACTCCCTGGACAGCAGCCATGCCGCAAGCACAAAAGAAATCGCTACAAAAAATCCGAAGGAATTGATGTATTTCGTAAAGCCCCAAGGCTCACCGCCAAAGGTCTCTTTCAAAAAATAGTAAAGGTTAGGATACATATCCGCAGATTGGATTGCAAGTATACTTTAAAAACTGTTACCAGTTGACGAAAAAAAAGATCCCGCCGGGGCAGGATCTACTCATCTATATACAAAGCAAATTTGCTTCTTAATTGCAGTATTCACTGAAAGCTGCTATCAGGTTGCTCGCAATCATTTGTGCGGGGCGACCTTCGATCTGATGGCGCTCAATCATGTGCACCAGGTTACCATCTTTGAAAAGGGCGATAGCAGGTGAGGATGGCGGATAAGGCAATAAGAACTCCCTCAATTTGTTCACCGCGTCAATGTCATACCCCGCAAAACTGGTTGTCAGCCTGTCTGGTTTTTTGTCGCTGTTAAACACTGCCATCAAAACTCCAGGACGGGCGCTTCCTGCTGAGCATCCGCAAACTGAATTGATCATCACCAGAGTAGTGCCATCTGCCTTCACGGCCTGCTCTACTTCGTTGATGCTAACTAATTCTTCGAACCCATTGTCTGTCAACTCCTCTTTCATGGGTTGAACTATCTCTGTAGGATACATATGTTATCGTTTTTATTAGAACACAAAATTACTTGATTTTGTTATCTCCACGCCAAGTATGCCACTATGGCGGTTTTAGCAGCGAGACTGTGTCATAATGGCTGCAAATCTGTTGGAAATAAGTACACTTTAGCAGGAAAATTCAAATGGTCTTTGGTTTGTTGGATACCGATTGTCTTCTTAAACTAAAAAACAAAAAATATGACACACGTAAAATTCAACCAACGTCCTGCAGAAAGAAAAATGAACGCGCTGTTTGAAGATTTCTTCAATCATTTTCCAGGCAAGATTTTCAACGATGATGTTGCAGCAGCATACAGCGTACCCGTGAACATCAAGGAAACAGAAAAATCCTACCTTCTGGAAGTGATTGCACCCGGATTCGAAAAGACAGACTTTAAAGTCAATGTTGACCAGAACCTGCTGACCATTTCTGGTGAAAAGAAAACGGAAACCACATCAGCACAGGAGAGACTTGTACGCAGGGAGTTCACTGCCAAGTCTTTCAAACGCAGTTTTACAATGGATGAAAGCGTTAACTGTGAATCCATTCTCGCGAAGTATGAAAATGGCGTGTTGTTTGTTGAGCTTCCCAAAAAAGAAGAAGCGAAAGCACAGCCAAAAGAAATTAGTATTCAGTAAAGATCGCTAAGCAGTTGGCTTTAATATCCTTCCCCATTCCTGGGGAAGGGTTTTTAGTTTTTTAGCGATTCTGCAACTTTGAACATCGAATAAACAATTAATTTAGCGTCAGACGTAAAACAAATATCCATTGAAAATTATCCTGTCGTTTCTATTCCTGTGTTTAACCGCTTCCCAGGTGCTTGCACAGGATCATAAGAAGGACACTATATATCAACTGGAAGCTGTTATCCCCACTGATTCTGCCCTTCGGATAACCAATCTCAATCCTTACTTCACCATCCATGTGGATTCTATCCTGAGTTACGATCTCAAGATCAACAGGGACACATCGATCTTTTTTTGGTATATCAAGCAAGGGCCGGTAGGCTTGCGTCTCGATAAAAATACAGGCAATCTTTATTTTAAAGCAGAAAAGTCTTTTTTCAGAAGTGGCAAATTAAAATACGATGTGCCGTATAGGGTAGATTTAGGTGTGCAGAATATCAACGATCCGAAAGAGCGGGTTGATACTTCGCTCACCATCGTATTTTACAGTACGGAGATCACGTTGTCAAAGATCAAGCCTGGTGTTATTGGAACTGTTTATGCCGAGGAAGGAGATACAGTTCGTTTCAGGATTCAGTGTGAGGATGGCTCATTTCCTATTGAGAAAGTAGTTTACAACACCAATATGCCCATCACCAGTCTCAAACCTGTCAACAAATGCGACGATGAGTTTGCATGGGCCATTCCATTTGATTTCATCCGAGAAACAGACACAGCAAAACAGAAATTGCTCATTATTCAGTTTATTGGTATTGACAAGTTCAGAAACAAAGACACAGCTGATGTTAGAATCTCGGTTAAGCCAGGGATTAATTATCCGCAGAAATACCAGGAGCACCAGGCAGTTACCCAGGAATTGTTGAACTATATCATGAACCTCAAGCTCACGTTTTATGCAATGAGTAAAACCATTAAGTCAAATAAGTCAACCAGGACTGCTTTTGACATTACTGGTTCAACTACTGCATTGGCTGGTACAGTGCTGGCAACTACAGCCAGTAATCCTAATTTGGAAGACCTCGGCAAGATCATGCCCAGTATTGGTCTCACTCTAGTTCCCGTGAAAGAGGCCGTTGCACCAAATAAAATACAGGAGCAGAACACTGCCGCACAGATCCGCGGCATCACCAAAAGGCTAGAGTACATTAAAAGCGAAAATGCGCTTATTGGGGATAGGGATCCGGACGTTCTGGCAAAGACCAGGAAACTGCGGGATGAAATCAAACAGGCTAAATTACAATTGGTGGATCTGCCCGATGTTGAAATGGAAAACATCAGTCCCGAAGACGCCGAGAAATACTTCAATGATCCCAAGGTGATCAAGAAATACAAAATCAAAGTCAACTAATTAGCTAGTAGCTATTAGCTAATAGCTATTGCTTGTCGCAGTCTTTTCTTCGGGTGTCAATCAAGTGTACAATCTTCCAGGCGCCATTGGTTCTCACCAGCTGAAATGAATTGGCGCCGCAGTGCATAAAGTTGCCATCGAAATACAACCGATAAGGTGTCCATACAGATGCAAGATTGCCGTCAACCTGGATTGACCCATAAGTGATCCTTTCATCCAATTGCCCGGCTTTCAGTTTCTTCATCACAGCACCCATTTCTGTATATCCTTGCGTGCGGATACTTCCATCCCCAACGATGGTCTGCAACACGGCAGATGGATGAAACACACCAACCACCATCGCGGAATCAGCATTCTTCATACCCAGAAACATGCGATCAACCGTCTGTTTGATCGAATCCTGGGTAGTCTGAGCCATTGCTGACTGAGTACTTACCACAAGCACTACTCCGAGCAAAAACCTAAATACCAATGTTCTAAAAACCATTTTTGATTTTTGACTTTACTTGATATAGCCCAGGATCTTCAGCATACTTTGTGAGGTCTGTTCCTTTGCATAAAGCCAATCCACCAGTTTTCCGTTCCTGTCTCTTTCAACAATTACGTGTTTGGGCGAAGGAATGAGGCAATGCTTGATCCCTCCGTAACCGCTGATCTGGTCCTGATATGCGCCGGTATGGAAGAATCCCAAATAGAGCGGCTCTTTATCTTTTTCTGTTTCCCCGTTGGAATGTACTTTGGGAAGAAACACTTCATTGATATGTTCTTCTGAATCGTAGTAATCATGGCTGTCACAAGTAATTCCTCCCAGCACTACCCGTTGGTAATCGTTCTCCCACTTGTTGACCGGTAACATCAGGAATCGTTCCCCTATACCCCAGGTATCTGGTAGTGTAGTGATGAATGATGAATCAATCATGTACCAGGTCTCTCTGTCGTTCTGATTTTTTTGCCCGATGACACTGTAAATATGTGCCATGCTTTCACCAACGGTATAGCTGCCGAACTCCGTATAGATATGAGGCATTTTAACCTTAGCCTTTTTGCAAGCCCTCTTGATGTTCCCTACGATCTCGTTCACCATGAACTGGTAATCGTATTCGAATCCAAGGGAATGTTTTATGGGAAAACCGCCACCAATATTGATAGAGTCAAGCTCGGGACAGATTTTCTTCAACTGGCAATAAAGGTTTACAACCTTGTTCAGTTCAGACCAGTAATAAATATCATCCTTGATCCCCTTGTTCAGGAAGATATGCAACATCTTCAACTGAAACTTATCTTCATAACCTTCGATATTATCTACATAAAATTCCAGGATATCTTTTGCCCTAAAGCCAAGCCTGGACGTATAGAATGGGAAGGTTGGTTCTTCTTCTGCAGCAACCCTGATGCCTAGTTTAAACGGCACTTTTACAGAGCGTTTATAAGCATCCAGTTCTTCCTTGTTGTCCAGTACGGGAACTACATTCTTAAATCCGGTATTCAGCAGTTTTGCGATGCGGGATGTATAAGAACGTTGTTTATACCCATTACAGATGATGAAAATATCCTTGTTGATCTTTTTCTTTTCATAGAGTTTGTTGATGATCTCTATGTCATATGCATATGAAGTTTCCAGGTGGATATTGTGCTTCAATGCTTCTTCCACTACGAATGAGAAATGGGAACTCTTGGTGCAATAGCAAAAGAAATAATCACCTTCGTATTTATGCTTCTTGAACGCATTGGCAAACATGTCTTTGGCCTTATTGATCTGCATACCAATCTTAGGTAGGTAGGAGATCTTCAGGGGCGTTCCGTACTTTGTAATCAGGGATTTGATATCAAGACTGTTGAACTGCAGGTATCCGTTTTCTACATGGAAGCCTTCCTGGGGAAAATAGAAAGTCTGTTTTACCAGGTCAGTATATGTATTGTTGCTCAATGCCGGTTTTGTAATTTATGGTAATGAAATGGGAATGATGAAGGCAAAAATATAGGATAAAAATAAAAAACCGGATATGAAGTTGTCATATCCGGCTCTATTTTGTCAAGTTCTTGTTTATTTAACAGAGGCAACAAGGCTTTTGAAGCTGGTGGGCTCATTCATGGCCAGGTCAGCCAGAACCTTCCTGTCAAGTTCAATTCCCTTTACTTTGAGCTTGTTGATGAACTCAGAATAGGTCAGACCTTCTTCGCGAACAGCGGCATTGATCCTGACGATCCACAGGGCCCTGTATTCACGCTTCTTCAATTTACGGCCAACATAACGGTACTGAAGACCTTTCTCCAGAACGTTTTTGGCAACGGTATATACATTTTTACGCTTACCGTAAAAACCTTTGGCTTGTTTGAGGACGCGCTTCCTGCGCGCTTTTGATGCTACAGAGTTTACTGAACGAGGCATATCTTAAGATTTTTAAAGTTAATGGATGGGTTATTTCAACCGGAGGAGCCTTTTTACAAAATCAGTATTGGCTTTATTGACTTCACCTTCAATGCGGTAAGCACGCTTACGTTTGGAGGTTTTTTTGGTGAGCAGGTGACCTCTATAAGGCTTCCTGTACATGATCTTTCCGGTTGCGGAAACTTTAAAAGTCTTTTTTGCCCTGGAATGGGTTTTAACCTTTGGCATTGCTTTTCTTTTACATATTACCCTGCTGGTGGCCCTGCACAGGCAGAACGCTTTTGGAACCGTTTGGGTTAATTGGGGAGCAAAGGTACGTTGATCATCTGAGAAAAACAAACCCTTTCGTGCTTAGGGTGAGGGTTTAGGGTGAGGGTTTAGTAGGGATTAGGCTAAACCCTCACCCTAAAAACTCACCCTATTTTAATCCTTGCCACACATTATTTTCCCTCACGCCATCAGGATATACCATCCCGGGGTCAATGACCACTTTTCTGACTTTCTCGGTGGTGGGTATCCTGACATCGTAGGTAGCGTCATGCTGCCAGATCTCTACCGGGAGGATCTTTTGGATCACCTTTCCGGACGCCATTGTCACCTCAAGGATCACCGGCATGGCCATCTGATCCTTATTCATCAAACTCACCACTACCCCGCCTTCAGTAGTCTCTACATTTGTAATGGCCTGGTCCAGTTTGTAGTTTTCGAGGATCATACCCTTCCAGAACCAGTATAGGTCCTCGCCAGTACTGCTTTCGATGCTACGGAAGAAATCCCAGGGTGTTGGGTGTTTATAAGCCCAATCCGCCACATATTTCCTTAAGGCATAGTCAAACCTTTTCGCTCCCAGGATATGACTTCTCAGCAGATACAGCGCATAACCGGGTTTTGCATATAGGTTGATCCCGATATTGCCTTCCTGCATTCCATCAGGCGTCAAAAACACTTTCTCGGCTTGCTGACCAGTCATTCTCCGGCCCGCCATCAGTCCATTCATAGGGGCTTGCTGAAATTCTCCTTTGTTGAAATCCCCAGAGGATATCTCGTTGATGAAGGTGTTGAACCCTTCGTCCATCCATCCATACCTGCGTTCATTACTTCCCACAATCATCGGAAACCAGGTATGTCCAAACTCATGGTCCGTAACGCCCCAAAGATCCTCTCCCACGTCTTTCCATCCGCAAAAGACGATGCCAGGGTACTCCATCCCACTCACATTGGAAGCTACATTCACCGCTGCCGGGTAAGGAAACTCAAACCATCGCTTTGAATAGTTTTCAATAGAAGTCCTTGTAAACTCGGTGCTTCTCGTCCAGCCATTGGGTGTGGCCGATTCTACGGGATAGGCCGACTGCGCAAATGCAGCTTTGCCACTGGGCAGGCTGATCTTTGCACCGTCCCAAATAAATGCTTTTGAACTGGCCCACGCAAAATCCCGGGTATTGAAAATCTTATACTTCCAGGTGAGGCTTGGTTTCTTTACAGTAGTGGCCGGGTTACCGATCTCTTCCTGCTTCTTGATGACCACCGTCTTTGTACTGGCCTTGGCTTCCTGGTATCGTTTCAACTGATCCGACGTCAGCACTTCCTGTGGGTTGGTCAATTCACCAGAGGCCACCACCACATGGTCAGATGGAACCGTAACACTCACATCGAAATCACCATACTCAAGATAGAATTCAGATGGGCCGAGATATGGATCTGAATTCCAGCCTCTTATATCATCGTAAACGCAAACTCGCGGATACCATTGGGCCATTGAAAAGATCCGTCCTTTGGCGGTATTAACCCAGCCGGTACGATCAGCTCCATGTTCTGGCACTACATAACTGTAATCGATCCGAAC
>Ga0207941_1000656_pt1 | contig 9940 bp, 8 predicted proteins | sample LakMenEpi13Sep12_FD_150695 | JGI IMG/M metagenome (GOLD analysis project Ga0207941, IMG submission 150695) | Freshwater microbial communities from Lake Mendota, WI - 13SEP2012 deep hole epilimnion (SPAdes) | ecosystem: Environmental > Aquatic > Freshwater > Lake > Epilimnion/Euphotic zone ...
AAAGCCTCTGCACATATCCCCTTAAGGTAACAAATTGTTGCATGCGTTCGTAAACCGGAATAAAGGCATTAACTTATCAGACAATCTTCAGATTATGAAACCATGGCTTCTGGTCCTCGCTTTGTTTTTCAGCGTTCCGTCTTTTGCACAACAACCCACCCGCATCACCTGGGATAGCTGGGGCGTGCCGCATATCTCGGCCAACACAGATCAGGAACTGTTCTATGCCGAAGGCTGGGCACAGATGCAGCTGCATGCAGACCTGATCACACAATTGTATGGACGCTCACGGGGACGCGCAGCCGAATATTGGGGCAAAAAGAAATTGCAGGAAGACATGATGGTTCACACGCTTGGGTTTCCGGAGATCGCGGAAACATGGACCAAACAGGCTGATCCTGCATGGCGGGTGTTGGTGCAAGCGTATATCAGGGGGCTCAATGATTATGCAGCGGCGCATCCGGAAGCCATTGACCCCATCAACCGTGCTATCCTTCCCTTTGTGGAAACCGATGTGGCCTCTCACCTCGCATTTGTGGTATTCAGCAGGTTTGTAGGCGGCGGTGAGCTGGGGTCTGCAATTGAATGGAAGGAGATGGGATCCAATGCGGTTGCCATCGGCCCAAAAAAATCGGCTTCTAAAAAAGCGATGCTGGTGATGAATCCGCATCTTCCGTGGTTTGGTGAATTTCTTTTTACGGAGGTGCACATGATGAAACCTGGTAACAATATGTATGGTGCCACGCTGGTAGGATTTCCAGGCATCGCGATTGCTTTCAATGAAAACCTGGGCTGGAGCCACACCAACAATACCATCGATAATGCAGATACTTATGAATTGGATCTGAAAGATGGCGGTTATATTCTGGATGGGGTGAAGAAGGATTTCGAAGTGCGTAAGAAAACCATCAAGGTAAAAGGTGAAAACGGGCAATTGCAAAACGAAGAGATCACGATCCTCAAGGCAGCGCAGGGACCTATCGTAAATATGGGCAAGACGAAAGCGCTGGCCATCCGGATGGCCGGGGAAGACAGACCCAATATGGGTTACCAGTGGTGGAAAATGCTGCAATCTAAAAACCTGCAGGAATTTGAATCTGCATTGAAGATGGCGCAGATCCCTTTTTGGAATGTGATGTATGCAGATAAACAGGGGAATATTTTTTACCTCTTCAATGGGTTGGTGCCAAAACGGTCATCGGGCGATTGGGCATTTTGGGGTGAGCACATCAAGGGCAATCGGTCTGCCGATATCTGGACCAGCTACCATAGTTATGATGAACTGCCGAAGGTGAAAAATCCAGCAACAGGCTGGCTGCAGAATACCAACGATCCGCCATGGAGCAGTACGTTGCCAAGAGCTTTGGATGCCAATAAATTTCCACCGTATATGAGTCCGAGGTATATGGATTTCCGCACACAGAGTTCCGTGCGCATGTTCCAGGATGATGCGTCTATTACCTATGATGAGTTGGTGGCTTACAAACACTCCACGCATATGGAACTGGCGGACAGGATTCTGGATGACCTGTTCACGGCTATTGATCAATATGGTAATGATGTGGCCAAAGAGGCTAAAACAGTTTTACAAGCCTGGGACAGAAATTCAGATGCCGGCAGCAAGGGCGCGGTGTTGTTTTACCTGTGGGCAGAAACCATGAATGTCTATGATGAAAAAACATATGCGGTAAAATGGGACGAGAACAATCCGAGGGCCACACCGGATGGATTGTCGAACCCTAAGGACGCAGTGACCAAACTGGAAGAAGCGGCGATGAACTTGAAAAAGATCAATGTGAAACTGGATGTCAGCTGGGGCGATGCGGTACGTTTGAAATCAGGTAATATCAATCTTCCGGCCAATGGAGCAGACGGATCTGTAGGTGCGTTCCGTGTCTCCTGGCCGCGAATGGGCGAGGATAGAAGGTTTCAGATTTCCGGTGGTGATTCATGGGTGGGCGTGATGGAGTTTGGCGAAAAAGTGAAGGCGCAGGTGTTGCTGAGCTATGGCAATGCCACCCAGAAAGGTCATCCCAATGCGGGAGATCAACTGAGGCTCTATGCCGAGAAAAAACTACGTGTGCCCAATTTTTACCCTGCGGATGTGCAAAAAAACAAAGTACGTGCGGAAGTGCTGAAGAACGGTAAGTTTGTGGAAGAATAACTCCGTTATGCGATTCCTACTTGCTTTGATCTGTTTGGTGTGTGCTACTCCTTTGTTTGCGCAAGAGCAGATCACCTATGATTCTGAGAAGCAGAAACTCTATGCCCGATTGACATCAAAGCCCATAGGGCCGAATTACTCGGCACAGATCAACCAGTTTTTTAATAGCACCTGTGATTCATTGATCAATGCGGGTACCCGTGTAGATGAGGAGCCAATCAAATCAACACTGACCAAGTATTTCCAGGCTACGCTTACGGAACTGGAGAAACAGAATATGTCCGCGCTTCGTGTGCCTAATCTGAACGACAATTTTCTTCGCGTCTTACGGTCTTACAAGCGTGAGCCGTTGAAAGAAGTCTTCCCTGCTGTGGGCATTGTGCGTACGAGAATTCTTGCCGCCGCCTTCAGGGGTACGCCGGCGGGAGATACCATTCGTTCCTTTACAGACCTCCGGGAGATGATGTACTCCCCCACCCTGATTCCGGGAAGGCTTGATAAACCACAGTTTGCACCTTACAGGGATACGATGATGGGATATCTTGCCAATCATGAACCTGAATTTTTCATCAGCGAACTGAAGAATAATCTACAAATGCAGGATCTGGCTATCCGATCCAAAAACCTTACCGTAAAAGCAATTACACCCCTGCAAAACGAAGAGCATCTGACGGAAATGCTTCCGTTTGGCCTCGCGTTTCAGGAGCAAAGGGTGAAGCCGGATGATATTCGTAAAATCATCGATAAACCCGTAGCCTATTATACAGCGTTCACTACAGAAATGCTGGCCTTGAATGCCAGTGATGACCTCAGCAGAAGAGATTATCTGCGTACGTATACAGAAGACCTTAATAACGTGTTGTGCGAGTATTATGTGGAACCCATCAATGAACTCCATGAAAAACCAGACGCTATTCGCTTCAAGGCATTAACGGGGATAACTACACAGAATCTTTACTTCGTGATTCTCGGCGGTGAAAGCATGTTCTATACCTCCAGTTTCATGTACGTGTTCAATAAATTTCTCAAGGATACCGGTAAAGAAGGTGTAGATGGATTTTTTGAAAAGATCAACTATTACCGCTTTGGTGATTTCCTGAATATTATTTCAGGATATGGTGTTCTTGGCAAGCTGGCTACTCACATGAATGAGGAAAAATTTGCCGAGGCGCTTTCTAAATACATGAGCAGATCCCTGAAGACGGATATGACAGACAAGGAGCTTATCTTAAATGGGATGAACTTGTCTGAAATTCTCAATGGTCTGAAGAACAGTGAAAAGATCAGGAATATTCTCCTGGCTAAGCTTGACCAGATGCGTGCGGAACAACCCAGCAGTAATGTTATGTTGCAGCGGATGTTGGCAGGCTTCAAGGATATTTTGCTGGACAAGGATAACAGCAAGCTCAAAGAAGTGGAGAAACTTTATGAGGTATTGCATGTTGACCGACTTAAAACAAAAGACACCATTATACAAGCTGCATTATTTTATGACGATACAGATGGTGCGGCTTCTTATGCCAACTACATGCAACTCTTTCCTGCTGCCAAATGGGATAAGGAAGACAAGGGCAATTACCTTGTTCTTCGGTCCAAAGAAGGAACGCCGATGATCGTTTATTGTAATAAACCCAATACAAAGGTCAAGGATAATGCGGCACAAAATGAAATGCTGCAGGCTATTACAGATGCCAATCAGGTGATCACATCATTTTTACACAGAGGTCACAGTTATCATTTGTATAAAAGCCTTCGGAAGCTTCCGGCTTCTGCACAGTTTGTGTACCTCGGGTCCTGTGGCGGGTATAACGATGTGTCAAAAGTCTTTCAGGCCAATCCAGACGCGCATATCATTTCCACCAGAAACATCGGCTCCAAATATGTGAATGATCCCATCCTCAACCAGGTTACAGCAGATATGCTGGCCAACAGGGATGTGAACTGGAATGAACTTTGGAAAAACCTGGACGCCAGTTTCACCAATAAGACCGCGAAGGACCTCTTCACGTCTTATATCCCACCCAATAAATACATTGGCATCATGTTTATACGGGAGGTATTCAATTTCTAACCCCTCTGTATCAAATCCCAATGTTTATTCGTAAAAAAGCAGTCGAGTTAATATCTTTACCGACCGGAACCTGAAATACAGGTATCGTAAAACAGCATATTCACCATTAAAAAAAATGATATGAAGAAAATTTTCACACTCATCGCCTTCGCATTGATCGCTTCAGTAGGATTTGCACAGGATGCAACTGATGTACAAGCAGAATTGAAAGCTTTGCAAGACGCATTTGGCAAGGACAAGGCTGAACTGGTAAAACAGTATATGGCTATTCCCGCAGAAAAAGATGCTGCTTTCTGGGGTGTTTATGATCAGTATGAGACCGCCAGAAAATCCATCGGAAAATCTAAAGCGCAACTGATCGCTGATTATGCAAACAGCTATGCAGATCTGGACGATAAGAAAGCAGCCGATCTGATGAAGCGTAAGGCAGATATTCAGGATGAGTATACTAAAATGACCCGTAAATTTTTCCCTCAGTTTTCAAAAGTTCTAGGCGGCACACAGGCGGCTAAATTCTTCCAACTGGAAGACTACCTGAATAACATCATGAATTTGGGTATCCAGAATAATATTCCTTTTATCGGCGAGATCGATAAAAGCAAGATCGCACCAAAAGGATAGTTGAACATTATGATACGTTTTTAAAAGTCCCGCCCAATGGCGGGATTTTTTTGTGCCGATGAACTGAATTACATGAGTGGCAAAAACTTAAGCAGAAGAAATTCTAGCTTGCCATTCTAAAGACAACTGATATGAAAAAGTATTTTCTCCTGTTGCTGTTTATCGCCTGCTTATCCGCAGTGCAGGCGCAATTAAAACTTCCGAATACGGATGTGAACTATCCTTCTTCGGTAGGCAGGACCCTTGGGACGACTGAGATCAATATCCATTATAACGCACCCGGTGTGAAAGGCCGGGAAGGCAAGATCTGGGGAACGGATATTGCACCCTACGGTTTCGAAGTACTTGGTTATGGTTCCGATATGCCTTCGCCCTGGCGTGCGGGTGCCAATGAATGCACCACCATCAGCTTCAGTACCGATGTGTTGATCAATGGGAAAAAGCTTCCCGCGGGCAAGTATGCGCTTTTCATTGCGTTATACCCAGACTCCTGCACCCTGATCTTTAACCGCAACACGGAAAGCTGGGGTGCGTATTTCTATAACAAAGAACTGGATGTGCTGCATGTGGGAACCACCCAGCAAAAAGACAGACCCGCTTCCGTTGAACGGTTGACCTATAGTTTCGGAAACCAGACCAAAAATAAAGTGGAGGTTGCGCTCGAGTGGGAAAAATGGCGGATTCCATTCTCAGTTGAAATTGATTTTGTACAAACCACATTGACGTCTATCAGAACACAATTAACTTCTGAATTAGGTTTTGACCCTCCATCGCTGGAATCAGGAGCAACCTGGTGTCTGCAGAACAATCTGAATTACGAAGAAGCGCTGGGATGGATCAATAGGGCCACGGATCCAAGTCTCGGCGCTGTGCAATCTTTTAGAGCACTGAACACCAAAGCGGGTCTTCTGGAAAAACTGGGCAGAAAAGCCGAAGCCGATCAAACCATCACCACCGCACTTGAATTGGGCTCTGCCGTTGAACTTCATCAGTATGGTCGCCAGCTCCTCGCGCAGCAAAAAAACCAGGAAGCGATGGCCGTATTTGAAAGGAACTGGAAAAAGTATAAAGGTGCATGGCCTACCAACGCGGGCATGATGCGCGGCTACTCAGCGATGGGAAACTACAAAAAAGCGCTGGAGCACGCGAAACTTGCGCTGGCACAAGCACCTGATGAACAGAATAAGAAGGCATTGGAAGCAGCGGTTAAGACGTTGAGTGAAGGGAAAGCGCTTTGAAGAAAGGGAGAAGTGAAAGGGAGAAGTGTGAAGCCTGACTTCGCACTTCTCCCTTTATCTTCTCCCTTTCAAATTTTCTTAGATCATCTTTTACACGAACCTCCGCCACATCCCGTATTACTCAGGCCCATGATCAGCAGCATCGCGCCGCCAAGACCGAGCACGGTATCCCTGCTCACGATGGCAAACACAAGGGCTGCTACACCTGTGACGGCTCTGAACACCCTGGACCAATGCCAGTTTGTAGTAAGTACTTTTCTTACTTGAGTTTTTGAAGTAGTGTATCCCATGCTCCGCCATTAATTGCTTCAATACCTGATTCATTCAGCGTATGCAGGGCTATGCCGCTGCGATTGCCACTTCGGCAACAAGTGATGACCTTCTTGCTCTCCAACTCATCGGCTCGGAAACTCAATTCCTCGAGGGGAATGTTTACCGATCCGGGAATATGGCCTGATGCAAATTCGCCGGCAGACCTTACGTCTACAACAACGGCACCATCAGTCACCATCTTTTTGTAGTCAGGTTTCTCGGTTGCTTTAAATATCGATTGTAAAAAACTCATATTGTTTATTTTATCCTTTAACGATTTCGTTTCCATTAGCGATCCAGTCGTTATAACTGCCTGAATAGTTCAATACATTTTTATAACCAGCCTTTGTCAACAATGAATATCCGATGGAAGCTCTGTCGCCACCCTGACAATGAATGATCACGGTCTTGTCTTTACTGACTTTGTCCAGATGCGATGGCAGTGTGCCTACAAAAACATGATCGGCACCCTTCAGGTGACCCTGCTTAAACTCAGCGGCACCGCGCAGATCCACGATCTGAACGTTGTTCTGCACCATATGTTTTTTCACCTCTGCAGCACCTATGATCTTCACGGTTTCCAGCCTTCCACCACCTTCAACATAGGCATCAACAGAAGGAACATATCCCATGATGTTATCAAGGCCAATGCGCATGAGTTTTCTAGTGATCTCCTCGGTCTGGCCTTCGTCAGCCAGGATCATGAACGGCTCTTCATAGTTCAGGTACCAACCTGCCCATGTTGCCAAAGCATTATTGTTTTGAATGCTGATGCTGCCCGGAATAAATCCTTTTGCAAAATCAGCCTTGTTTCGGGTATCGATCAATTTAACGCCTTTGTTCATCGCCTCCAGCATCTCGTGATTGTTGAGCTTCTTTAAAACCGGCACCGAGGTAAGCAGTGGCCTGTTTTCTTTGTTGAGCTTTTTCATCATCGCGAAATACTTCGGTGGCTCGGGCTGATCCTCCAGTAGATAGTTCACAAATCCTTTCTCATCATTGCCAAAACGGAAGGCCCAGTTACGCACTTTTTCGTAGCCCACCGTAGTACTCGGTACCGCACCCAGCGCTTTACCACAGGCAGAACCTGCACCATGGCCGGGCCATACCTGGATATAATCAGGAAGCTTATTGAAGGCCTGGATGGATTGATACATCTGGTGCGCGCCCACATCTTGCGTGCCTTTCATGCCTGCGGCCTTCTCCAAAAGATCGGGCCTGCCGATATCACCCACAAACACGAAGTCGCCAGTAAAGAACATCACAGGCTCAGGTGAAGCCGGTGTGTCCGTCAGCAAAAAGCTGATGCTCTCTGGCGTATGTCCGGGGGTATGCACCACATCAATTTTGAGATTGCCCACCATGAAGCTGTCGCCATCCTTCAATCCTTTATGGGGAAATTCATAGAGCCAGCCTTCGCCACCTTCATCGGATAAGTACATCTCTGCACCCGTCAAGGCCGCCAACTCCCTCGATCCCGATAGGAAATCAGCATGGATATGGGTCTCCAGGATGTGTGTGATGGTCATGTTGTTCTGCTTCGCGATCTCGATATATGTATCTACGTCGCGCTTAGGGTCTATCACGGCAGCTACACCAGCCTTCTGGCAACCAATGAAATAGCTAGCCTGAGCAAGGGATTTGTCGTACACGTGTTGGAAATACATATTAGGATGTCTTGTTTAGTCCTGCAAATTTCGTGTGTCTGCAAGGGTTTATTGGTGACAAAAATCACGTCAGTTCGCAGCTGCGACCTGCGACCTCTGCGACCTGCGACCTCTGCGACCTGCGACCTCTGCGAACTGCGAACTATTTGTTAATCTGGCCAACCAGAATATGGAATACCGCCCTAAAACAGTCTCCTAACCATGCTGCTGCTGTTATTCCTGTTCAATTTCATTGCGGAGATCCCCGCCCCTTCTGGTTATCAACGAGTGCCTACGGATGCCTGGGGTATTTACCTCCGACAACTACCCTTGAAAAAAGACGCCACCGTTTACCTCTATAACGGAGAGAAAAAAAGAAACCAATCCGCCCAATACGCCGTGGTTGACCTATCCGTTGGCAAGCGCGACCTACAACAGTGTGCCGATGCGGTGATGCGCCTCCGTGCAGAATATCTGTATGCTCAGAAACGATACCAACAGATCGCGTTCACCTCAAACGCCGGCAAAGTATACCGGTTCACCGCACCCTATACACACGAGCACCTCATGCAATACCTTACGGAAGTATTCACGTATTGCAACTCCGCATCTCTTGAAAAAGAACTGAAACCAAAGGACATCCGGAACATCTCCATCGGCGATGTTTTCATCAGGGGCGGATTTCCCGGGCATGTGGTCATTGTGGTAGATCTTGTTCAGGATGCAAAAGGAAACAAACGCTTCATGCTCGCCCAAAGCTATATGCCCGCGCAGGATATTCATCTGCTCAAAGGAGAAATGGGGCCATGGTATAGCGCCGAAGAAGGTGTCATCAATACGCCGGAGTATACCTTTCATTCCTCACAGTTACGTTCATTCTAGCAATTGGCAATTAACAATTGGCAATTGATAATTAGCACTGGCTATTAGAAGTTAATATTGGCTTTTGGAAGTTAGTGACGCCCACCAAAATCCAACCATCAAACACCAGTGCCAATTGTAAATTTCCAATTGCCAATTGTTAATTGCTAAAGCGGAATATTCCCATGCTTCCGCCTCGGCCGCTTATGCACTTTATTCTCCAGCATCGCGAAACTCTTGATAAGTTTCTTGCGGGTGTCCCTCGGCTCAATCACTTCGTCAATGAACCCGCGCTCTGCGGCGGTATATGGATTTGCGAACAGGTTGGCGTATTCTTTTTCTTTCTCCAAAAGCTTAGCCGCAGGATCTTCAGCCTCAGCTATTTCTTTTTTGAAGATGATCTCCGATGCACCCTTAGCGCCCATCACGGCAATCTCTGCCGTGGGCCATGCATAGTTCATATCGGCCCCAATATGTTTGGAGTTCATCACATCATACGCACCGCCATAGGCCTTTCTCGTGATCACCGTTACCCGCGGCACCGTAGCCTCACTCAATGCGTACAACAATTTGGCGCCATTGGTGATGATGCCGTTCCATTCCTGGTCCGTGCCCGGTAAAAATCCCGGCACATCCACCAACACCAACAACGGAATATTGAAACAATCGCAGAAACGCGTGAACCGTGCACCTTTCACGGAACTATGAATATCCAACACACCGGCCAGACTCGCAGGCTGGTTAGCCACGATGCCGATGGATCTCCCGGCCAACCGCGCAAAACCCACTACAATGTTGTCTGCATAGTCTTTGTGGATCTCGAAAAAACTTTCCTTATCCGTGATCCCTTCAATCACGGAACGAATATCATATGGTTGGTTCGGGCTTTCAGGCACAATACTGTCCAGCTCAATCCGTGTTTCATCGCCTAACGTATACGGCAACTTCGGCAACACATCCTCACAATTCTGCGGCATATAGCTCAGCAATTTCTTCACCTGTTCAATGCAGTCTTTATCATTCACCG
>Ga0207941_1000659_pt1 | contig 9932 bp, 2 predicted proteins | sample LakMenEpi13Sep12_FD_150695 | JGI IMG/M metagenome (GOLD analysis project Ga0207941, IMG submission 150695) | Freshwater microbial communities from Lake Mendota, WI - 13SEP2012 deep hole epilimnion (SPAdes) | ecosystem: Environmental > Aquatic > Freshwater > Lake > Epilimnion/Euphotic zone ...
CTCAATCCATTACTTACACCACGGAAGGGTCTTCTCCAAATCGTGTTTTTGTTGTTCAATGGAAAAATGTTGAACGTAAAGCGATGACCGGTGTTTTCAATTTCCAAATTAGATTATATGAAACAACCAACGTAATTGAACTTCATTATGGTTTTTGTTTCCCGGATGATACTGCACCGATAACTCCTCAAGTTGGGCTTAGAGGTCCTTCTAATATTTTTTTACAAGGCCATGTGAATAACAGACTCCAAACCGGAGCCAATGTTAATAATGCTTGGTTTGGAAAAAGTGTGACAGGAACAGCAAATAATAATACGATGAGAACCAGCATTGCTGAGTTTCCTGACAATGGATTGGTTTATACATATACACCACCACCTGCCTGTAGTAGCCTTCCCGTAGCGGGAGCTCCAGCTAATTTGTTAATTGGTTCATCAAGCATTACTACTTCAGCTTTTGTAGGCAACTCTTTTATTCCGGTTGCTTCGCCGGTTGTTCAATATATGGTTTTAAGAAGTACAGTCAATACACCGCCAGATGGATCGATATTGACAGATGGTGTTTTTTATGCTAATGGTTCAACAATTGCAGGAACCTATTTTGTGGTTAGTAATAACAGTACTAGTTCATTTGTTCAAACCGGTTTAACCCCTAATACCACTTATTATTATTGGGTTGTTCCTTTTAATGGAATATGTCTTGGTGCCCCTTTTTACAATTTAGCAAATTTGATTTCTGCCAATCAAACTACGTGTATTCCGGCACCGGCATTATTAGCAACTACCGGAGTTACAGGAAACGGTTTCACAGCAAATTGGAATCCCGTAGTGGGAGCAACAGATTATTTGATTGATGTTTCAACAAATTCAACATTTACAGCATTAGTTCCTGGTTTTATTGGTATTTCTTCGGGTGGATTAACAACCTATTCGATAGTTGATTTGCCTCCAATGACTTTATACTATTATAGAGTAAGAGCTGTTGGGTTAGGTTGTGCCATTAACAGTAGTTTTGGTTTAGCTAACTTGTCACTTACTTGTGGTTATTATTTTGTTCCCTATACTCAAAACTTTGATTCAACAGCGGTTAATGCAATTCCAACTTGCACCACTGTAGTAAATGATAATGCCGATGCTTTTCAATGGTCAACTCAAGCAATTAACCCGGCATCAACACCAAGGGCATTATACCTTAATAAGAATCCTGCAGTAAACATGGATGATTGGTTTTTTCTACCCGGGATTAAATTAACTGGTGGAACTACCTATCGACTTACCTTTCGATATAATTCGTTAGCCAATGGAACTTTTACAGAAAAATTAAGAGTTAGAATTGGCGATGGTCCTTCTGTGGCCCAAATGAATGTGACAATCTTAGATTTACCCAATATTATTAATACGGTTTACCAATTAGCAACTGTCGATTTCACTCCAGTTACTACGGATGTGTATTATTACGGTTTTCAAGGATACAGTTTTGCCAATCAAAGTTATTTGGTTATTGACGATATCAACATAAAAGTTGCTCCTACTTGTTTTGAACCCGAAAACTTAGCTTTAGCTATTTCCGGTATTACAACGTCAACTATTAGTTTTGATCCACCCCTAACCGTTCCTTCACAAGGATATGACTATTTTCTGTCTAATTTACCAACAGTACCTTCAGGAGCTACTACGCCCACAGGGTCTTTACCTTTTGGTTCTACTTCATTGAATTTAGTTGGACTCACGGCCTCCTCACAATATTACCTATGGATTCGTGGTAATTGTGGACCGGGAAATGTAAGTATATGGAGCCAAATTCTTGATTTTAGTACGGATTGTAATCCGCCAACTTTTACAACAATTACACCAGGTATACGTTGTGGTTTAGGTTCGGTCACGCTAACTGCTATACCTAACACAGGTTCTGTAACTGAATGGTATAATTTACCGGTTGGAGGAACGTTACTAGCTACAGGCAATTCTTATGTTACTCCGTCTTTGTCTGCTTCTACTACTTATTATGCTCAGGCAAAAGCAGCCGGGGCAATTGCCACACTAGGGGCAACTAATCCAAATAATATACCCGGTGCTAAAAGTATTTATAACGTCGTTGCTGCAGTAAACTTAACCATTACTACCGCTACACAATTAGTAGGGTTTGATATTTTTCCAATTTCTTCCGGACAAAATGGCTTGCTGGTTATCAGAAATTCATTATCGGTAGCAGTAGCTTCGATTCCTTTTACTACTTCAGTAGTTGGAGGAAGTACTCCGCAAACTATCCCTATCAATTATAATTTTGTGCCCGGTAATTATACAATTGCCATGTCAACCGTACCAACTTCCGGTTTAATGAGTAATATAGAAAACGTTGTTTATCCTTATAGTAACTCAGTGGCCAACATCACCGGAAACAATTTTGATAATTCCTATTACCTTTATTTCTATAATTGGAAGTTTACTACAACTTGTTTATCTACCATGACTCCTATTTCAGCTACTGTTACAGTACCTCCGGCTATTGGATTAAGTGCGGCTTCTGATACGATTTGTAGTGGTGAATCTACCTTTAATGTTTCCGTAGTAGGAGCTGGTTCGTATAATACCTTTACTTGGAGTCCGGCAACAGGTGTGAGTGGAAGCGTAGGGGCAGGATATACTTTTAATCCGATTGAAACAACAGTATATACCCTTACAGCAGCTCAAACTTCCGGAAGTTTTTGTTCGGACAGCGTTACTTTTACAGTAAATGTAAATCCTTCTCCGCCAGCAATCACTATACTTCCCGGGGATATCACATTATGCGAAGGAACTATTCAGCAATTATCTGCTACTTTTGGTGCTTCATCAGCCATTAATATTATCAATGAAAATTTTGAAGATACTCCAACTTGGACAACTTCAAATTCATCTACTGGTGGTACTATTGCAAATGCAGCTTGGCAACTTCATAATAGTGTATACAGTTATGTCAGTGCTTTTTGGACATTTAATGCCAGTAGTAATGATGCCTCTCAATTTTACATGTCAAATTCAGATGCACAAGGTTCACCCAGTAGTAATGTGACTCGAACTTACTTAGAATCTCCTGCCTTTAGTTTAGTAGGTTTTTCTGGTGCCTCCTTGAGTTTTTGGCATTACCTCCGTTGGATTGTTGGAAACAAAGCTCACACTCAAATTTCTATTGATAATGGGGCAACTTGGACTTTCTTATCTTCTCATATTGGTACGGTTGGAGGTGCTTCTGCCTTTAATAATGCCATCGTAAATTTAGACCCTTATTTAGGAAATCCTCAGGTAAAAATTCGTTTTTACTATGAAGCAACTTGGGATTATGGTTGGGCAATTGATAACGTTAGAGTATATGGAACCGTTGCCACAGCGGTTAACTGGTCACCGGCAACAGATCTTTTTACAGATAATTTAGCAACCGTTCCATACGTTCTTGGAACACCATCCGGTTCGGTCTATTGTAAACCAACAGCAAATAGAACCTACACAGCTACTGTTAACACGGTAGACAATTGTACCTCTCAATCAATTATTAATATTGGATTTGACGCTCTGCCTATCGGAGGAACTCTTTCCGGTTCGCAGGTTTTATGCGGAAGTAGTGCTCCTTCAAGTATAACGTTAACCGGTAATTCACCATCAGTAGCTCGATGGGAATCAGCTGATAATCCCGCTTTTACTATTAATGTTACCCCAATTGCAAATACGACTAATACCTTAACAGCCGTTGAAATGGGGGTCATACCTACCATTAAATATTTTAGAGCAGTGAGTCAAAGTGGTGTTTGTCCTTCGGCTTATTCTGATGTGGTAGCCGTAGAATATCCCTCCACAACTTGGAATGGAATATCTTGGAGTCATGGTCTTCCGAATGCCACTAAAAAAGTAATTTTTGCAGCTAATTATACCTCTACGGGCGATATTGAGGCTTGTTCTATTGAAATACAACCCACGAGAACGGTTACTATTGCTTCCGGGCATACGCTAACTGTTTCAAACGAAGTGACCGTTTTAGGTACTCCCGGAACCACTAACTTGATTTTTGAAAATACTGCCAGCTTGATTCAACTCAATAATGCAGTTAATTCAGGGTCTATTCGCTACTTTCGAAATGCGACACCGATGGTGCGAAACGATTTTACCTATTGGTCTTCTCCGGTTGCCGGACAAGTGCTTAATGTGTTTTCGCCATTAACTTCGCCAACGCGTTATTATCGTTTTGATAATTCTATTTACAATTGGTTGTCTGTACCCGGTACGTCTATTATGGTTCCAGCTGTGGGTTATATTATTAGAGCTCCTAACACATATAGTACTTCTGTAGCAGCTACCTTTATTGGTGAATTTGTGGGTGTGCCTAACAATGGAAATTTTACCTTCCCAATTGTAGTTAACACCGCACCAAATCCTGTGGAAGATAGAAACCTAATTGGTAATCCCTATCCAAGTGCTATTGATGCCGATTTACTTTTGGCAAATAATCTTAGCACATTACAAGGAAGTTTTTATTTCTGGACACACAATACACCCATTACAAACAATGTATATACGGCTAATGATTATGCAGTATACAACCAAAGTGGGGGAACAGCGGCCGCTTTTAATTCGGGTATCAATAATAATCCGCCTACTCGGTTTATCGCTGCGGGTCAATCCTTTTTTGTGCAAGGTTTAAATTCGGGCACCTTAACATTCTCAAATGATATTCGTGTGGCAGGTAATAATACTTCCTTTTTTAGAAATAGTCAAACTATAGAAACAAGGGTGAAACACCGAGTTTGGTTAAATTTAATTAATACACAAGGAGCTTTCAAACAACTATTGGCAGGATATATTCAAGATGCCACCAATGCGATGGACAATCATTTTGATTCCGAAATAGCTGAGGCCGGAAATAGTATTAGTTTTTACTCCGTTTTAGAAGATAAAAAACTCACCATTCAAGGTAAGGCTTTACCTTTCACGGAAACAGATATTATACCACTTGGCTATAAAACAACCTATGCAGGAACCTATGCCATTCAGTTAGCCGATTTTGACGGTCTATTTGCCTCTGATCTACCTATCTATATTGAAGACAAAGTACTCAATTACACACACAATATTCGAGAAGGTAACTATGAATTTACCACCGACATCGGAACCGTAGATGATCGTTTTGTGTTGAAATTCCAAAACGAAACACTTAGTATTCCTAGCGTTTCCTTGCAAAATATCATCGTGATTAAAAATCAAAATACGATTGACATTAGTGCTTCTCCAACTATTTCGTTAAAAGAAGTGAAGGTGTTTGATATGCGTGGCCGCTTAATTACTACACTTGAAAATATTAATGCTTCTACCGCTAAGGTGACTAACCTGAATATAGCCAATCAGGTGATTTTAATTCAAATCACAGATGTGGAGGGTAAATCAGTTACTAAAAAAATAGTTTATTAAAGAAAAAATAAGCCTTTACTAACTTATTTATAAAATAAAAACATCCCTTATTATCATTGCTTTGCCTGTTTTGGCAAAGCAATGTTTGTTTATAACTGTACTAAAACTCATCATAAGTTTAAGCTCATTCCATCAATACTCAGTAGATGGTAAAACCCTTTTTTTATTAAAATGACAATAGAGTTATTTATAAATAGAAAAAAAATAACAAATATAGTTTGTTTGTTTTAGGCTTATATGTATATTTACCTATCAATTTGAACGAGTAGCGGGAACTACTCGAGACCCTCGAATTTGTAAAAATATGCTCAAAAAAGTCAGGTTCTAGCCGATTGTTTTTGAGCTTTTTTATGCAAAAAACACTCAAAATATTCGTCTTTTGCTTAAAACCACAAAAAAAATCATCAAAATACACTTTTTTTTGAATTTATCAAGACGAGCGTTTTGCTTCGTCAAGAGGAGTAGATTGATTGGTCAAGACAAGAAGATGAGGTCATCAAGACGAAAGGAAACCGAATTAGAAAAGTAAAGCATAAAAAAAGGGCCTCGAGCGGGAACTCGAGACCCTCGAACTTCTAAAAAGAAGCTCTCAAAAGCAGGTTCTAGCCTTCTTTTCGGTAGGATACATTGTTTAGCATCGAGCGTAAACGTTTACCCGGGCGAAAAAGCACCCTGTTTTTTCGAATACTGGAAGAGTTCACCTCACCGGCAGTCTCTTTTCCATCCGAACTAAGGCCCACTTGGAAATTCCCCAAGCGACCTAATTTAATAATGCGTCCCTGTTTCAACTCGTTCACAATGTTGTGCTCTAAAGCAGTCAACACCGCGTAACAGTCAGAATCAGTTACGGTACACTGGTAGGCAATCATTTCTGCCAACCCCTCTAAGTCAACCTCGCCATCTCCGATAGCAGCTGCATAGAATTTTTCCGGTGCCCCTAAATCCCTCGGATTTTTCCGTGGCACCACTTGAAATTTAACACTCATAGATTATGGTATTAAATGAATAAAAAATTGTTTGTCTTAGTATCTATACTATCATTTTTAGTAAGACCTAACTGACAACCAAATATAACGCAGCGAATCGGAGAATGAAAGTTAAACTTATTCACAATCAGCCTTAGTTTTTAACAAGACTATTAGGTTTTTTACGTTTAAAAATACAAAAAATACATTGTAAATCAAACTATTAACAACAGTTTTAGTGGTGTTCGCAAGGAAAAAGGAATGCTTTTTTAGAAAATGGTAAAGGTATACAAAGGTGACTTTGCGTGGCTACAACAACAAAAAATCAAGTTTTTCGAAAAGCATCCTTTCAGTGAAAATAAGTTTAAACCTAACCTATAACAACCTATAACCAACTTTCATCTCCCTTCAACGATTTTAATAGCTCTTTATCGAAAAAATAACCTTCGCTTAACATTTCTGCTTAGATTTACCCTTTCGTAATAGAATAACAAACTATTGTGCGGTTTTTTAACAAAACAATTTTGTTGTGTTAATAATTAGGTCACTTTTAGTGATTATTATTCACAAAAAAATGTATTTTTGTTGCTATTAATGCAATAAATGATGGCTTTAGATGGCTGATTTGAAATGATTTATAGTAGTTTTTAGTCAGAAATTTAAAACACATCATTTTTATATTTTTAATTAATCGATGATTTTTGACGATGGTCGATATTTGCAATAAAAGCGTTTGTAATGCAAGCATTTTTAAATTTACCTGTTTTTAAGGTTTTTTTTAACCTTAAAAAACCGAGATTGAAATAAAAAAATTAAAAAAACTGAATTTCCAAAAATAAAAACTATGAATTCAACACTACTATTGAATGCTACCAAAAAAGTATTGGGTACTGCCTCGCCAACACTTTTAATGAAAACGGTTGTCTTAACAACTTTTTTGTTGTTGTCTGTGCAAAACAGCTTCGCACAGGTAGCGAGTAATTATTTAACACCAACCCAATCCGATATTACGTTGAGTGGAGGCTACACTAGTTTAAATAGTGCTACCAAAACAATTTTAATTAGTGGAAATTGGAATGATGAGCCTGCTGTAAACATTAATTTTGTTCCCCTAGGGTTTGATTTTAAATTTAATGGAGCAACTGTAACTTCTACGTGGGTATCTCCAAATGGATTTATCACCTTTGGAAGTGCTCCAACTGCTACAAATTATGCTCCTTTGGCAAGTGCGGAAGGCTATAGTGGTGCAATTTCCGCTTATGGAACAAATTTATTGTTGAATGGACCTCCTTCTGGCTCACCACAGGATAATGCTGTTTCATATTTTTTAGATACTTCAGGTGGAGTTGGAAATTATATCCTAAAAATTGAATGGAGAGCATTCAGAAGAATAAGTAGTGAAACTTCATCTAGATGGGATGCTCAAATTTGGCTTTATGAAGGAACAGATGAGATTGAAGTTCGATTTAATACAACTGTTGCCGCTACTGCAATTGCTTATGGTCAACTTGGTTTGCGGGGTTCAAATAATTCGGATTGGAATTTATTTTACCATAATACAAATACTTGGATAAATAATTTTCAAACTTTTGCGTCACCTGCTGGAGCAAATACGTATACGCTTAGAACCAGAGGTCTTCCAACTAATTTCAGGTTATTCAAATGGGTTCCAAATAATTGTTCTTCCCCAGCCTCTTTGTTTATGTCTGACGTTTTAATCAATACGGCCACGTTGAATTACACGGAGCCAACACCGGTTGCAGCCAGTGGCTACCAATATGAAATTAGAACAGCGGGTGCTCCGGGCACTGCTTTAGGAGTAAATGATGTGGCGGGTACAGGTTCCGGCTCTTCTATTAATATTACCGGATTAACGGCAAACACAACTTATACAGCATATATTAGGTCAAATTGTGGTGGTTCTTTTGGGGCTTGGGTTTCAGTAGGGCCATTTACCACGTTATGTAATGCAGTAACAACACCTTATTTACAGGATTTTGAAGGTGCTTCGGCACCTGCTCTCCCTCCTTGTACCTCCAGACAAAACATTGGAACAGGAAATTTATGGACAGTAGCCAATGCAGATCCTGATTCAGGTTTCTTCGATAACCATTTGATGTATTCTCAAAGTGGTACTGAAGCAGCAAACGTTTGGTTCTATACCGAAGGAATTGCTTTAACCGCCGGAACAACTTACCGTATGGATTATCAATACGGAGGTTCAAGTGTACCGTCTACCATTACCAATAAAATGGAAGTAAAGTATGGTTTACAACCACAAAGTGCATCCATGACCATTCCGTTAGATAACCACACCAATATAAAAGGATCTCCTTCTAGTAATGTAATCTATTTTACAGCTCCGTCAACTGATGTGTTCTATTTTGGTTTTAGAGCTTATTCGTTACCGGCTCAAGGGAAATTATTCGTTGAAGAAATTCAAATCTATGAATCAAATTGCGTTCCGCCAACGGCGTTAACAGCCTCAGGAATTGCTTCAACTACTGCTACCGTGAGTTGGACACCGCCTGCTTTACCACCTGCCAATGGTTATCCTTATTATATAACTACTACCAATCCTGTGGTGAATGCCAGTTCAGGTTTAATAGCTGTGGGGCAAACTTATACCATTACCAGTGTGGGAACAACCAACTTTACCACCATTGGAGCCTCTTCTAACACCATAGGGCATACTTTTGTTGCTACTGCACCGCCGGTAACTGCGGGTTCGTTTGTTATTGGTCAAACCTATACGATTAATACAGTTGGATCAACTAATTTCATCGCCATCGGAGCGGCATCCAATACCATTGGTCTACAGTTTGTGGCCACGGCTGTTGGTTCCGGAACAGGAAACGCTATTCCTGCTCAAACAACTGCTGCCGGAACAGGGGTGGTTGAAATCGTTTTAGGAAACAATGTAATTCCATCAGGAACTGTTGGTGCCGGTATTCCGTTTGTGAATTTAACCGGGTTAGCAAATAACACTACTTATTATATATGGGTTAGAAGTAAATGTGGTGGGTCTGATTTCAGTGCTTGGTCAAGTTATATTACTTTTACTACACTGAATGTGCCACCTTATTGTATTCCTTCGAGCGCCAGAAACACAACGTATATCAATAATTTTACCACGACAAATGGTATTACCAATATTACTAACCTATCGGGTTGGTCAACACCATCCGGATATGGCGATTTTACGGGTCAAATTGTAACTCAGGCTCCCGGCTTAAGTGTTGGTTTTACAGTAGGAGTAACCACACCGATTAACACAGGGATTGCTATTTGGGTTGACTGGAATAACAACGCCACTTTTGAAGTGGGCGAACGCATGTATAATTCAGCTGCTTATGTAACAGGGGCTACCGGTTCGTTTGTAGTACCGGGCGTAGCTGCCGGTTTTTACCGAATGAGAGTGTTAACCGATTATTGGGCAACCAACCCAACCCCTTGTATAATTAACACACAAGGTGCTGACCAACAAGGAGAAATTGAAGATTATACTTTTAGAGTAGTGCCACCGCCACCG
>Ga0207941_1000662_pt1 | contig 9926 bp, 9 predicted proteins | sample LakMenEpi13Sep12_FD_150695 | JGI IMG/M metagenome (GOLD analysis project Ga0207941, IMG submission 150695) | Freshwater microbial communities from Lake Mendota, WI - 13SEP2012 deep hole epilimnion (SPAdes) | ecosystem: Environmental > Aquatic > Freshwater > Lake > Epilimnion/Euphotic zone ...
TACTCAATATACTCCGAATAGTGGAACTCCAATAATTACTCCTACTAATGGAATTATGGAAATAGCTTTTCCATCTAATTTTAGTAATGAATGGGCTTTTTGGATAAACTTTTTACCATTTAGCTCGTTTAATTCATCTATATTTAAAAGAGAAGTTTATGGTGATACAAATAGTCCATTTATTGATAGATGTCATGTTAATTCTGATTTGCTTCCTAAAAGTGCAGAAAATAAACATATAAATTCTGGATTGCCAAGAGCGTATGCTCCAGAAGCTCCACCTTCTTATAGGTATCTACCATTAATATTGCCTAATCAAATAAATTATGCTTTTCAAAACTTAGCAGTTCCGTTACTTTCTGATGGATCAAATGCGGGTAGCGCAAGTCGTCAATTACAAGAAAAATTTTATACTAGTTGCGAAGCTTTTAAAGCTCCATATAAAATAATTAGAGCTTATATAGATTCGGCGCATCCAGATTCTGTTTTCATTCAATTAAATAGAAAAATAGATGGATATGATGAAGCGTCTACAGATAGCGCAACTCCAGGAGAAACAGCTAGAACTGATTATAATGGATTAAAAGATTGGTTATCAGGAACAAGTCCTTCAAGTTTTAGAATTGGAGATGCATCTATAACTAATGAATTTGGACTTTTTCAAGCTACTAGCGTCACTTCTAATCAATATCTTGGCTCTTATTATCCAAGATTTTTCTTTGTCAAATTAATACCAAGACCTTATTCTGATGGAAACGTTGATGGTCAACTTTCTGATTCTCCTACTAATCATGAAATGATTAAACAAGCGGAATTATATTTAGAAGCTATGAGAGAAGGCTTTACGGCTAATTCTCAAGGAGCAACAGGAAGGTTAAGTTGCGAAAATATTAAAGGTCATTTAACTCCTCCAGATTTAAAATATGATCAGCTTTTTATGGATGCGACAACATTTTTGGGTGTTGGAACATCTATAAGAGGTTGGTATGGAAATAAATATCCTTCTTTATTACCATCTTCACTTAATTTTAATTTAAGAGCGACATCTATTATAGATGGATATAGATTTGGTAAATCTTCAGTAAAAAGATATGAAGATAATCCTAGAGGGTTTGGAGCTATTCCATATGTAGCTACATATCTTGAGTCTTATGCGTCAATAGCTAAATCTATTAATTATTTACTTTATTTTAGAGTTCCATTTCCATTAGATTATGAAGAAACAATGAGATTTTATGCTTCAGATGAAGTTTTTCCTCCAGTCGCTACTCCGCAACAATATGGTAATTCAGAATCTACGTTTTCAGATCAAGCTGGGCCAACAGATGTTGCAAATATTAAAAATGGAATATCATATGATGACGGGCAAGGAAACTACGCTATTTATAATAAAGTGACAGATGCTACTTATAGTTTAAGAGAATTAAATGGTTCTTTGAGAGGCAGCAGCGCTGGTCAAGGATATGCTATTTCTGGAATCGTTGGAGTTAATGGAGTAATTAGCTTTCCAAGAATATTAAAATTTTATAAGGAAGTTGATTTAAAATTAATTGGAATTGATTCAAAATTAAAAACTATAGCTTATAAAAATGTAGAAAAACTTTTATCTGAAAATCCATCTTCATTTGCAACGATTAGCTCTTCTAGGTCTTCTACGACAATTAGACCAACTAAAGCTGATGATTCTTTTTATCATGGATCTAATATTAAATCAGAAGCATTTACAGTGGATGATATTATTAGTAATTCTGATCCAATATGTGGTCCAGGAATAAGTACGCAACTTATTCCTCCAAGTTTACTTACAAGTCCTTTATTTTATAATTATAAAAGAAATACATCAAGCCTTACTGGTCTTTGGACAAGATCTTCTTATAGCACTTCAAGTCTTGGTGTAAGTTTAATTGAAACTGGATTTCAAATAATAAAATTAAAAATTCAAACTCCCGCAATAATAGTAAATTAATATGAGCGTTTATCTAACATGGGGAGAACATCAGACGACTTTTCATAGAGAAGATTTATTAAGATATATAACAAATAAAGATAAAATTGCTACGTCTAAATTATGCGCCGAATGCAAAATATTTGATAGCCATAAAGAAAAATGCACCCATCCATCGTTTGGGTGCGAAAGCAATCCTGCAAGGTTTAGACCTTGGGAAAGTGAAGTTATATGTCCTAAGAAAATTAAGCTTTCGTAATTCTATCTAATAGCTCAAAAATCTTAATCTTTGGAATCTCGTATATAGATGTTAAACTTTCTGCATCTGGATAATTTTCTTTAATGAGTCGCTTCTTAACGACTTCGAAAGAGATATTCTTTTCTTTCATAACCTTTTCTAATAAAGACGAAGGCTCAAAGACGTTCTTCTCTTCGTCCTTTGACTTACCAAGCTCTTCTTGAGCTACGATGTTGATCTTTAGGAAGTTGCGAACGCAACGGCAGAAAGCGCGATTTTCAGCGATTGGGCCGAGATAGTTCTTAGCAAAATCCTTCGTGTTATATGGAGAAGCGTCCCCAATGGCAGAGAAAGTGATTTCTTTGCCGCCAGTCTCATAATTTGGAATAAATGAGATTGAACATACTGCCGCGACATAATCCTGATTTGGCGCGGAGACTGTATAAGATACATTTGTATATCCACGAATTTGAGCTAGTTCCTTAATTCCTCCAAGAAGAATAATAAGATCTTTATCTTCTAGCTTTGTTACATCTGTTTCCTTTGTACGCTCTTTATTGGAAACAAGGAATTCCTTGCGAACCATTGAACGCCAATCTATAGATCCATCTTCATTGAAGCTATATGGAACTGTTGGTTTAGTCAAGAGACCATTTTCGTCTCGCTTGAAGTTTTCGATAATCTTTAATTCACTCACGAAAATATCTTACCATTTACTTGCTATTTGTCAAGTCTCTGACGATTAAAATGTTAGAAAAATTATCAGAAAGATTGAACGAAGAAACTTTATTAAATTTATTTGGATCGTAAAAATTATTATTTATTATATCTTCTTTGCAAATATAAAATTGATCTTTATAAAGAATAACTTCGTCGCATTTAAAATATAAATTATTATCGTTTAAATTAAAGTCAACGATTGGAATTTTGTTCTTTTGAAAATTAATAGCCTCAACATCTAAATACTGCATCTTTAAATCATTACAAATATTCTCATCTAAAAAAGAAAATAACAATAATTCTACTTTAAGTTTTTTGACGGATTTAATAAATTGCGCGAAATTCTCTCTATTTTTAATCTCTAAATCAATGCCGCTAATCTTATCGGAGTATTTTTCTATAATAGAAATCGGAATTTCTTTATTCGTCCTAATTCTGCATTTTTTATTTTTTAAATGCTTTTCTAAAAAGACTAAATCAAAATTATAATCTAGTCTTAAAATTGGCTCTGGTATTTGACTAAGATCATAGATGTAATCTTTAATTGGATATATATTAATCTCAAAGAAGTTCTCTTTGTAATATTCGCCACGATACAATGTATCGTAAGGTTTATGAAATTCTAATCCAAGTGAATTTAATATCTTCGCGGCAATATCTTCAGGCTTGATCTCGTTTAATAGATTCTTTGAGCTTTTAGAATCAAATAATGGAAGATTGTTGTCTTTAGCGTAATTATTAATTACAGTTTGTTCGTTTTTATTCGAAAAGAATGGGCAAATGATTTTTTCATATCCAATAGAATTGAGAATTAAGCTTTTTGTATTAACAGAAGAGCATAGGTCGAAAAGTATAGAATATTCTCCAAAATGAAGAAGGGAGTTCCTAAGTATATAACTTGCAGAACCATAATCTTTAATCTTAGGAATAGATAAAATCTTTGGATAATTTGTGCCGCCGATTTGAAGAATATCGATATCATAACTTTTTAAAACAGGTTGAATTAAATTTAAGACTTCTTGATATTGATCATAGTGTATCTTATGAAAAGATATATATTGATTTGATCCAATAGGAGCGAATCTTTCATACAGTCTTTGATTATTTAATTTAGCTCCAGATGCTAAAGCGAAACTTTCGGCTATGTGCATAATAGATCAAAGTTTATTATATCTTCAGAATTTCTAATATATGAATAATTAGGGAATATATCTGATAATTGAATTACAATATTGCAATATTTAGTTTCATTCCCTTTACCTTCTAAGAAGAATGGAGTTGACATTTTATCTGTATAATCAATTATATAATCGAGATTTTCATTACCTTCAAAGATGTGAAAAAGCTCATTTTTTGTAGCAACAATAATTTTAAAGTCTTTATAAGTATTTTTTAAGTTTTTGAATAAACAATTAGCGTAAAAAGCTTCTCTTTCTCCATTTTTAATGACAACTAAAACTTTTTTATCTTTTATTGATTTTAAAAACTCTAAAGATTTATTTGGCGTCTTTTTTTGTTCTTCTTTTAGAGCGGTATTTCTAAAGAAATTTTCAACCCCTTGTCTATTCTCACCTTTATTTAACCTATCAACCCAGTGAAGAAGACCTTCGTCATCATTATTTACTTGGCAATTTAAAATATTAGAATATAAAGTTTTAACCCAAGTAATGTTATCTTCTATTTTAGGGACTGCTGCGTATGGATATTTAGGAGAAACTATTTCTTTGTAATCAAATTTCTTATTGCATTCTTCGTCAATGAACTTTTCTATCTTCTTGCAAGTGGATTCAATAGAGTAATTTTTATACGTCCATTCTCTAGAAATAATGCCACGCTCTTTTCTTTCTTCTTTACTCATAAGATAAACTTTTTCAAGTTCATCTGAAATGCTTGCGGCAGAAGTTGCCGCTTTAATAAATTGAGTTCCTGGCTCTCTATATTCTTCCCATTTTAAAGGAAATGATCCTGAATCTTTGGCGCAATTGTCTTCTCCGCAGCTATAATTTGTGACGAGAGTAATCAATTCAGCAAATTTAGCTTCTTGAATTGGCATTTCTTGTCCCCCACTAGTAAATGGATGACAATATACATCCATTAGATTATATACGTCATTTAGTTCTTCTTCTTCAATTCCATTGCTTGGAGATGTCGTTACAAAAGTATCTCTTTGACATTTAGCGCATTTCTTGACTTTAGAAGTTGGATGTTCAACTTTAAAATGGCCGCATGATTTGCATATAAATGTTGTCAATACGTCTTCATCTTTCAATGAAAACTCTTTCATGAACTTCTTTATGTCCCAGCTTTCATCCCAACTTGTGTGAAGCAAGACTTTAGCGTTGGCTTCAGGATGAATTTGTTTAAATAGATATAAACCCCTAAGAAGAGAGAATACAGATTTTCTTAATTGATTTCTAAATACAAATCCTATTACGAAATCGTTTTGATTAATTCCATGTTTTTCTCTTAAAGCGCATTTTTCTTCATCAGACTTTCTAAAGAATTTACTATCATCTATTGCGCCATGATATGTCTTTACATGGGTGTGACCCATTTTATGAAGCTCTCTTTCGGCAAATTCGCTCCATACCCAAAAATTTTTTACTTTTTTTGCAGCTTTAACTGCGCTTTCGAGAATTGGAACTGAATCTAAAGTAGTCCAAAGAACTGAGTCTATTTTAGAAAACCAATGACGATCAATAGCGAAATCAATACCCCAAATATCCTGAACAGCAAAATATATATCAGGTTTTTCTTTTTCTATAACTGTATCAAGCAAACCTTCTCCATAACCAAAAAGCTTTTTTCTATTTTCAGCTTCTTGAGGTTCAAGGTTTTCTATTAATTTTTGAGCGTTAGCTTCTGTTGGATATGTGCCATAAGCTTTCCAAGGAAGACGCTTGAAAATGGGGTCTTCTTCTCTTTGAGATACGCAATATTGAACTATATCGTATTTATTAGTTTTATATAAATACGAAAGAACGGCCTTAGAATTTCTTCCAAAGCCGGTCTTAGAAGTAGCACAATCACTCTGAAAGAGTATCTTCTTTTTCAAAAGTCGATATCGTCTCCGCTTAGTTGTTGAGTTGGCTTAGGAGCGGGAGCGGGAGTTTCTGCTGTAGCTTCTTCTCCTGAAGATTCAGCCTCTTGATTTTGCTTGATTGGATTCGCGAAAGAATCATGAATAATATAAACCATATACTCTCTCAATAAACGAGCTTCCTTGAAAGTGAGGCCGATAATAAAAGAAAGCTTTTCTTGAGAATCTTTTCCAGTCTTATTTACAGAAAGAGAAAAACCCTTTCTTTCATTTGTATTCTTATCTACATAAGGGGCAAAGCGAATCTGAATTGATTGATTTTGGCTATTGTGATACTCCTTAAACTCGGCATCCTTATCTACAGTTTCAAGAATACCTGCGACTTCAGCCAAAGATAGCTTTACCTTTACATTGCCCTTTGGATCAGTTTTATTCTTTTGAAATGAACCAGTCTTCTTGGAGTCATCCCAAGAAGCTTGTTTAATAATGCTAAACATGATGGCTCCATCGCGAGTCTTATAGAATGAACAAGCGGAACCAGAATTGCGGGGATTTGGCTTATAGAATTGAACCATATTTCAATTTATTATAACTGAAATTGATCAAAAATTTTGATAAATTTCATCTTTCTTCAGCCTATTTAAAGTTGCAAAACTAAACTTTTTTTAATATGGTTAATCCATTATTATGGGTAAATTTTTCTAAAATTTGCCATTGAGGATTTTCTGCTAAAAATTCTTCTACAGCTAACCATAATCCTTTATTGTTTCCGCCTTCTCCTTTCTCACCAAAAAGAGTAGTATCATGCATTATAATATATTTATTTGTTTTTGGAGCGTGTAGTTTTAATTCTATTTTTAATTGCTCATAAACATGCCAAGTATCAATAAATAACAAGTCTGTATTTTCTATTTCGATATCTCTTACATTAGCTTCATGAAACTTAAATTCTATATTATATTTTTTTGCAAGAGCATATACGTTATCTATATTTCCTCCATATTTTGATGGATTATATAGATCATATGAAATTAATTTTTTTGGCCTTGAAGCTACGAAAGCCCATGTAGAAAAGATGCCACGAACTCCCATTTCTGTGACATGATCACATTGAGATGCATATTTAACCAATGTCTCTATGTGTTCATTAATATCAGTTGGAGTATTTTTTAATTGATAAATTATGTCTTCTAGTTCGTTCATAAATTTTTATTTTGTTTTCCAGTAAGAATAAATACCTTTTTCTAATTCAAATTGATTCCATTCAAACCTAGTTCTTTTGGGTTGTTTTTTTGCCCAAGTCCACATTTTGGTAATCCCTTGTTCTAGGTTATATTTTTCTTCATATCCTAATATATTAACTGATTTTTCCCAAGTTACATAAGCGTTTTTTACTTCATGTCTGGCTTCTTTAAATATTATATCTCCGCCGCCAATTACTTTTTGTACAATTTCACATGCAATTTTAATTTGAGTATGAATTTTACCTCCTACATTAATAATCTGATTTGATGCATTTGGTAATTCTGCCGCATTCCACATACAAGGTAAGATATCATCAATAAAACTAAATGCTCTAGTTTGCAATCCATCTCCAAATATAGTCATAGGTTGATTATTCATATATTGATACATCCAAATACCTAATACATTTCTATATTTATCCCATATGTTTTGTTTAGCCCCATAAACATTATGAGGGCGAATAATGCACCAATCTAAACCATGCTGTTGTCCTGCAATTTTAATGTCCATTTCGCAAGCAAATTTTGATACTCCATATGGATCTATTGGATTAGGAATTAAAGACTCATCAAATGGCGGCATTGCGTCACCATAAACTGCTAATGTAGACGTAAAGATTAGTCTTTTAACAGAATATTTAATACAGTTGTTTATTATATCTGCACTAGCTATGAGATTATTTTGATAGTTATATTTTCTTATAAAAGGACTCAAGCATTCGGCAGCGTAAGCAGCATAATGAAACACATATTCTGGTTGATATTTTTCAAAAAGATCTTCAAGTAGATCTACACCAATTCTTCTGTTATAGAATTTAACTCTAGAATCTATATTTTCTATATAGCCACCTGATAAATCATCAATTCCAATAATAGTATAATTTGATTTATTACGCAAAATCCAATCGGCAAATCTTGAGCCTATTAATCCAGCTACTCCAGTAATTATTATATTTTTATTCATTTAAATATTTAAATTTTGCATTATGAAAACCAAAAGTTTTCAATGTGCTAAAATCAGAAAAAGTTTGTCCGATATATTCTTTTTGACATTCATTTTCAATCGAAAATTGACAAGCTATTTCATTTGGCGCAAATTTTATTCCTAAATCTTCTAATTCTTTTTTCCATTTTCTACAAATTAAAGCATCTTCATTATAACTTCTATTCCATCTTTTTGAAAGTTGCCCTGTTGGATATTTAAAATGATTTTTTAATATAGAAATAAGTTGTTTACTTCTTAATGTAAATCCTCCATTTCCAACTCTACAATCTTTTAAAACTGGAGGATCATCATTATGATCTTCAGGCCACAATGCTCCTATGTAATCATATTTTAAGAAATCTGCATTCCAATATTCAGGTTTAATTACAAATCCATCATCTTGGATATGAAGAATATGACCAGAATCAAAATAATTATCGTATTCTTCTATCATGAATTTATTATACTCTTCGTATGATAACTCAGGGATTTGAACGCATTCGACTATTGGATTATGAAATTTAATGCATGATAAAATTTTAATTTTTCTAAAATTACATTTAGATATTGAAGTTACTACGGCTCTAATGGTTTGTTCGAAATATTTAGGCTTTCCAATTATGGACGTTAATGTTACAGATGGCAAATTAAGCATACTTATTTTTTGATTTATACAATCCATAATAATGAGTTTCATCATTCAATTTATCTATTTCATTATTAGAAAAAGAAATTGGCTCCCAAGAATTTGTAGACATCACTAAGTGGTACATATTCAATCCTCCAATATTATTATTAAAATCTCTTAAGAAATCATTGTAACTTCTTGTCCAAGAGAAGTAATATTTGCATTTAAATGATAAGCTTATTAGATATAATGCTACATCTTCTGGGGGTATGTGTTGAAAAACAGTTGCTTCATATAATAAAGAATAATCATTATCAATTTTTGCAAAATCATCAAAAAGTATAGCATCTTCAGGAGCTATGCGTTTATAGCGATTTATCATTTCTGGAAGATCAAAACCATGTGCATATTTAAACATAGATTTTAGATACTTTTGATTTCTTCCAAATCCAACGCCAAAATCTAAAACCTTGTCAAAGGATATCTTGGATTTAAGAAATTGAATATACGCTTCTGGTATTTCGCTATGATTAGAGTAAGTTTTAGACTCTTCATCCCAAGAAGAATTTAAATCTCTAGCTAATCTGTTTTCTTCTGAAGAAGATGCAAATTTTTGCCAATATTCTTTTTGATATTTTAAATTACTCATCTCTTTTAATTTCTGATAATTTTGTATAAATTTTATTCGTTTGAACGGCGATTACATCAGCAAATACACATCCGTCTTTCTTCTTGCCACGAACAACTACGATATCGCCTTTCTTAGGAGTCTTCTTGTTTATATCAAGAAAATCTTCTAATTTTTTATTAAACATCTTTACGTTTATTATATTTGTCTCATCGTAAATATCCATGACCATGTACTTATTGCCAGCTTTGGATGTTCGCGTTTCAGAATCATCTTGCAGTCTACCTATAAATCGGACTTCATAGTTCTCAGGTAAACCATTAATATCATCAATAATCTCTAAAATAGCATCAGATTGATCCATGACGATATCCTTCAAATTCTCGCCATAAGTATATCCGAGGAGCTTGTTTTCATAAAACCAGTTAGCGAACTTCTCAGACTTCTTATTCTTATCATAAATTTCCGCATACTTTTGAGATTTACCTTTGACAGTTT